>Ga0105047_10000990_pt1 | contig 49938 bp, 44 predicted proteins | sample MAT04_FD_78384 | JGI IMG/M metagenome (GOLD analysis project Ga0105047, IMG submission 78384) | Freshwater microbial communities from Lake Fryxell liftoff mats and glacier meltwater in Antarctica - MAT-04 (megahit assembly) | ecosystem: Environmental > Aquatic > Freshwater > Ice > Liftoff...
CCCCCACGCCTACGCCGACCCCGACGCCGACTTCGAAAGGTGACCCCAACCAGCATGCACACCTGCTCCGTCGTGCCACTTACGGCGGGACTGCAGCCCTAATGTCCGAGCTCGCAACCAAGGGCTGGGCGAAGTGGCTCGACGAACAACTCGACCCAGCTTCTTTAGCAGATGGCGCCGGAGACCAGGTCCGTTCCCTCTATCCAGAGCTCGCCTGGGACATCCCGGCGACTCGTGCCAATATCGACATGTACAGCTGGGATTCGATGTACGCCCTCGGGCAGGGGACGCTGGCTTTGGCAGCATGGTCGACTCGACAACTCTTTGAGGTGACCTGCGAGTTCTGGTCGAATCACTTGAACGTCGCTTGTCCAAGTGACGGCGCCTGGGACAACCGGGCTGACTATGACCGTGCAGTGATCAGGGCCAATGCGTTTGGGAAGTTCTCCGACATGTTGCTTGCCAGTGCGAACCACCCTGCGATGTTGCAGTACCTCAACAACGCAGACAGTACCAAGCGGCATCCGAACGAGAATTACGGCCGCGAACTCCTAGAGCTGCACACCGTCGGCGTTGACGCTGGCTACACCGAAGTTGACGTCGCGAATTCAGCGCGGATCATGACCGGGTGGACTGTCGACGATGAGGGCGAGGCAATGTACCGGTCGGACTGGCATGCCACAGGGGCAGTCAAGGTCATGGACTTTACCCACGCAAACACTTCACGAAATGGCCAAGCAGTCGTCGAGCAATACGTGAAATGGCTGGCTAGGAGACCTCAAACAGCCCGGCGTCTAGCAACAAAGCTCTGCATACGATTCGTATCGGACAACCCGCCAGATGCACTAGTCGGTCGTGTTGCTTCAATCTACCTCGCCAATGACACTGCCATCGTCCCCATGCTGCGTGAGATTTTTGCCAGTGACGAGTTCTGGGCGGCCAGCGGTGCAAAGATCAGACGGCCCTACGAAGACGTGGTGGCCAGTATCCGAGCAGCTGGGCACAAGATTTTGCCAGCGTCCTCGAGTGCAGCGGATCGTCGCTATGGCGTCCAGGCGTACTACTGGATGGTGAGCGAGCTGCAGCAGGCACCCTTGGCATGGCATCCGCCCACTGGCTATCCAGATGTGGCGTCAGCCTGGGGCAGCGCCGATATGACCTTGGGTCGAATCAACGCCCATCGCACCATCGTGGAAGGTTGGTGGCCAAGTGACACGATGGTCGACTTCAAGCAGCCGGCAAGCCTGCTGCCGAGCCCGCTGCCAAAGACGTACGGCGATTTGTTGGATGCGGTGAGCCGGCGCCTGATTCAAACAACACTCCCGAGCTCACATCGAACAGCGATCTTGGCCTTCTTCGGTAAGACGTCTGCCTCGACCCTTGCTTCGAACGCAGAGATTGTCAGCTGGCGCGCCGGAACGCTGGCGGCTCTCATCCTCGACTCTCCAGTCCATGCAGTGAGGTAATCGGATGACCAAATTTCCTACGCAACGCAGCGACCCAGCTGTCGCCACCTGCTCTATCTCGCGACGCAGGTTGTTACAGGGAGCTCTAGCTGGGGCCGGGGCGATCGCGCTAAGTGGGCCGATTTCAACCCGTGTCGCCATGGCAGCCGATCCTGGCTACACAGGAGATGTTCTTGTCGTCATCAGTCTTCGGGGAGGATTCGATGGACTGAGCGCGATTGTTCCCGCCGGCGATCCCGACTACCTGTTGGCCCGACCCAATATCGGGGTTCCGTCCTCGGCACTTCTAGGCCTGGACGCGATGTTCGGGCTTCATCCAGCGCTTGCACCCTTGCTGCCATTCTGGAAATCCGGCACTTTCGGAGCAGTCCATGCTGTGGGGCAGCCAGATCCAACCCGCTCTCATTTCGAAGCGATGGACGAGATGGATCGGGCAGCGCCAAATTCCAGTCTGCGAACTGGTTGGCTTGATCGAGCTATCGGTCAACGCAGCCTCACCACGGTCTTTCAGGCGTTGCAACTGGGAGATAGCCTGCCGAGCAAAGCACTTGCCGGTCCGAGTCCCGAGCTCACCCTCGGGTCAATCCACGACTTCGGTATCGCTGGCACCACATCTGATGACAATCCGGCATGGGCGAAGGCGGAGAGAGATCGCTGGGTGGGCGCGTTGAACTCCATGTATGGCGATGCGCCGGATCCGCTGAAAGTTCCCCTCACTGCGGCAATGGGCGCAGTCAAAACCACAGGAGACCTGAATTCGGCGACCTACACGCCATTGGTCGAATACCCCGACAATGACCTCGCGAAGGCGCTCAGCGATGTGGCACGGCTGATCAAAGCGCAGGTCGGAGTACAAATCGTATGTATCGATTTCGATAGCTGGGATATGCACTCAGGCCTGGGGAGATTCGATCAAGCCGACAGCTGGATGACAAGTCAACTGCGTGCCCTCAGCGGGTCGCTGGCAGCCTTCGCTGGCGACCTTGGCCCCCGCTTGGCCTCTACTTCTGTAGTGACCCTCTCGGAGTTCGGTCGCCGAGTCGCTGAGAATGCCTCCGGCGGTGTCGACCATGGTCACGGCAATGCAGTGCTGCTACTCGGGGGCAAAATCGATGGTGGAAAGGTCCACGGCAAATGGCCGGGCCTTGCCGAGGCCAACCTCGATGATGGTGACCTCGCAGGCGTGACCGACTACAGAGTCGTGTTGGCCGAAATTCTGCGCAAACGATGTGGCCAGACTGGCCTTGGCACTGTGTTCCCTGGAGCCGACCTGGTCAACGAGCTCGGCGTCGCAAAGGTCTGAGAAGCGCCAAGTCAAGCGCTACTTGGTTGGCCAGTGTTGGAGCGTCTCCAAATAGAGCCCGCGTACCTTCTCCACGTTCTTGCCGATACTGGCAGCAGTCCAGGACTTTGTGCTTATCGGCTTCAATACAGCAACATCAACTGTGCCGTTTGAGATGACCAACGAATGCGAGCGCATGATGTCCCCGGCGTTACGAATCACGATCGGGACGACAGGCACGCCTGCCTGCATTGCCATGTGGAACGGCCCTTTCTTGAAGGGCAATAAGCGCGGCGTCGGGGAGCGAGTACCCTCTGGTGAGATAGCGATTGAGCGGCCATTCTTCAGCGCCTCAACGACGGGAGCGAGTGCTTCGATCGCTTTCTCGCGGTTGTCTCGATCGACGTATGCGACATCGGTGAGGAAACCGATCGGGCCAAAAACGGGATCGTGTTCGAGTTGCTTTTTGGCAACTCCAGTGAAGTCACGGCGTAGCAGCGAGCCGAGGATCATCACATCGAGTTGACTTTGGTGATTGAACAGGAACACAGCAGGTCTGTTCGACCAGATGTTTTGTTCACCGACGACATTCAGCCCAACACCCGCGGTGGCAAGTGCCAGTTCGGAGCCAACAGAGGCCGCCACGCCAGCCCCAACACTGCGGTCCCAGTTGACCAGGGCCATTGTCGCTCCGGCGGCAAATCCAACTCCGAGCATTCCGAACGCAGCAGCTGATCGGGCCCGGGTAATGGGATTGTGGCGGTGGGGCATGGAGAAGTTCGCGATTGGCCATTTCTTGCGACGTGCTGTGGCGGTGAGTTCGGCATCAGGGTTCAAAGCGGTTGGGTTACCTGTCATCGACAGGAACGGCACGTCCTCGGCCCCGTTGCTGTACGTGTAGGAGTTGCCTAAGTTGATGTCGTACTCGACCGAGAATTCGGCCACAGCATCAGCTTTGCCCTGCCCCCAGCGGATCGGGCTTCCCAGTACCCCGGTCAAGACTCCGTCGGCTTGTTCCATCTCCGTGCAAAGGACATATTCGACACCAAGATCTTCAGCTGCGGGAGCGATCTGTGGGGGAGTTGCGCTCGATGCGATAACCACAGTATGTCCGGCGTTGTGGTGAGCATTGACCAGTTCCCGAGCATCCGGGTAGATCATTCCCGAGATCTTTGTTTGGAAGATCTGGCGACTAAAGCGCTCCATCTCTTCTAGCGACTTACCAGCCTGCTCGCTGACTGCGATGTTCATGATTTGGGAGATGTCGTGTCCGCGACGCTCGACGTTCACCGACTCGATGAGAGTCTGAAAGACCTCGTTGAGGCTGATATCGCGCGCCTTTATCCGCTCCCGGAAGAATGCCAAAGCGGAGTAGCCGTCGATGAGGGTACCGTCGAAGTCAAAGAACGCGCCCACCTCTGGGCCTTGCGGACCCTCCTCGATCCGCGAAACCATCCAATCAATGTCAGCCACTAGAATCCTTCCTTATCCTGGGCGAGATCGCGAATGATGTCTACGCGAGCGATCGCATCTGTGAACTCGCTGGCGAATGCCTGTCTTTTCGCTTCTAGCTCAGGTGTGCCAGCAGTGATCAGTTCCCGGTTGTCTGCAAGTTGATACGCACCTGCAAAGAGGTCACGAGAGATTGACTCAGGGCTGTGAAGTTCGCTTTGCAGCCACCTCTGTTGACCGACGCCGATGCACTCGAGAATGAGTTTTTCCCTATCAATCTCCTGATCGACAGGGTGCGCGGCCAAGCGGTCAGCCAGGATGCCGTAGGACTCAAGGAATGGGCCGAGCACTCTGTGAGCAAGCAGGAGGCGTGATTCCTTCATCAGCGCGAACACCTGGTCTGCGTCAAAATGTTCGTCCTCCCAACCCGGGTACGCTAGCGCTGCCTCTTGCGCCACCTCGACGGCGAACTCTTTGGTGCGGGGGAAGAAGAACTCGTACTTGAGCACATCGCGCAAACGCTTGGCTTCCTCCCACACGAAGTTGACGAGTCGTTCGGGGCGTTCTTGCACTGCGCGTACAAGTGCCACTTCCACGAGCGAGCGTGTGATGAAATAGTGGATAAGCGTATTTCGATAGAATGCAGCCTCGTGTTGCCTATCCTCGGCGATGTTGTAGATCGGTTCGAGACCGCCGTCGTAGCGAGTCACAACGCCTTCACGAGTCAGTGTTCGCAGGGTCTGGTGCAGTAGCCCTTCACCCTCAAAATCCATCTCCGAACTAATGTCGATCCCTCGACGCATGATGTAGGCCATGAGCGGGTCGATGACTGCCCGGCCCTCGTCTACTGTCATGGCGCGGCCGTCATTGTCGAGTAAAGCGAAGGTCACGAGCGCTGAAGGCATAATCGGTGTCACTTGGTTGATCCGGTGGCTCACCTCGAAGGCGATCTTCGGGACCGCGAGCCTCGCGCTTCGATCGTCATTGCCGGCACGGTTCTCGGTCAACGCTTCACGAAGTGACAGCGGCTCACCGAAACGCAAGTGTGCGCGGCCCCGACGATTCTTCTGAGCCTTGGCGAACTTGAATAACCAGCCCACGCTTTCCGGCGACTTCTTGCCTCCCAACTCTTCATGAGAGATCGCGCCAACTTCGTACTGCTGGTCGTAGCCGACGAAGACTGGGATCAGCAGCACGTCATCGGGTGGAGTCACATTGTCATCGAAGGCATCGACGACGTAGCTGAGGATTCCCATTCGCGGTGGGCGTAGCTTGCCTGTCCGGGTGCGGCCACCTTCGATGTACCACTCAAGGTTCTGCTTGTGCCTAATTAAGTAGGCGATGTATTCCTTCAAGGTCGCTTTGTAGACCGGCGCGTCCTTGAACTCGCGCCGGATGAACACTGTGCCGTTGCGCCGAGCAATAGTGCCCATCGGCCAGAAGGCGAGATTGAGCCCGCCCAGGGTGTGATTGGGTGCAAACCCATGCCCGTGCAGGGCCGAGCGCAGCACCAATGGGTCAAGGTAGGACCGGTGATTTGGAAGAAATACCAGCGTGAACTTCTCGTTGAGCTCCTTGAGTTTGACGATTTGTTCTTCGTCGACATCGAGGCGGTAAGCCCTGCCGAACCAGCGTGCCAACTTGTCCCACGAGTTGATCGCCAGCTTGCTTTGTTCGGCTGCCAACTCGTGCAGACTCGCGACTGCCTCGGACTTCACGTCTGATTCGGAGGAACCGGTCTCCACGACGAGTGCGGCGAGCTTCTCCTTGAACGCAGGGGAGCCCATGATTTCGCTGACGAAGTCTTCGTTGTTAGACACGCAAGCAAAGCTATCGAGTGAGTGGGCGCTGTCGCTTGGTCGTATGGCAGCAAAAGCGAAGTGTTAGCCCAATTGAAGCAAAAACTATTGGATGCGAGGCGCTGGCTGGTCTTCGGCTTCTTCGTGCTCATAAACAACCTCTGGGGGACCCACGATCGAAGGATCAGGGGTGCCGATTGCCTCCGGATCCTTACCCGGGTAGTCAAGGTTGTAGAGCACCCAGCGGATCGCTTCGACCCGACCTCGCTTCTTGTCGTTACTACGCACGACAGTCCAGGGCGCATGTTCAGTGTTGGTGTGTTCGATCATGGCCGCCTTGGCCGCTGAGTACTTCTCCCACAGGTCGAGCGAGGCCAAGTCCATTGGCGACAACTTCCAGTGGCGGACTGGGTCGATTCGTCGGATCGTGAAGCGAGTGACTTGCTCTTTGCGCGACACAGAGAACCAGAATTTGAACATGGTTGTACCGCTGTTGACAATCATCTTCTCGAACTCAGGCGCCTGTTGCATAAATTGCTCGTACTGCTCATCGGTACAGAAACCCATCACGCGCTCTACGCCGGCACGGTTGTACCAAGATCTGTCGAACAGCACCATTTCTCCGGCACTTGGAAGGTGCTTTACGTAGCGCTGGAAGTACCACTGCGTGCTTTCCTCGTTGGTGGGCTTGTTCAATGCGACCACGTTTGCACCGCGAGGATTGAGATGTTCCATGAAGCGCTTGATGGTTCCACCCTTGCCGGCTGCGTCTCGGCCCTCGAAAACGAAAACCATCTTGCGGCCTGTCTCTTTCACCCAGCTCTGGACCTTCAGCAGTTCGATCTGAAGTAGCCGCTTAGTGACCTCGTATTCGTGACGACCCATGCGCTCGCTGTAGGGGTATCCCTCGCGCCAGGTATCTACTGGAGCACCGTCGGGGCCAAGGAGAACGGGATCGTCCATCTCATCGAGCGTGCCCTCGACACTGAGACCTTTGAGTTTGAGCTCGTCGTCGGACAGGTCCTGGAGGCTGGAGATCAGATCAGCAAGATCCATCACCGCTTCGCCGTGGTCGGAATGTGGATTCGAAGGCAGATCCGCGAAACTCATGACGACATCATGGCTTTCGATACGTGCTTATCGCGCGCCATTCACCGCGAATTCACAGCAAACGGGCGAAACACGGCGTATCACTTCAGGTGACCTCAGTCCTAGCTACCATCGCCGACGAACGGCTGGCACGCTGGGCACCACCAGGTTGACCGTTGCGCAGGGCTGGCACCCTGCATGGCGCAACGAATCGGGCCACCGCAACGACGGCAAGGCCTCGTGGTTCGGCGGTAGACCCACAAGGGGTCGCCGGGGTCGGGGGTGGTCAGTCGGCGACTCCTGTTTCTGTTGCTGAAAAGAAGATCCTGAGAGGTGCCAACCACCTCGGCGATGTTGGGGATATTCCTCAGTCGCGTCCACGGGTTGTTGCGCGTCAAGAAAGAGATCTCGCTCTTGAACACATTCCCGATTCCAGCCAAGTTGCGTTGATCCAAGAGGGCCACACCGAGTTCAATCGTTGGGTTGCGCAGTAATCGATCGGTCGCTTCCTGAGGATCCCAATCCGGGCCGAGGAGGTCGGGGCCAAGGTAATCCAATGCTGCCGTTGTCTGGGCTGGCGACCAGAGATTCACATGGGGCAAGCGATATCCCACGGCCGCAACATCCGCTGTTGTAAGGACAGCTCGAATTTGGTGCCAGGGTCCACCGGACCAGCGCTGGCCCGTGCGGAAGACTCGCCACGATCCATCCATCCCGAGGGTCGTGTGCAGCACGAGATCGTCATTCAAATGCATGAGAATGTGTTTGCCGCGTGCGGCCACCGACTCGACCCTGCGACCCTTCAAGTCTGCTGTGGAATACACCGGGACTCTCAGATCAGCTGCGGTGAGGGCTCGTCCGCTCAACGAAGCATCTAGGGTTCGCGCCGCACGCCAAAGTGTGTCGCCTTCAGGCATGTGGCCCATCCTGCCTCAGGTCAACCCCACAGCATGTTCAGCCCCGAAGCTACAGAATCCGCAGTGGAGATTCGCGGGATGACGGCACTTCTCGCGTCGGCTAGTTCCATCGGCACCTCGCGCAATCGCGACACAGCAGCACCGGTGAAGAACCGAGATAGCTGTGCCCAGGAATGCTTGTCCCTGTGGGAGAACGGCTGATGGTGGTATCGCAGCGGGAAGTAGATCGATAAATCGCTCTTGGCACGGGTCAGCGCGACGTACACCAGGCGCCGCTCCTCTTCAAGGCCTTCATCTGAGGTCAGCGCCATGTCCGACGGGATGAATCCGTCGGCCGCGTGGATGAGATGGACCGCTTCCCATTCCAGGCCCTTCGCTGAATGCATGGTGCTGATAACCAACCAGTCCTCATCGATACTTGGCTGTCCAGCAAGGCCTGCAGTTGAGGTGGGAGGTTCGAGGGTTACATCTGCAGCGGCCTCAGATAGTCGTTGAACCCCAGCAGTGGAGTCAACCAATGCCGACAAGTCCGCAATTCGGCTTTCGGCATCGTCGAAGTTGCTAATGATCAAAGCGCCAACCGCGGCGGCTACGCGCGCGGCATGGGCACTGAGGGGTTCGTCGTTGTCGCGCTGGAGGGACTTAACCAATTGATCTGCATCATCCAGGGCATCGACTGGTAGCTGTTCGCGGGCTAATGTCCACCGCAGAAAGATCTCCGTGGGTTCACCCTCGCGATCCACGCCTAAGCAAGTGAGAACTCGCCGAGACGCGGCGGGTCCGACTCCGGGCAGTCGCTGAAGGAGCCGGAACCAAGCCAACTCGTCTCGCGGATTATCAGCGAGGCGGAAGGCCGCTAGCAAGTCCTTCACATGGGCTGCTTCGAGGTAGCGCAAGCCGCCGTACTTCACAAAGGGGATACCCCGGCGGGTCAATTCAAGTTCTAGCCGGTCGCTGTGATGGGCCGCGCGAACCAGAACGGCCTGGTCTTTCAGCGACAACCCCGCTTCGCGCAGGTCCAAGACTGCATCGCACACGCGGTTTGACTGGTCGTCTTCGTCGCGGCAGCGCACGAGTAACGGCACCGCGGTTCGCTGACTGGCCTCGTTCTTCGCTGCGGGCATTAGCACAGTGCTGAAGCCCTCTGTTGCTTCCGATCCGATGGCATTGGCTAGATCCAGAATCGGTTTGGTCGAGCGGTAGTTGTTGGTTAGAGCCAAGGTTGCGGCCGATTCGAAGTCGGATTCGAAGTCCAAGATATGTCGCGGTGTCGAGGCGCGGAAAGAGTAGATCGATTGTGCGTCGTCGCCGACCACACACAACTGCTGGGCAGGCCCGACCAGGTGCCTGATGATGTCCACCTGAAGCGCGTTGACGTCTTGATACTCGTCGACAAGTACATGGTCGAAATCTCCCCGCAGTGCTTCACCGGCCCGCGGGTGCATCAAGGCAGCGCGCCAGTGCAGCAAGAGGTCGTCAAAATCCAGCAACCCGAGACTGCGTTTGCGCGCAACATAGTCTCGACAAATGTCGCCAATGAGGGGCTCATCTGAAGCTGCCCACGGCGCCACCTTTGCAAGCACCTCGGTCAATGGCGACTGCGTGTCGACAGCGCGCGAGTAGAGATCAAGTAGGAGGCCCTTGCGTGGGAATCGACGTTTCGCAGCGCTACGGCCCGCTACGCCGTCTCGGATGACATCCATGAGATCTGCCGCATCCGAAGGGTCGATGACTGAGAACCCAGCAGGAAAGCCCAGACTGTCAGCATGCTGGCGCAACACTCGGTGGGCGACTGAGTGGAAGGTGCCACCCACAATCCGGCCCGTGCGCCGGGTTCCGGGGGACTGCGATACGGCCAGGTAAGTCCGGTTGACCATCTCCGTGGCGGCTCGCCTCGTAAACGTCAGAAGTAGTATCCGTTCTGCTGGCGTCCCGGCCATGATCAGGTGGGCAACGCGTGCAGTCAAGGCAGTGGTTTTGCCAGTCCCGGCACCGGCAAGGACGCGAAGTCGGCGGTCTGTTGAGTCCACGACGGACCGCTGCTGGGCGTCTAACCGGAACGCGTCGAGTGAGTGGTCGCCTAGCGAGGCGAGCAGATCTAATTCCTGATCCATGTCGAACATGCGTTCGACTCTAGCTGTGATCGGCGCCAGAAGCTAGTCCCGACATGACATCAGGTAGGTCGAGGCTGTGCAGCACGCTGAGACGTTGAGTTGGGCGAGACATCGCAACATAGAGATCTTCAGCTGGCCGCACGGACAACCCGATTGCGGTGGCTGGTTCGTAGATGATCACAGAATCGAATTCAAGGCCTTTGGCCTCGGTAACCGACATGACGCTCACACCAACCGCTCCTACCTTTTCAGATAGTAGTTCGTTCAATTCGGCAACCTCGGCAGGAGCACACAGCACGGCGATGGTCCCTGAGCCCAGGAGTTGTTGGTCACTGGCGATCACGTCACCGAGAAGTTCGGGCAGAGACTCGGTGCTGCGTGCACGAATGACGACCGGGGCATATTTGCCTTCTCTGACCGATTGCGGCGGCGTGGCCTTGATACCTGCGCGTTCGAGGACTTCCGCCGCTGCCGACATGATCTTGGCTGGGGTGCGGTAGTTGATAGTTAAGTCCTCCTTTCGCCATCGATCAGAAACAAATGGGCGCAACGCATCGGCCCAGTTGCCGACGCCCGCTGGTGAACTCGTCTGGGCTGGGTCCCCAACCAGCGTGAGACTCTTACTCGGAATCCGGCGCATGATCACTCGCCATTGCATGGCCGATAGCTCTTGGGCCTCGTCTACGACAACGTGTCCGAATGTCCAGCTGCGGTCAACGGAGGCTCGTTCAGCCACCGGAGCACGCGAATGTGTGGCGCTATAGCGATCGACAATCTGTTCGGCGCTGACCATCGATCCAGCAGAGGAGCCGGCTAGCATTTGGCGGGCATAGTCAAGCTCACCAGCCCGTTGCGCTGCGGCACTTGCGGCACGAACCTGCTCGCGGGGGTCCCAATCACCAAGAAGTTCGGCTGCCTCGTCGAGCAGCGAAACATCAGAAATTGTCCACGCGAAATCACCACTCGTCTGGCCTGTTTGCGTCACAGGTGGGTTTCGCAACAACAGTCGTTGCTCATCTTCAGTGAGCAGTGCTGCGAGCTCGGATAGGCGATCTTGGGACGTGAGTAGCTGACGCAGGAATTCCTCGGCCGTGACGGGCATCCAGCAGAGATTGATCTCCCTGCGAGCATCGCGGCTGTCGCGCAAATCGGCTACCAGATCAAGACGCGTCTCGTCGTCGTCGGCGAGGCCGAGGTGCTTAGCCATCCGACGAGCGAGTCGATTCAGGACGTCCTTGACAAAAGTCACCCGAGCTTCATTGTGGGGTTTGCCAGTGTCACGTGCGCGCCTGATTGCAGACTCAATATCTGAGGGGTGCAATGTAACCTGATGCGAGTCGACCCGCATCGTCACAGCCTTGGCTGGGACACGCTGTCGCGCGCGCACAGCGGCCTTGATGACGGCGGCCATGCGGACGTCACCTTTGAGCCGAGCAACCTTTGGGGGGTCTTCTGCAATCGCATTAATCCCAGGGAACAACTCGCCGGGCGTCTGCATCAGCACGCCAGTCTCACCGAGGGCCGGCAGAACCCGATCGATGTATTGCAGGAATCGACCGTTAGGCCCAACTATCAATGCGCCAGACCGTTCGATTCGCTGGCGATGGGCGTACAACAGATACGCGACCCGGTGCAAAGCGACTACCGTTTTGCCGGTCCCGGGGCCACCTTCGACAACGAGAATGCCCTTCAGTTCGGAGCGAATGATCCTGTCTTGTTCAGACTGAATCGTTGCGACGATGTCACGCATGCGACCGGTGCGGGCACTGTCGAGCGCCGTCAGCAGGGCGTCAGTGCCGGTGACGCTGTCGCGGGTCTCGTCGGTGAGAGCATCCATGATCAAGACGTCGTCATCAATGCCAACGACCTCGCGGCCGGCTGTGGCGATATTGCGTCGCCTGACAACATCCAGGGGTTGGGCGGGCGTTGCTTGGTAGAAAGCTGCCGCGGCATCAGCACGCCAGTCCATCAACAGCGGAGTATTCGCTTCATCGGACAGCCCGATACGTCCGACGTAGTGAACTGCCGAATCAAGCAGATCAAGTCGACCAAAGCACAACCTGTCTTCAACTCCATCGAGAACGCGTAGTCGGTCTTCGTGTAGCGCTACGAGGGCGTCTCGCTCGCTACGACTACCTGGGGTTCCAGCAATCGGATCACGCAGGGATTTGGTGAGTCGATCCTGTGCCTGTTCGCGGAGTTGATCGAGCCGCAGGTACAGGCTCGCGAGCTTGACTTGCTCCCGCTCGATCTGTACCTGTTCCATGTGTTGACGCCTGCTCTGTTTGGGGACTGGGAAAGTGCTCGCTGAGTAGCGACGTACCAGTTTGCCGGATGGCGGCCCGCTTGTAGTCCGATTGGCGCAGTTTGTGAGGAAGACGTCTAGATTTTGGCTCATCGGTTCGCTTCTAGGCGTCCAGCAACCGATGATGACTTTGTGTATTCGGTGAGGCGAGTAACTGCGAGTTTCGCTGCGCTCGTTGTGGTGGCATCTCTGGCAGGTGGCGTGAGCGGGCAAGCCGATGCCTCGACCGGACCACCACCTATTCGGCAGTTGCCCAAACAAGCCTCAGTGAATCAAGCACCCAAATCCGTGGTTGCCCGGGTGCCGCTATCTGCGACCCGGGATCGAAAAGTCGTGGCGATCCAAAATGGCCCGAACGGTCCCCGAGTAATAACTGTGTCTGCCACCGATGCAATTGCTGCCGAACGAAAGGTCGGCCAACTCCAGGCTGATCCCGCGACAGTCAGCGTCGCCATCGACAGGAAAGTCAAAGCCCTTAGCATGGACCGAACCGCCGACCAGTGGGCACTGACCAAGCTGTCGACCACGAGTGCCTGGGACCTCTCTACTGGCTCTGGGGTCAAGGTTGCAGTAGTTGACACAGGTGTGCAGGCCTCGCACCCAGACCTGGGATCGGCCGTGGTCGATGGTGCGGAATTCCTAGGCACCTCCACAAGTACTGGCAACGGTGAGGTCGACGGCAACGGTCACGGGACCCACGTGGCGGGCATCGTGGCTGCCAACCATGACGGCGACCTCGTCACTGGTATTTCGCCTAGCGCAAATGTCATGCCTGTTCGAGTGCTGGATGCTGCGGGTTCAGGGGATACCTCTGACGTCGACAGCGGCATCATCTGGGCAGTGGATAACGGAGCTGACATCGTCAGCATGTCTCTAGGTGGCCCCGACGCGTCAGACACCGACCTCGCCGCAATCTCCTACGCCACCAGTCGGGGGGTTGCTGTGGTCGCGGCCGCGGGCAACGACGGCGCGCTCGGACGCCCGTCGTACCCAGGTGCGTACCCCGGCGTCATCGCCGTGAGCGCGTTGTCGAGCAACGACGTCATCGGGTCGTACTCAAATCGTGGCAGCTATATCGACATTGCCGCACCTGGCTCGTCGATCCTGTCGGACTATCCGACCTCGACCGTCAAATTGATGAGTGGGACATCGATGGCCACTCCCTACGTCTCTGGTGCGATTGCCCTCGTCTTAGCCAAAATGCGCGAGACTAACGCTGGCGCAACGGCTTTGCAGGCTACTGATCTGCTGCTAGCAAACTCCCACGACCTCGGGGCAACCGGTCGGGACGATTTGTACGGCGCAGGACGAGTCGATCCACTTGCGGCGCTGACAGCCCTGGCTGCGCCCCCGACGGAGTCGGCGAGTCCGACCCCGTCGGCAACCGTTTCACCATCACAAACCGCGACACCTCTTGCGACACCTTCCGTCACGCCTTCGCCATCGGCTTCGTCGCCGATTCCAACCGCGATGCCTACTCCGACGCCGCCGACGGTAACCCAGACCGCCGAACCTAGCCCGCGGGCTCCTTCATCGCCCCGCCAGGTTCAGGCCAAGGCCTGGGGTCGGCGGGCTGTTCTAGTCCAGTTCTCCACGCCAAATGATCCGGGATCAAGCGCCATTGCGTCCTACCAGCTGCGATGCGCGGCAAAGGGTCGAACAACCCGCAGCGCCGTCGTGAAAGCCGATCAGCGCAGCGCCCGAATCACCGGACTTGTCGCCGGATCGCGCTATGGCTGTGATGTTCGCGCATACAACGGCCGATACAGCCAATGGTCACCTCGAGCGAGGACGCAAGTGCAAGACATCCCTACAGCGCCTAAGATCAACCCAAACCGTTCCCAGCCGATCGCGGGAAGCCGAAAGATCGTGATCACCGTGCTGAAGGATCGCGCGACGTTCCCCACCGTGACGAAATACCGAGCAAAATGCACGCCGGTCTCAAGCCGGGGACGGGTGGTGACGGCGAAGTCCAAGAACTCCGCCGTCACGGTCTCAGGGCTCATCGCAGGGCGTCGCTATGTCTGTCGCGTTGCCAGATCGAACAGTCTCGGCACTAGTACCTGGTCAACGCGGTCGATCAAGGTTCGGTTGGCTACGCGTTAGGACGAAGAGGTTCGTCGGGTTAATGAATTGGCCAGTCGTGCCGATAGAAATTACATGAGACCAAATAGGGCGACCCCAGAGTCGATTCCTTTTGGCGGCAGCAATTACCCAGCCGAGGCGGCGTATCGAGTCTTGGCAAGCGTGTGGTTGCACAGTAATGAAGCGAAAGTCCGCGAGCAGGGCTACGCACTTTTGCGTGATCTTGCTCTGTAGTACGAGAATTTCGAACTACGGCCACGTCGCTAGCTCGGGCACCCGCATTGCTCCCATATGCTGCGATCATGGGATTCAGTGACGCAGCACGAGAAAAGGCACAGGCCAGAGTTTCAGAGCTTGAAGCTCAGATTGCCGACCTCAAATGGCAACTGACCAAAGCCAAAGGTGAGCTCACCGGGGCACAAACAATTGATGGTGCAGTCGATACCGTGACCAGTCCCGAGCCACTACGCGGGCCAACTGAGGGCCTGCGCGGAAAGACCGACTCGATGGTCGCCACAGCCAAGGCGAAGGTCGATACCCTGCAAGCTGAATTGACCACCACTGAAGCGAAGCTGTCTACTTATCAAACTGCTCAAGATGCCGTAGAGGCGATCACCAATCTGGTCGACGACGCCAGCAAAGACACGTATCCGAAGTCCTAGGATTTGCTGACGCTCAAGCGACTTCTTTTGCCAAGTTCGCTTCCTCGGACAGCGCTGCGTGAACTGCATCCGACTTCGTTAGAGCAACCACGCCCCACGCGATGATCGGCAGGCAGACCGCTATCACAGCTATCTGTAGCGGCCCGTGATTGATCTGTTCGCCGAACAGCCAGATGGCTCCAATAGTGGCCACGATTGGGTTGGTCGAGATCATGGCTGGCGAGCTTGTTGTGATCGGACCCTGCTTGAAAGCTAATGCCGTGAGCCAGACTGTGCTCAAGGCCACGATGATCATTACGTAGAACAACGGGTTTGTGAGCAGGTTCCCGGCGTTGAACGCGCCCTTGGCAACTAACGCCAGGAGCGCGTTGATGACACCTGCAGCACACCCGTAGAGGGCGGCTTTGGGGTTGATACTAAATCGGTTGCCTACTGCCATCAGGGCGAAACAGATTACGAAGAAGCCCCCAATCGCCACGACCCAAAGCGGCGAGGATGGATTCTCACCACCTTCAGCCGGTGCTGCAGCGATGAGAAAGCCCATCAGACCAAGCGCCACTGCGAGAATGGCGATCCAATCCTTGCCAGCGATCTTGACTTTGGTGATCAGTGCGGCAAATGGCGGAATGAAGATCAATTCGGTAACGATAAGTGGCTGCACGATGCCGACCGAACCAAATGCCAGCGCAGCCAGGTGAAGGAGGAACGACAACCCGAACAGAACGATGCCCGATAGCCACACCGGATTAGAGATGAGCCGCATGACGTCTGATCTATTGTCCTGGCGCGTTCGTGCGTTGTGGCCGATTGCAGCTTGCGTTCCCTTGTGTTGAAGGACGTAGCTCAATGCATACATCGCTGCCGACAACAGCATGATCACAATTGCGAGAGTTGGATTCTCCACGGTCTGATCCTCGCGAGTGCAGGCCATCGTCGCAACGTGCGCGCTTCCTAACTACTCCATTCGTCGAGCACCACTGGAGCGATTACCGACTGAGTCCGGATCTCGTTCTGGTTGGAATTCTCCCGCCATTGTTGTACTCAGCCGCATACAACACATCCTTGATTGACTTCAGGCTAATCGCCGAGCATTGATTAGCCTGTCGATCGGATTAGTGATCTTCACGACCGTGGTGGCCGGGTTTGTCGCAAGTTGGCTACTTCCAGGCCTTCCACGAGCAGGTGGGTTTGCCATCGGTGGATCAACCTGACGACCGTAATCAGTCGCATCGTCTGGGTACATTCCACAGCAGTACTCCAGCGTCCTTGTCCTTTCCGCCTTCACCGTTGTCATCGGGTCGATAGTGATCCAGGGTTCGACCTTGCCCTGGCTCGTAAATCGATTGCGGTTGCGCTCACCCGATCCGGGCGAGGAACGTCTGCGCTTAGAAATGCTGCAAGCCGAGTGGGCCGCTGTGCTGGCCCAACGCGATGCGAGGGTGGCTCCTGATGACGCTATTCGCCGCGTGATTCGCACACTGGACATTGAAGAAGCGATGCTGGATCGTCCGATACAGGCAGTTGCTGATTCGGGAGAAGTATTGGTGACACTCGAACGCCTCAAGCAGACACTTGAGCACTTCAGGCAGACTGGTCACCCAGTGATGCGCAGCGTTGAACCGGGTGAAGCCTGGCGGTGGTGTTACCTCGACGAAATCCTTGGTTATGCCAGCATTTGGCGTCTTCCTTACTCCAAAGGGAGCGCTGTATCGAGGTTGGTTACCGGCTCGCGGGTGCTTGTGTAGGTCACGATCGCGCTGGCAGAAGTCACCAACGCAGTCGCCACGAGCGTGCGCACTGTGAAGCGCTGACCAAGGATTGCCAACCCGGTCACTGATGCGATAGCCGGTTCCAAGCTCATCAACACACCGAAAACTCGCGTCGGAATTCGACGCAGAGCTGACAGTTCCAAGGTGTACGGGACGAATGAAGACAGCATTGCGACGCCGAAGCAGACCACGAGAAGCCACGGAGTGTCGACTACCGCTTGTGCAGAACTCAAGCCTACGGGTAGGACCAGAATCGCTGCAATTGTCATTGCCACGGCCAGTCCAGACATTCCCTGAGTGACTTCGCCTAGACGAGCACTTGCCAGAATGTAGGCCGCCCAGAACAGCCCGGCTATCAATGCCAGGAGGAGCCCCGACAGTGGCACCATTGAGTGCTGCGATGGCCAACTCAACAAGACGACGCCGAACCCAGCGATCACTGCGCACACGCCATCAATCAAGCGCCGTGTTTGAACGATCGCCACCATGAGCGGACCGATGAATTCGATCGTCACAGCGATCCCTAACGGAACCCTGGCGATGGCCTCATAGAAGCAAAGGTTCATGCCTGCCAGAGTCACGCCAAGTATCGCTGCGGCCTTCAACGAATCCCGGCTCAGGGTTTGCCGGCTTGGGCGAGCGACCACGAGTAGCACCAGAGCTGCCATACCGATACGCATCAGGACAACTGTTGGTGGGCCGACTCGGTCGAAAAGCGTGGCCGCCACGGCGCTGCCGAGTTGGACAGAGAGTATGGATGCAACCACCAAACTAGGGGCAGGAATCCGGGCAAGCACGCGGTTAGCTTTGCAGGTCTGACCAGGCGTGTACGAGGGCGGGCCGCGGAAGAACTTCATCTGGGCCAAGGGGTCGGTCAACCTGCGTCGAGCGATCATTTCTGGTTCCCTTGTCAGCGGGGCTAAACGATCACACAACTGAGTTCGCAGGAAGGTTCCAAGACATGACCGCAGCGTCTGCATCATCCGTTGATTCCAGTGCCATCAAACAGGCATTGGCCGTCGAGGACTACGACACCGTCATCGCCGAGGTGCACTCGGCCATGACCACAGACCCGATGGCCGCGATGAGCGACCCTGTGATCAACGATTGGCTAGGACGTCGCTACCGCAATATCTTCATTGAAGAAGCGCTCGCCGATGAGACCGCGGTCAAGAACTCCGAAGCGCCCTTCCCCCTAAACAAGATCGACAAGCGCGAGGACCGCGAACGCGTCGCCAAGCGAATGCTTAAGGGCATGAGCAAGGAAGAGATCGACACGATCATGCCGCTTGCCCAGATCGGACCAATCGAGAACGTCACGTTTGTATTCGCACCGGGACTTCTCACAGGGCTACTTCCGGATCTGGCCTTCCAGAGCATTTGGCCCGGTATCGAGGAGCGCTTTGGAATTCGGGTGATCGCCTCAGACTCCCATCCAATGCGCCCGCCGTCGAAGAACGTCGAGGACCTTGTCAACGCAATCGAACAAGGAATTGGCCACGCGCCGACTGCTGAGGCGGAACTGATCACGGCCGAAGACAACCCAGTTGCGCCCAACGATGTAATCCTGATGGGATACTCGAAGGGAACGCCGGACATCCTGCAGTTACTCAACGACCGCCCCGATCTCGCACCTCGCATTCGGGCAGTAATGGGCTGGGCGGGCGCCGCTGGTGGTAGCTACCTCGCCGATGACATTTTCGAACAACTTTCGGAAATGCCGATGTTCAACAACGTCAAGGACCTGACCAAAAATGACGTAACGCGCCAGGTGTTCCGATTAGCTCCGGTGACGGAGTTGAAGACCATCAACCGCAGGATCGACGAGTTCGATGTTCTCGGGGCAGTGGAGTCACTCACAACAGGTTTCCGAGACCAGTTCCTCGTTGACAACGCAGACGCCATTAATGAATTAGGAGTGCCCCAGTTCTGTTTCACGGGAGCAACGTCACTCTTGGACGTGCCGTACTTTCAGCGTCAGGGAACCATCAAACTCAACACATACGACCAAGACAATGACATGCAGTTAACTCAAGCTCAGCAGATGGCATTCCCGAGCCCGTCCACAACACGATTGGCAATGTTCAACGCCAATCACTGGGACATGTCATATGACGCCTTCCCGTGGCAACGCACGATGGGTTCCATGCACCTCAAGCACAAGTTCGCCCGCCGCGCGGCTATCAGCGCGATCATCTTATTTATGGCCGAGATCGGGCTCATCGACTAATTCTCTTTCTCACGAGCAACTAGCGGTTCGTGAGAAAGAGAATCATCAACGCTACGCGTGCTTCTCTCGTAGCAGCGCCGCTGCGACTTCGCTGTACGCATCGTCGTCGAGCAGGTTGAGTTCCGTCATGACCCGTGCCGCGTCGGCAGCATCCTCCACGAAGTAGAAAGGCAGACCCTCGGCTAAGAGATCTGTCTGCATGGTCTTGAGTTCCTCGGCCCTATCTGCCATGTGGTCGCCAACATCAAGAATGATGATTGCGGCAATGCGCTTGGGATGAGATTTCGCAATTTCGGTGTAAACCAGCGGATCGTTTTGGCCAGAGTCGCCGATAAGCACAAAATGCGTACGCGGGTAAATACCGAAAATTCGATTCAGGGTTAGTCGCTTGTGCTCGCGACCTGATCGCATGACATAGCGTTCCTGTGGGCCCCAATCCGTCAAGAAGAGCACCCCCTTCGGGAAGGCGCGGGTCTCCAAGAACTCAGTCAGCATGGTGTAGAGGTTCCATGGGCCAGTGGAGAGATAGAAAAAGGCCGGTTCCGGAAGCGAGTCTTTGCCGCGAGCAATTGTTGCGTACAGGGATGCCATTCCTGGTACTGCTCGGCGGGTATTGGTTGTCTGGAGAAGGGTGTTTCGTACGGCAACGAAGCCCTCGGTCAGGCCCGTGCGAAGGACTGTGTCATCGATGTCGCTGATGACGGCAAATGGCGCTTTGGGATCCGGGACTAAGAACTCTCCGTTGGCAATCGTGGGAAGTTCATCAAGGTCATCAGGCTCTGTTACGCAATGGAATTCATGCCAGCCTGGCTTGATTCGCCCGGTAGGAATATGTGCTGTGGCATACCCGTGGCGATCGCTAACGCTTTGAACTCGAGCGTCTCTAAACATCAGATGAAGTGTTACACCTGGAAATGCCAACGGTACGAAACGTCGAAGGTTGGAACGTAGGATCGCCGGATCTGTGAGCAGTTCAGCGGCATCAGGGATGACAGGTTCTTCGAGGACCCTCACTCGTACGTGGGCCTGTCGATCACCCACAAAGCCGCGAAAAGCGCTCAAGTGGGTAGCCCGCAACGTTCCTTTGCCGATTTTGCGTTCCCGACGGAATGCGGAAACCCGCTTTTCGGCATCACTGATTGCTCGAGCCGTTGCGTTGCTACGCAACGCCTGTTCCGCGAGATCGGATCCCACACTGAGCAGTGCTGAGGCTGCCGTTCCAGCGACCCGAATAGGAGCAGTCAGTTGCCCTAGAAGTGATGGCATAATCGGCGCCTAGCTAATGATCTCGTAGTCGAAACCAATGAATAGACCGGTCGCGGCGATCCCGGGGGTGCACAAGAGTGTCGCTTCTAGAGCAGCGGGCTCGACCGATGAGTCGATAGGGAGGTCCATCACCAGCGAACCACTCTCGTTGATCACCCCACCGTCCTTGCCTCCGGCTGGACGGACCTGCGGGACGAAGCCGAGCGTTCTACTCAACTCACTGATTACCAGGTTGGCGGCCTCCGGCACAACAGCAAGTGGGACGCTGAAATTCTCCCCGAGGTGGTCTACGAACTTCGAGGGGTCCGCCAAGATGATTCGGCGCTTGGCAGCCGCAAAGACCAGCATCTCGCGAACGAATGCGCCACCTCGGCCCTTGATCATGTTCTTATGCCGGTCTATCTCATCGGCGCCGTCGAAGCACCAGTCTGGTGCCGCCGCTACAAGCGTGGTTAGTGGCAGTCCGAGCGCGGCACAGTAGGACTCGATCTCCAGCGAGGTGGGGATGGCCCTGATTGTCAGCCCCTCGTCATGTATCCGTTCACGTAGAGCCAGAAGAGCCAAGAAGCTCGTGCTGCCCGAACCGATGCCGATGACATCACCGTCACTGGCCTGAGCCGCCAGCGCTGCTGCAATCTTTTGTTTCGACTCCAGATTGTCAATAGGTTTGGGCCAAGTGGCCTCGAGCAGTCCGTCCCAATTCATGGGGCCAATCTAGGGCATTTCGTGGTTCTAGTTCCTGCTCACTGTCGATGCGTCGCTCACGCTTCGGACCTGGTGGGACTCGATGGGCCAAGTGGGTGAACTCGCTTGGGTTACTGCCGCCTCATGCCGACCTAAGCGAAGTGGGCGGGAGTGAAGAGGTCAGCTGGAGAGGAGCAGACAAAAGCAGTTCGGCGCGCTGGCCATTCTGGCTGCTCGGGTGTTTCCTGCTTGCGTTTGCTGTTTTGACATGGCCTGGAGTCCTCCACGCTGGTGGCGCGGCGACCGTCTCGGTGGGGGTGCGTTCACTGACTGTTTTGACTGCGGCCGCATTCATGGCATTCGCTGCTGTTCGCAGTGCCGGCAGATATCGACAAGCCCGGGCACTACTGGCCGCAGCAATGTTGGTCGGGGGAGTGGGTGGGCTCTTCCGGCTCGTCTCGGTAGTCGGATCAGGTGGGCCTCCGATTGCTATGGGTCCCTCCATCGTTGACATTTGCTTCCTGCTGTTCCTGCCACTAGCTGTTATCGGATTGCTGAGCTTTCCAGTCACGGGGGCCCATGAAGGATCGCGAACCCGGAGTCTGATTGACGGTGCGGTCGCTGGCACTGGACTTTGGTTCCTGATCTATCTGCTGGTCATTCAACCCTCTCAGGCCACGCAGATGATGGGAAATTCGGGGTTGATCGCAAGTCTGGTCTTCCCCATCGCGGACGCCTTTGTGATAGCTGTTGCCTCAACAGTTCTCGTACGAATCTCAATCGCTGTTCGGCGCGAGGTTGCACTGCTAGCTGGTGGGCTCTCGCTACTCGTGATCCAAGCCGTAATCAGCATCGCACTGTTGTCTCGGGATGCCAGCATCACCACTGGGTGGCCTGTTGTTATGGCAGAACTAGGCCTGCTCTTGGTTGTCTTTGCGGGGGTGGTCGCATTGCGGGCGAGCCGAGACGGGGCCACAAAGCCGGTAACGGCGCTCGAGCAGAAGTTCGAATGCCTACTTCCAGCGCTACCTTTCGCGCCAGTTGTTATCGGACTACTCACTGCACTGCTTTTCGCCTATCAGGGCCGTCCGTTGACATCTGCTGGCGTGGCGATTGGCGTTTTCATGGCGCTACTGCTGCTCGTCCGCCAGCTTGCCAGTGCCCGCGACCGAGGTTCTTTGACCGCTCGCTTGACACAACGTGAACAGCTGTTCCGGTCTCTGGTTCTTGGATCCTCGGACCTGATTACCTTGCACGACAGCGATGCAGCTTTACGCTATGCCAGTCCGGCTCTTGCAGCGACTGTAGGACGCCCTGAGAGCGAACTCGAGGGGATGGACTTCACGGAGCTTGTTCACCCTGAAGACAGGCACCGGCTTGTGGCAGCGTTCTCTGACGTTCGCTCAGTAGACGGTAGAGATGTAGATGTCGTCATGCGCCTAATGACGCCCGACGGGCAGTGGCGTTGGGTTGAGACTCTGCTGAACAATAAGCTTGACGACGACAGTGTTAGTGGAATTGTCGGCAACACGCGAGACGTTCATGATCAGCATGTCTTGCGCGAGCGCTTGGTATACGAGTCCTGCCACGACAGCCTCACTGCACTTGGCAACCTCGCGGCGGCTAGGCAGGTGTTGTCCGATTATTGTTACGGGCCAGGTGGCGAGCCAACAACTCTGATTCTTGCTGACCTAGACGGTTTCAAGACAATAAATGACACATTCGGTCATGCATTCGGTGATGCTCTTCTCGTAGCTGTGAGCAATCGCCTGCGATCTTGTGTCGATGATCCGGACGTGATCGCGCGAATTGGCGGGGACGAGTTCGTCGTAATCCTCGACGCCTCGGAAGATGCCACCGAACAGGCAACTCGAATCATGCGTGCACTGCGACGACCTGTCCTGGTTGAAGGCAATCTCCTTGTGGCTGAAGCGAGCATCGGAATTGCACGTTCAGTCGATGCTCGCAATGTCGACGAGCTCCTTCGAAATGCAGACCTCGCCATGTACACAGCAAAGGGAGCAGGACGCAATCGCGTCGCCAGCTATGACCGGGCGATGTACGAAACGACGGCACTGCGAATGGCTATCCAAGAGGGCTTACGACGAGCTCTAGAGAACAGCAACTTTGAGCTCGTTTACCAGCCAATCGTCGCCCTTCCACAAGGGACGATCGTGGGAGGTGAGGCGCTGCTTCGCTGGGAAGATCCACAACTGGGCAAAGTGTTTCCTGACGTATTCATTCCGGTAGCCGAGGGAACCGGACTCATTGCCGAGATCGACATGTGGGTACTGAATGAGGTATGCCGTCAGATTGCAGAATGGAGAGAGCAGGGAATCACACCTCCCAGGATCAGCATTAACGTGTCACGCCAGCAGTTGACCTCTGAGTTGCCTGACCGAGTCGCTGAGGCCCTCGAGCGCCACGGGCTAGACGGGCCAGCGTTGTGCATTGAAGTTACTGAAGGTGCTGTTGCCCCCAATCCGCTGGTGGTCGGTGAAGTACTGACCCAACTTCAACAGCTTGGGGTCACGATCTCTCTTGACGACTTCGGTACCGGTCAGTCTTCGTTGTCCCAACTTGCGCGGCTTCCCATCGATCGCGTCAAGATCGACAAGTCGTTCGTCATGCCATCCACGAATGACCCGGAAGCACTGGCGCTACTGAAGTCAATTGTTGGCATCTGCCACACTCTGTCGCTGCCAATAATCGCCGAGGGAATCGAAGACGAGGGAGCGGTCGCGAACTTGGCCGCGATGAAGTGCCAACTCGGGCAGGGCTACTACTTTGCTCGTCCACTTTCAACTGAGGCATTCCGCGATTCATTGACAGCAATTGTGCCATCACCCCGGGGGCCTTCTGCTCTGTCGCACAACACGCAACCGCCGATGGTTACTTAAGCGACTCCACACCTCACGTGGGCCACTATTGCCACATGCGGCTAGAGCTAGTGACCGGCGACATCACCGAGCAACGAATTGATGCGATCGTCAATGCAGCTGACTCTGGACTACTCAATGGCGGTGGTGTCCATAGCGCGATCCATCGTCGAGGTGGTGGGCAGATCCTGATCGAATGTCAGGACTTGCGTCGCACGACTTTTCCCCACGGTTTAGCCGTCGCAGATGCGGTGGCAACGGGCGCGGGCAAACTCAGATCTCAAATCGTGATCCATGCGGTGGGCCCAGCGTACGACGGCTCCCAAGCGTGTGAGGATCTTCTGACTCGCACCTATCGGCGTTGCCTCACGATTGCCGATCAGTCCCTGCTTGGGGCGGTGGCGTTCCCGCTGATTGGCGCCGGAGTATCTGGCTGGCCCACTGAAGCAGCGGCGCGAATTGCTGTCAACTCTGTGAACCGCGCCGCCACCGGAGTTGATCTGGTGCGATTCGTTGCATTCACCGATAGCAGCGCTGAGGCTCTGGCCGCAGCACTTACTGAGTAGGGGACTTACCCGAATCCTTAGCCTTACGGGCTCGGACTGTAGTTGGCTGGGCCTGTAAGGAAGGTTCCGATGGCGTGTTGGCTGCCATGGCTTCTCGGCGGAATCGGCCGGCGATCTTGGTGGCGGAGTTGACTTGGCCCCGGATCGCTTCGGCAGTGGATGTGCGCATAGCGCCGGTGCCCTCACGCAGAATATCGGTCACCTGGACCTGTGAAACAGTGTCTAGCACAACCGATCGTAGGTCGACTCGATCGAGCACACGATCGACTGGCACCCTGTCGACAAGTGCATTGATGTCGACTTTGTCGATCACGTCGTCAACGTCTACGCGATCGATAATTGACTGCATGTCCACCCTGGCCAATAAGGCGTCGAGGGTGGCAGGACCGTATCGCGCGAGAAAATCGGTAGCGAGCACTTGCTGTGCATCTTGATGAACACGGAACTGCTCATCCCAGTGCCCGAGGACCTGGTTGAGAGCGAGTAGTGCCGGAGCTACGGGCGCAACATCGCAGACAGATCCTAGACGCCGACCTAGCTGCCCCTCAACCTCGGCGACGTTGTCGAAACCGCGCCTTTGAAGATGTAGCACCAGTCCCATCGCGGCACCGGGCAAGAGAGCAATGGTCCCTTGTAGTTCACCAGCGGGTACGCCATGGCGGGACTTCTTGGCCCGCCCGGTTGCGACTGAGTCATAGGTTTGGTCCGAGAATTTCGACACGAAACTCGCTAAACCGATACCCAGGTAGGTCCAGCGTTCAGCTGTATCAAATAGTGCCCCCGTGACACCAGGGCGCGGGTCACGCAACGTTGTCATGGGTCCAGTATCGCCCGAGGCCGCGGCACTCGAAAACGGGCGGCTGGCACCAGCCCACCCAATCGGCACTTTTCTGTACGCCCATTCAGTGCAGCGTCGTTAAAGATCATCCGTCTAAGCGCCGATTCCCATACTTGTCGGTCGGTCTAGCAGTGTGCACCAGCAGGAGTGGACCGATGAGGCAGGGCAGGTAACAACGATGGAAGACGCGAGGTGATTGGTGTGCAGTGGGTAGCGCTGAGCTTGATCATCTTGTGCGGTGCAGCAGTCGCGGCGCGTACGGTGCGCCTGCTGCGACCACATTCCCGATGGCTCGGCGCCGGAGTCGTCTCACTGACGACCATCTCCTTCTGTCTGGTGCAAACCGACACTGCGCCTGTCTGGCTCTGGCCAGTCCTGTTCGGGTTGCTGTTGACACTCTCGTTGCTGGCCTCTCCACGAATAGCCCCAGCAGTGATGGCGGCCCTGAGCTTCATTCAGGTCGTGGTGGCCACCCAAGTCACGCTTCCGACGGTTGCAGTTGCCTGCGCCGCTGGTGCAACCGTCGCCGGGTTCGGTTACCTCTGGTCGGAGGTAGGAGTCAGCAACCCTGCTGAGATGACACGCCTTGCCATGATCGACGAGCTCACTGGACTAGGAAACCGGCGGGTGATAGACAGCGCCCTGGCAGGGGCAATTGCTCAGGCCTCAGCGGGTGAAGATTCACGAGACTGCGCACTGCTGATGATTGATGTCGATTCGTTCAAGGACATCAACGACACGTTCGGACACCTTGTCGGCGATGAAGTGTTGCGCCAGGTCGGGCCACGTTTAGCGGGCCAGATTCGGGCCACCGACACACTGGCAAGAATCGGCGGGGATGAGTTCGCGGTGCTGCTCATCGGTGGTACCGATGAGGCTGGTGCGCGGCTTGTCGCGCAGCGCATCGCTCGCGAATTCCAGACTCCGATGGAGGTCGGAGATATCTGCCTGCAAGTTGCTGTCAGCATTGGGATCGCACTGGCTCCCCACCACGCGCTGACCGAAGACGGCTTAACTCACGCAGCGGACAGTGCAATGTACTTCGCGAAGCGAACGCGCTGCGGACACGCTGTGTACGACCTCGGGGTCGCGTACTAGAGGCAAATATCACCCTTCTAACGGCTGTGATCCAACTCAGCACCTATTGTGTGCATGTGTCACCTCAACCCAGCACCGCTATTGGATTCGTCGCATCTCCACTCCTAGCTGCCTGCCTGCTGGGTTGTGGCGCACAGGTGTCTGCTCCCCAAACGCAAGCGGTTGCACAAGCCAATGTGCTGTCAGCATCACCATCCCCGACCGTCGATGCGCTTGCAGTGCGAAGCGCGCGGCCCCCACTAACGAGAATTGGGCGCTCATTTACGATCACCGGTTCAGGTGACATTCTGATTCACCCGTCGTTGTGGCAGCAAGCGAAATCTGATTCGACAGGCAGTGGACCAAATTTTGCACCCATGCTTGCGGGTGCGAAGTGGCGGATCAAGAAGGCCGATTACAGCATCTGCCACGACGAGACGCAGTTCTCCGACCCGAACCTGCCTGAGACATCATTTCCCCACTACTACGTTCACCCGAACCTAGCCAAGGGCATAGCGGCGACTGGATTTGATGAGTGCTCCACTGCGAGCAACTGGACATTTGACAAAGGCATGAGCGGTATCGAGCGAACTAACGCCGCCCTCCGGAAGGCCGGGGTGAATCACAGCGGTGCTTACACATCGAAGGAATCGGAGCGAAACCGAATTGTTGTGCGCACTGTCAACGGCGTCAAGCTCACTCACATTTCGTACACCGATGTGTCCGACTCGCCAACCCTTCCTGGCCAACCGTGGGCGGTGAACCGCCAGAGTCCTCGTCAAATTGCTGCTGATGCTCGGGCAGCGCGTGCTGCCGGCGCGCAGTTGGTGGTGATCTCGCTGGCAATGGGACCCATGGGTGCCGAAGATACAACAGCAGCTCAACGTGAGGCCGTCAGGACAATCACGGCGGACGGCGATGTGGACTACATCATTGGGCACGGGAGCCACACGATTCAGCCGGCGCAGATGGTCAATGGCACGTGGGTTGTCTGGCATGGCAACTTGATGGCCAGCTTCTTCCCGGATCAACCACGTATGCACGAAGGGCTCATCTCTCGCGCGACCTTCACTCAACAAAGCGATGGCAACTTCCGTGTGACGAAGTTGGCGGTATTCCCATTGCTCATGGTGAAGGATCCCGGGCGAGTGATTGATTTAGCTCACCAGAAATGCAGCAGCGTGCCTGACAGGTGGGCGTCGGCCTACTCGGCCATCCGCGCGACTGAGCGCACAGCGATAAAACAGGGACTGACGTTGGCCAAGCCGTGCTCAGGTACCTGAACGCTTGAGGTAGTAGAAGTCCCAACTCCTGCGTCCCTGCTCTATCGCGATCCGCTCGTAGCGCGTCAAGGGTCGTGACGGAGCACTCTCGCCGTCAATCTGCAACAGGGGACAGTCATCGAGAACTGACAGCATCTGATCTGCATAGTCTGGCCAATCGGTGGCCGTATGCAGGAAACCGCGGGGGGCAATTCGCGATGCCAACAGGTCGACTAGATCGGGACGGATTAGTCTGCGCTTGGTATGTCTGGCCTTTGGCCACGGGTCAGGGAAGAATGCCCTGACTCCAGCTAGGGACTCGGGGCGGATCATGTCAGTGAGCACATCGATGGCGTCACCGATTACCGCTCGAACATTTGTCAATTCCTGTTCCTCGCATCGCCTGGCCAGGGTGGCTATCCCTGGGGTATGAACGTCTACCGCGAGGATTGCAATATGGGGTTGCCTGGCTGCAAGTTCGGCAGTGGCCTCACCCATCCCTGAACCGATCTCCAGAATCACCGGCAGCCCGTTGAAGAGCCGGGCCAGGTCAATCGGTTCACTGCTGAGTTCAATCCCAAATTGCGGCCACATGCGTTCAAGCGCTTGAGCTGCGATAGGACCAATTCGACCTCGTCGCGGGTGGAAGGTTCGGATCGGAGCGGACCTCTGCGTCACACGAACTCCCATCTATTCCTCCAGTGCGTGCGCGACCTCTCGGGCGATCTGGAGATCTTCGCGCGCTGCGACTACCAGAACCTTGACAGCCGACTCCTCGGTCGAGACGATTGTGTCAGGAATAGCCTTCTCGTTGCTTTCGTCATCAATCTGGACGTCCAGGAATCTCAGCGCCGCAACAGCATTCGCTCGGACCCCAGGTTGATGCTCGCCAGTCCCGCCTGTGAACACTAGGGCGTCTAGCCCACCTGCAGAAACGACCATCGAACCGATCATCGTGGCGAGCCGGTGATCGAAGACGTCGAGGGCAAGTTGGGCATAAACGCTGCCGGCTTGCGCCTGCGCGTTCACGTCGCGAACGTCCCCGGAGGTTCCGGACAAGCCAGCTAGCCCGCTGCCAAGCTCCAAGCCAGCCGACAACTCCGCGACTGAGAGCCCACCTTCTCGGATGAGCCAAAGCAGCAATCCAGGATCGAGCGTACCGCTTCGAGTCGCCATGACTAGGCCCTCCAACGGTGTGAACCCCATTGTTGTGTCAACGCTGATGCCACCAGCGATCGCAGCCAATGACGCTCCGGCTCCAAGGTGGCAAGTAACGATCCGAAGCGCCGCGAGATCCGTCCCCAGCAGATGGGCACACTGCCCGGCGGCGTAGCTGTGGGACAGCCCATGAAACCCATACCGGCGCAACTTCCAGCGCTCGTTCCACTTCGCTGGCAAGGCATAGGTTGCTGAGGCTTTCGGAATCGTCGAATGAAAGGCGGTGTCGAAACATGCAACTTGTGGCACATCCGGGAAGTACTTGCGCAGCTCGCGAATTCCAGCCACAGCCTTGGGCTGGTGCAACGGCGCGAGGTTGCTGATCTCGACGAGGTAATTGAGTACCTCGTCGGTGATCAGAACCGGTGCACTGTAGCGATCACCACCATGAACGACCCGATGCCCTACAGCATCGACTTCGCTGATGTCGTCGACGAATCGTGCGAGTTCGCTTGAGTCGTCGCTTTGCCCCCACCGTTCGACAGTGTGCTCAACCACCAAGTCGTCGCCGTCAAGCAATTGGAGCTTCAGACTGCTCGACCCGGCGTTAATGACCAAAACGCGCACCGGCTTACTCCTGTGAGTCGTCGTCGGCCATCGACCAGTTCGCAACTTCCGGCATATCCTCGAGGTTGTCCACGACGTAGTTGGCGTGGCGATACAACTGCGACTCACACCATTCGCGCAGGTCTTCAGAGCCCGCGACCGTGCGCGATGCATTGTTCAGCGCATCAAGTACGAGGTCATAGCGAGACACTTTGTTGCGGACAACCATGTCGAACGGGGTCGTCGTGGTTCCCTCTTCGATGAACCCCCTAGCTCGGAACCGGTCGGCATTAGGCCGGCCGTGTACGAAGTGGTGCACCAAGCCAGGGAAGCCGTGGAAGGAGAAGATGACGTCGGTCTTCTCGGTGAAAAGTTCATCGAAGAACAGTTCGCTCATTCCGTGCGGGTGGTCTTTTGGCCTGTGCAAAGCCATCAAGTCCACCACGTTGACCACGCGGACCTTGAGGTCGGGCACTCTCTCTTTGAGGATCTGCGCCGCCGCGATTGTTTCCAGCGTGACAACGTCACCTGCGCTAGCTAGCACGATGTCGGGTTCACCGTCGCCGTCGTCGTTACCAGCCCACTCCCAGACCCCAGCTCCCTTGCGACAGTGCTCCTTCGCTTCATCAAGCGTGAGCCACTGCAGCTGAGGCTGCTTGTCGATGACGATGAAGTTGACGTAGGAACGCGACTCGAAGCAGTGCTCTGACACCGACAGCAGGCAGTTCGCATCCGGTGGCAGATAGATCCGGGCGACATCGGCCCTCGCGGTCTGCGCGACATTCAGCAGCCCTGGTCCTTGGTGGGAGAACCCATTGTGGTCATTGCGCCAAGCCGTCGAAGTCAACAAGATATTCAGACTCGGGACCACGGCGCGCCAGTCGAGATTGCGCGCCTCCTCCAGCCACTTCGCATGCTGAATTGTTTGCGATGCACTGACCATCGCGAATGCTTCGTAGGTCGCGAACAGACCGTGGCGACCCGTCAAGGTATAGCCCTCAAGCCAGCCCTGGCAGTTGTTTTCAGACAGAACCTCCATCACCCGACCATTGGGTCCCAGAGCGACATCGCCGGGCTCAATACGTTCCATGAAGGATCGGTCCGACACTTCAAACACCGCACCTAGGCGGTTGCTGTTGGTCTCGTCTGGGCAAAACAGTCGGAAACTGTGCGGGTTGCGGCTGTAGATGTCGCGCATGTATTCACCGAGTGCGCGCGTGGACTCAGCTTTCACAGTGGCCGGAGCCGGCACATCGAGTTCGTAGTCGTCGATGTTGGGAAGATCGAGATCTTTGGTGATCAAACCGCCGTTGGCCACGGGGTTCGCACTCATACGCAGATCACCGGAGGGATTGGCGGCCGTGACCATGTCGGTCGGTGCACCGAACTCGTCGAACAATTCTTCAGGGCGATAGGACGCGAGCCATTCATTGAGGATCGCTAGGTGCTTTGGGTCGCTCTTGACTCCCGAAAGGGGGACCTGGTGCGACCTCCAGGTCCCACGCACTTGCACGCCGTCGACCTTGTCCGGACCAGTCCAGCCCTTGGGGGTTCGCAGTACGATCATGGGCCATTTGGGCTGGGCGCCGTCGGCCTCACCGTTGCGGGCAGCTTCTTGAATGGCATGAATTTTGCTCCATGCCTGCGCCAAGGTCTTGGCGAACCGTTGATGCATCCCCGGAATGTCTTCACCCTCGACTTCGAGAACTTCGTAGCCGTGGCCTTGGAAGAGTTCGCGAACCAGCTGCGGGTCTTTGCGCGCAAGCACGGTGGGTCCGGCAATCTTGGCCCCATTGAGATGGAGGATCGGCAGAACTGCGCCGTCATGCTCTGGGTTGATGAACGAGATGCCCTTCCAGGACCCCTCCAATGCGGCGGTCTCAGCTTCGCCGTCACCGACGACTGCGATTGCTAGCAAGTCGGGGTTATCCATGACAGTGCCGAAAGCGTGGATGAGAACGTATCCGAGCTCCCCTCCCTCGTGGATGGATCCAGGGGTTGTGACCGACGCATGACTCGGAATGCCACCTGGAGACGAGAACTGCCGGAACAACGTCGTCATCCCAGCCTCGTCTTGGGTTACGTCGGGGAAGTTCTCGGTGTACGAGCCCTCGAGCCAAGACGCTGCCACCAGCGCTGGTCCACCGTGTCCTGGTCCGGCGAGGTAGATCGCCGATTGACCTGTCTTCTGAATCAGTCGAGAGACGTGCGCATAAATGAACGACAGACCAGGACTGGTTCCCCAGTGGCCCAAGAGTCGCGGCTTGATGTTGTCAGCGGAGATGGGTTCGCGAAGCAAGGGGTTGGCGCCGAGGTAGATCTGTCCGACAGTGAGGTAGTTGGCTGCCCGCCACCAAGCGTCAACTGAAGTCAACTCCTCCTGAGTAAGTGTTTCCAGATCGGTCGGGGCTGTCTTGACATTCATGTGGGTCCTCTGGATTGCAGATTGAGTTTTAGGCGCCACCAAGCGCCGGTGGTTCAAACATGCCGGAGTTATCTACATGACGCACCCTGGGGCGAACAAGCCTGGGCAAACTGGGGGCAGTTCAGGACTTAGGTCACGACTTTCTAGCCAAAATTGGAGTAACCAGTCCACTGCCGACCATCCCAGTAGCGCAAGGCTCCTAGGGGCGCGCCTTCGTAAGGATCTGTGAACCAGCCAGCGGGCGCCCCAAGGACACGGAGTCGCTCAACCTCGCCCAGAGCACTCGCCGTTGCGTTCGGATCGCAAGCAAGCATGCCAACTGCCAAATCCGCGCGGGCGCGTTCCAATGCTCGAGCGCGTTTGCGGTTGGGTCGACCAAGCTCATCGGTGAAAGCGCGAGCCCAGCGACGCCGTGTTCGCCGGGTTGCTAAGGCGTCGGCCTCCGCAGGCGTGCAGAGGTGTGGGCTGAGCGCCTTGAGTTGTGGCAGGTACAGGGCGCGGTCACGCTTTCGCGCGTAACGCAGCGCGAGCAATAGCACGGCTAGGACGACCGCGATCTTAAGCATGAGGTCCAAGAGCACCCCGAGATCCCCATCGAAAAGTGCCGGCGCGTTCCAGAAGAAGTGCAAGGCATATGCAACCGCGAATCCCAGCAGGGCGCCCCCGAACCGGCGCGACTTGGAACGATTGGACGCTGTCAACATGTAGCCGATTCCGAGACCGACAATTCCCGAGTAGACGGCATGCGAAGCAACTCCAGCGACCAATCCTCGGACGATGAACATCTGCAGCAAAGGAGCCAGAGATGTGGTGTCACTTGCGACTGCCACGTTAATCGTGTAAGTAAAGTCCTCGACGATTTGGAATCCGACACCAACCATCGCTCCCACAACTAATCCGTCGAGAGCCGAGCGGGGTCGACGTGGGCTGGCCAGCAGGATCAAAAGTATCCCGATGCCCTTAGTCAGTTCCTCGGTTGGGCCACCGATTGCGGCTCCCCAGATGTTGTTGAACGCGCCGCCCTGATTCACGGCAACAATATCGGCGATACCTGTGTTGCCCTCCAAACTCAAACCGATCGAGACGATAGCGCCCCAAGCGAATGCCGCAGCAAGGGTGATACGCGGTTCCCTTTCGAAGTAGTCGATCCTGCGCAATACCCATATGAACGGAATTGCGTAGAGGCCCCAGACCAGCGCTGAGGCGCTGGCCAGGACGGGGTAGCGCGCGAATGCGCTTGCCAGTAGCTCGACAACGACGTAGGTCGGATATACCGCGATCAACAACCCCACGATGACCACCGGCCATCTCTCGTACTGCGACCATCTGAAGCGCGCAGTTGTGGGCTGCCCCGAAGTAGCTAGGTGATCGGTGCTCATCAGCGTGCTCTCAGGCGCACGGTCTGCATCATCGTGATGATTTCCGCGCTGATCTCCTCGGACATACTTAGTGAACCTACGCCGATTACCTGAGCGGCCAACCGTTGGTCGGACTTGGTCGCGGCCATGAAGTAGCCAGACTGAGAAGAATTCGAGGCGGGAACGAACACAGCCGGGTCACGCGAAGGCAAGTAGAAAGCCGTTGGATCGAGCACCGGTCGGAAGTCATCCTTGGTTGCCAACATTTCGTCGAGCAGCGATTCGGGTGACTGCCCGGTTGTGACCGGGACCGTGCGCATGGACAACACAGCGCCATCCTTGGTCAGCGTAACTAGGTTGCTGCTGGTTGCTGATGGCAACAGTTCCCAACCTGGCTCGGGAACAAGACTTGCTTGCCCGACACTCACGGCACCCAGGGGAACGGTGGTGCTTGACAAGGTGTCGGCTGCGACGGGGAGTCCCACCGCGAACACCACAGCAACAACTAGGGCAAAGGCCATGGAAAGCCACAAGTAGGGTTTCGAAACCGGGATTGGCCCGTTACCCGACGGCACTGGCGTTGGGTCGGGCGCAGCTGGCTGTGTGATCACACATAGGAGGATCCCAGCTAGGGCCCTACTTAGCTGGTCGAGACACAATCTGTTCGTAATGAATGGAATGGATGTCGGTAAGCTCGGGTTACCAGCACAGTTGATTAGCTGTGGATCCCGAACCCAATAGCAGGTCACCAAACTAGTCGGAATAGTGAAAATGAGGATGAGCTAGATGTTGATGAGCCCCATATCCCGCAGAGTAGGCGTGACCACGACCGTGGTGCTGACAGCGATTCTGGCTGCAGGTTGTGCCTCTAGCGAGACTACCCAGACGAGCGATTCGTCACCGCCTTCGCCAAATAGCACGAACACCACCACAAGCAAGGCGCCAACTGTCCCAGCATCGAAGTCGGCCGCGGCCAGCGGCTACGTGAGCCTGACCGACTACGAAGCGAATAAGGCCTCGTACGCCAGTAGCGATGTCGTTCTATTCTTCAACGCCTCGTGGTGCCCGACCTGTCAGGCCGCAACGAAGTCGTTCAAGTCCAGTGCAGGGGATTGGCCCGCTGGTCTGACGGTCGTTAGCGTCGACTATGACGATAACGGCGACTTGAAGAAGAAGTACGGGGTTACCACGCAGCACACTTTTGTGCAGGTAAGTCCTGACGGAACGCAGATCAAGAAGTGGTCGGGATCTCAAGACGTTGCCCAGGTTCAGGCGAAGGTGTAGTTCCTGATGCTAGTCCTGCTCGGTGCGGTCTTGGCCGGGGTCCTCACTACGTTGGCACCTTGCGTCTTGCCCCTGCTGCCGGTGATCGTGGGCAGCTCAGTGGTAGGAACTGGTGGGCAAACTGATGAAGAGCGCGCAGCCGCGAGAGCGTTGGCGCGACGGCGCGCGTACGTGATCACTGCGTCATTGGGTGCATCCATCGCGGTGTTCACACTGCTACTAAAAGTGTCCACGGCGCTGATCGGAATTGACGCTCAAGTTTGGGCGTGTATCTCCGGAGTTATCTTGATCGGGCTCGGCTTGATCGGCCTGTTCCCCGCGCTGTGGGACTCTGTCTCGGCTCGGCTATCACTGCAATCACGCAGCAGTAGCCGCCTGGCCGCCGCACGACAACGCGACGGAATCGGCGGTCAGGTACTGACTGGGGCAGCCCTTGGCCCGGTGTTTTCCAGTTGCAGTCCGCTGTACGCCTACGTCATCGTTACCGTGTTGCCGGCGCAACTTGGCTATGGGCTGTTGCTGCTCGCCGCGTATCTGGCCGGTCTGTGCGCCACCTTGCTTGCCATCTCGCTGGCAGGCCAACGCCTCGTTCGTAACATGAAATGGATCGCCGACCCGCATGGCTGGTTCCGGCGGGTCTTGGGAGTCGTGTTCATCATCGTGGGAATACTCGTCCTCAGCGGCCTGGACAAGACCCTGCAGGCTTGGATCATCGAGAACTCACCGATCCGGCCATGGGAACTCGACAGCGGGTTCGTCCCCCAATAGCGGGCGCCTCCGAGGCGACTCGGTCATTGAGCCCTGATCGGCAGGGGCGGCATCTTCGACCTTCTTCAACCAGAACAGGCAGATGATCAGTTGACCAACGATGTAGGTCGACATCACCAGGAAGTGGGAACCGGGGAAGTCGCCGTAGGCGACGGTTGCGCCGATCATGAGATCGGAAATCATGAACAGGAATCCGCCAAGGCCAAACAGATTCCCCAGGGTCATCGAAGTCATCGCCATCGCCACCAGCGCCAAACTGTAGATCGCAATCGGCGAGCGCATCGGCCCCAGCCCGCTCCACAATGCGGCATTTGCTGCGACCCAGAAAAGCGGGTAAACCACCAAGACCCAGCGCCGTTGTTGATACCCCACCTTCGCTCCGAGTTTGAAGTACCCAGTGATGTAGCAGATTTGAGCGACTAAGAATCCGGCCATCCCCGCTATGAAGAACATCGTTCCCTCGGATATCAAGGCGATGTCGCCGATGCAGGAGAATGCTTGGCCCGCGACGAGCCAAGGCACGCTCGGGTGGCTGCTCAGATTCACACTGGTGAGAACCAAGCCGATCAATAGGAGCATGAGGAACGGTTTCGTCGCGGCGCCGATCCCCGTCAGGCCAAAGGTGATTGAACCCAAGTGAACGATTGCCACAACGATGAAGGCGACTAAGAATCCGCGTGCTGAAGGCTTCACTTCTCCAACTTAGAGTCCCATGCAGGTCGGATGCGGACTGCCGCCCGTGTTGAGGGCCGACAGGTACTCGCTTTAGTCGCCCTCACCAGAGGAGTACCGGATCAAGTGGTCTCGTAGCGCTTGCGGAATCTCGGTTGGTCGGCCAGACGAGGCAGTGACAGCAACGATCACTGTGATGGCTGATGCGTAGGTGATCGAATTGTCAGGTTCGCCAACGGAATAGGCCAAGGTGAATGACGATGATCCAATGCGCTCAACGCTCATGTCGACAGCTATCGGAGTCGGCCGAAACACCAGCGGGGCGAGATAGTCGATCTCGTGTCGTCGGACGATCAAGCCGATGTCGGCTGGTTCGATACGACCGAGGTCGAGCACTTCTTGGATCAGTTCCACACGCGCAGCTTCGAAGTACTCAAGCATTCGCGCGTTATGCACATGACCGAGAGCATCCATATCCGACCACCGCATCACCGCCATCACTGTGCGACTTGAGGTGGTTCCTGCTGGCTGACCCATGTCGTGTCCGTCCCTTCACGTCGGAGTCAAAGGCTAACGGTGGGCAGCCGTACATGCACTACGGCGTAGTGTGAACTGCATGAATCGATTCCCCTCCTCGCTCTTTGCAGCTGCCGGCCTCATCGGCGGCTACGCCGTCGCAGCAAGCACCGGTAACCGACCGCTTGGAGGTGTTGTTCTCGCTCTTGGCGGCGCGACCGCTGGTGTCCTTTGGTACCAGCGCGCATCCAAGCCCGCTGCCACCGCATTAGTGGTCACCTACGTGGCGGCATTTGGGCTGTCACACGTTCTGGCCAAGCAGATCGGTGCCTGGCCAAGCGTCCTGAGTGTCACGGTTGTGACAGCGGCTGCAGCCTGGGTCGTCGCTGATAAGCCAACTGCGCCGGTAGCGATCCGTGGGACCTCCTGAGTCAACTCACGTCTGGTCAGATTGCGCGGCGACTTGCTCCTTGGCAGTCTGCGCTGCGGAGGCAAGAACTTTCACAACCAGGCCGATGAGCGCCACATCCATGACCATTTGAACCATCGTCAGCACCTTGGCACCAGGGGTCAGCGGCGCGATATCGCCGAACCCGACCGTGGTCAAGATCGTCAACGAATAGTAGTACGAGTTGAGTGTGTCCATAGGCTGCGTGAACACGTCTGGCTGGTCAATCGCCAGGATGCGATAGGCCCTCGCGAAGATGCAGACAAAGAGCACGCTCAACACGATGAGGCTTTCGATCCACTGAGTCTGCGGCGATCCTGCGCGATGAATCGAGCGCACCTGCCTACGCAAGTAGACGGCGAAAAGGACTAACCATAAGAGGACGAAGAGGGCATCAGCGATGAGCTCGACCCTGCGAGATAGCCCGTTGTCAACCGGCAATGAGAACCAGAAAATGATCACAATCACTGGCAAGAGGGTTCGTCGAGCGAAACCGGGAAAGGATCGTGCAACGTCCTTCATGGTGGGCACGTTCAGCGTTGAGGCGATCTCCGGAGAGTCGTCGAGTTCCTCGGAGCTGTCATCCGGCGAGGGCAAAGGGGAAGTCACGAGCTAACGATGGCGCAGATTCCGCGTCGATGACTCACTGAGCGAGGAACGCGCTCGCCCCTGGGCCAACTGTGGAATGTTGGGGTCATGGACAACGAGAGCACCAGCCCCGAGCCGGCCTCGGCACAAGGACATCGATATTCAGCAGGTCGTTGACTTGCGGCACATGCTTCGCGACGCCGGTTTCCAACCACCCGCGCCAGGTAAGGAAGTCTAACCGGCGTTGGACTACCAGTTGACCAGCGGTTCCTCGGCCTTGTCTTTAAAGGATCCGATCAGGATCATGATGAAGTCGATCAGAACCCAGATGCCAAGCCCACCGAGTGTGACAATCATCAAGATACCGGTTCCGACCTTGCCGACGTAGAAACGGTGGATTCCAAGGAAGCCCAGGAACCAACACAGCAGGGCAGCGGCTAGCCGGGATTTGTCGCTGACTGTGTTGCCGGTCGCGTCAAGGGGAGGCTTGCCATTCGGGAAAACCGGGATAGCAGCACCGTTGGGTGCGTATCCGTAGCCAACCGGGGGTGCGGGTTCACTTGGGGGAGTGCTCGCTCCTACATTTGAAGCAGCAGTCGGGTCAGGTACCTGCTCAGGATTGGCCATGTACTGAGTGTAACCGTGTTGTCACTGTTGACGCGAACTCTTGGCTAGACCAACCACGTATGCACCAATCGCCACGACACCGCCAACGGTCATGGCCATGGTCGATCCAGCATCACCGTTGGCGCTCATGAACCCAGCTCCTGCACCCATCCCGACGATGATGCCGATGATGCCGATGACCGATGGCACCTTCCATGAAGCGCTCTTGGCTTTGAATGCGAGAACTGCAATCCAGATGCCCAGGACCGTCAGAGCGACACCCAACAAGATGTGAATCATGAGCAGGACCATTGGTTTGGACTCGGTCCAGGCATTCCCAGTCGCGGGCACGTCGAGCCATTCGGCGTTTGCTACACCGACCACAATTTGCAATAGCAGCGTATGGATGATGCTTGTGCCAAGGCGACCCAAGAGTTCGTCGGATCTCGCGGGTGTGGCTTGCTCGTTAGGCGCGGGGGCTGTTGGCGTGGCCATGGGATTCCTATTCGACTTCAGGCGTTGGCTGGGCTGGGCAAATTGTGGGTCAGTTGCCGGTTCTTGGCTCTAGATCGGCTTTCATTGCATCGAGGGTTTGCGCCATGGTGAGGGCATTGCGAACGCTGGCATCAGACCCTCGCCCAACGAAGATCCCGCTAGGCCGGATCAGAGCTCCGCTGAAACCAGCACGCAGGTCATCCCATTTTTCGGTTACGCGTGTGCTGTTGTCGCTAATCGAGGCCGTCTCGTAAGTCCATCGCGAGATGAGGATCCCGCCAACCTTGACTTCAAAGGCGAACGCCTCCTCTTTGTCGGCCTTGACTACGACGCAGTGCCCTGACCACTTCACCCATAGTTTGCTCTTGCCGGTGAATCGGTCACCCACACGAAGCGGGAGGTCACCGGAGAGCACGGCCCCGGTCGCTTCGGGACTCCACCGCCCGTAGTTTCGGGGGTCACTTACAGCCGCGTACACGCTGGAAATTGGAGCTTCGATCTCGATATCAACGACGACCTGCGGGTCTGACATGCCGGATTAACGGCTGACGATTGACAGCAGGCGGAGCAGCTCGAGGTAGAGCCAGACGATCGAAGCCGCCAGCGATACGCCAAAGGTCCAGTCGTAGTTGGCGGGGGCACCGGCCTGTAGCGCGCGATCCGCTGAGCCGATGTCCATCAAGAGTGACCAAGCGGCCATCGCAACGCCGACCACACAAAGGATGATGCCTAATCCACCGACGCCGTAGAAGCCCCAACCATCTCCAGTGCCGAAGAAGATTGCCGCGACCGCCGAAGCGACGCCGATCAGCAGGTAGCCAATCATCAGAGCGAAGAACAGCCGGGTGGCTTTGCTGGCCTTCTTGCCAAAGGGAGTTGAGTAGATCGCGAGGACCGCGACAGTGCCGGCGGCAGTACCAAGGACAGCTTGCGGGATGAGCGCTACGTTGCCGCCATAGGCGACAGCTGAGTGGGAGAATGCGCCGACGATCAGTCCGAGTAGGGCTGAGTACCCAAGGGCGAGGGGTGCCTTGACCGGTGCCTTACGCATCATGATGACGCCGACGATCATGGTCACGACCAAGATGCCGAGATAGATCACGAAGGTACCCGCGAGGTAAATCCAGCCAGGAACTGCTGCCACGAGGACCACACCCAAGCAGGCGGCAGTCTTGATCAAGATGTCAGGCAACGACAGCGTGTCCGGCGTGTAGGTGCCCGGGGTACCGGAGGTGTATGTGGGGTGCTGAGCCAGTCCGTTGTTGACCTGGTTGAGCATGGCGTTGTTCGACACAAGGACTCCTGAAGTGGGGAACATGAGGCTGCAAACAACAGGATACGCAGGGTATGGCGCGGTTACTAGGAGGCAAGTCACTCAATTCTTACGCTTCGCGCTTCGAAGCCCGCATCACCAGCCTACGCAGATGACCCAGGAAGCCAAACCAGCGCTACGAAGCGCAACCCTTAGCACAGCAGGTATTGGCGCACCTTTCAGTAGCGACTGCCATCTTGCTTGTGGCGGTCATCGCGGATTTGGCCAAGCCGCCAGTCGGCCAGATATGGCCCGTTTGCCGATAGCCATCGATTGAGCGGGGTGCGCAACGGGCGTACCCTGACTACATGCGATCACCACAGTTGACTCGAACGCAGCTCCTGCTGATCATTGCCGGGCTGATCTACGTGCTCTCACCTGTGGACTTCATTCCCGAACTCATCCTCGGGCCATTGGGACTGGCAGACGATGCTTCAATCATGGCCCTCATCCTGATGACTGTTACTCGGTCAATTCAGGAGCCGCGGGTCATCAAAGGCAGAGTCGACTAGGACCTCGAGCCCAACCACGAGCCCTAGCGCTTGACTGATACAGCCGACTGCAGATCAGCTTGCGAGAACGGCCCCAACCCTGTTTTGTCCTCGACGTAGTGCAGCAGAGCAACCGAGAAGACGGCTCGTAGTGCGCTCACCAGGACACTGGCTGCGATCAAAACGATGACGCCCAAAGCCAAGAGAGGCAATCCGAATGCGGACTTGCCAGCGACAGCCAAGAAGCCTCCACCTAAGAGCATGATGACGCCAGGTAGGATTCCCAGGAGTGCGACTAAGCCACCAATGCGAACACCGCCGCCGAGGGACGTTCCCCAGGTTTGGCGGATAAGCGAGAACGACTCCTTGATTGCGGCCACTGGTCCCTTGCCGCGAAGAATAATCAGCGGCAGCACGAAGAAAGTGACGACAGACCAAGCTACCGATAGCAGGGCTCCGAGCACGAGCCGCAGAATCGTCACGAAGATATTGTTACCGCTATCACCACCGCGGACCAAGGAGAGCAACCAGCCCACTGATGTCTGGATCCCGGCCCAGCCCAACAGGGCGCCGATTCGACCCATGGCGACCTTGAGCCCGGCTCCGAATGATGACTTGCGGCCCTGCAATTCTTCATCTGCGCAATACACAAGCCCGCCCATGAAGATTTGCGAGATAAGCGTGCCGATGTACGCGGCAATAATCAGAACGACGATGCCGATCACCAACGTTGAGGCGCTCATGGCTTTCTCTTCATTGGCGATGTCCTTGGCCACTGCGCTGACACCAAGAATTCCTAGACCAATGCCACCAATGATGAGCACTAGGACTATCGCGATCGTGGCTGCGGCAGCGGGGAACAACATCAGGTAGCGGTTGGCCTTGACGACCGACCAGGTCTCACCAGTGAGTGCACGGCTATGCTTCCAAGATTTCATGTCGTGAATATAAGCCAGCGTTCAACCCTGTGCCTGTTACTCCACCCCATCGGTGGGGCGTTTCATCGCAAACTGAATTCCGATCGCAAGCCTGACCTGGCCAAGGTAGCGCCGCTGGTTCTCCTGAGAAACTATCTATTGGACGAAGAATCTTCGAGTTGATAGGCTAAGAACAATATTATGTCCGGCTACGGTATCCGGATAAGGCAAAGCTAACAGTTGGAGTAGTCATGCGACCAATCGCACGCGTCCTCGTCGACGAGTCGCACCGACAGGCTTGGTCTACCCGACCTGATATCGCCGCATCGATGAATCCGGTCAACCCAGCCGATGCTTCTTACGTTGACGCGGCGCGACTCTTGGTTCGTGCTGGATTTGAGGTTGTTGTGCACTGGGAGGGGACGTTGGATGCCGGCACGCTCGCCGAATTCGACGCACTCATTGTTCCCCACGCTGCGCAAGACGCGTGGGAGCACAACATCGGCGTGGGAACACCTCTGCTAGACGCTACTGAAATGACAGCAATTGTCGACTTCGTTCATGCTGGCGGAGGGCTCGTCGTGCTTGCCGAGACCGAACAGGCAAAGTATGGAAACAACTTCGCCGAATTGGTTGGGCGCCTGGGCATCGTCATTGATAACTCGACGGTCCAAGACCCCTCCCACGCGTTCAAAGATGTGCCCACATGGATCTTGGCAGAGCTCGAGCCCGGACCTGTACACGACCTGACAGCGCGAGTGAGGCAGGCTTGTTTCTACCGTTCAGGCACGCTTCGGGCAGACCCGAGCGCTGAGCCTCGTGCGAACACAATCGCCAGAACCAGCGCTCAAGCCGACCCTGGCAATGCCGCCATGCTGATGACCCGCGAGACCAACGGCGGCAGGGTGGCAGTGGCTGCTGACTCTGACATCTTTGGCGATGACTCGATCAACGACCTCGACAATGCGCAATTCTGGCTGAACGTGATCACTTGGGCAGCCGGTGGGCGGGCCGAACTCACGAGCCACAGCGAAGCTGGCGGTGCCAATGTCGACAGCACCTATTGGAGTGACGACGACAGGCCGTGGGTACTGCTGATCGATGCCATTGAGCTCCTGCGCCCCATGCAGAAAAAGGACGGTTCGCTCGATCTCAAGGAGTATGACAGCGCGACTGCTCAACAAGTAGTAGCAGACGTAGTAGTGGCCCTGACCGAGCTCGCGCCTCGTTTCCCACATCAGCGCGATCAATTGGCCGCGACGATCCTGGATCTACAAGCCTGGGGAGACGGTGGATTTGCTGTGCCCGACTTCTCGACGTCCCTGGCTCTATTTCGGCCGGACCTGCATCGAGAAGACGGGATCGAGCACCTTGCCATGTTCCCCATGTACACCCAGAACGGCAATCCCAACCGGAACTTCGAAGCGGTCGTGACCCGCACGTTCTGGCCGGACTGGTTGGCCGAGCAGGAAGCCAACACGTACGACAACCCTGCGTTTGTCCCGATTGAATTTGTGGGTTTCACCAAGGGCTACGACACACACTGCGCTGTGCTTTTCCCCGAAACCGTTGCCATCTCCGAACCCGCCGAGTTCAAGTGGGGCGGCATCTTCTGCGACCGGGAGGCGGCCCGGTTCCGTGTGGTGGCTCGAGCGGCGAGCAAGACCCTGGCACTGTCCCTACCACCGGACGCAGACTTGCTTCTCAACGACCAGCGTCTGGCTCAGGAGACATTCGTCTTGTGGGACCTCATCCACGACCGCACCCACAGCCACGGCGACCTGCCCTTCGACCCCTTCATGATTAAGCAGCGGATGCCGTTCTGGATGTATGCACTTGAGGAGCTCCGCTGTGATCTCAATACATTCAGACAGACCAGTCGCCTAAACGAGCAGGACAATCACCTTGGTCGTTTTATTCGCTACGCGATCCTCTTTGACCGCCTCTTCCGGTTCCCTATCACGGGCTCGCGTGTCCGAAACTACGACGGGCTCGGTGGCCAAATCATGTTCGCCTGGTTGCACCACGACGACGTTCTGCGCTGGACTGACAACACCCTGACGATTGATTGGGCGAGGGTGGACGAGTCGGTGGTGGGACTCTGCGACCAAGTGGATGCGCTCTATCACTCGGGCATCGACAGGTCTCGACTTGCGCAATGGATAGCTGCCCACCAGTTTGTCGGTAAGTTGGTGGAACCTCACCCGGCATCGGTGTGGGCGCAGGGGGCAAAAGCGCTACCCCTCGATGGCGAATTGAAGGAGACGGTGGATCAGGTGTTACCCGATGAATTCCCTCTCAACGTGTTCTACGAGGCACTTCGACGCAAGCTCACCGACACGGTGGAAGCCACTGCAGGAATCACCGCTTCGGGTGTGCTCGTATGACCAGCAACGCACCGGTAGCGATCATTGCCGGAGCGGGTGCGGCTGGAAGCGCCATCGCTCGAGCCCTCGCATCAGCGGGCATCATCGTTGAGGTAGTCGACTCCCGCCTTGAATCAGCTGAGCGAGCGTTAGCACCCATCCTTGCTCAGGGTCAAACCGGCACGGCACATGCTGTTGATCTGCTCGAGGTCGCAGGCGTCGAAGCGTTGCTCGACGACATCACCGATCGCCATGGCCGACTCGACATCGTGATCCACGTTGTCGGTGGATGGAAGGGTTCCAAGGCCTTCTCCCTCGCCTCGTTGACCAACTGGGACGAGTTGAACCCGCCTATCGTCGGCACGCTGGCGACGCTCACCAGCGTGTGCGCTGCTCCGGTCAAGGCAAGCGACATTGGCAGGGTAGTGATGGTGTCCAGCACTGCTGCTCGTCAGAAGGCGTCGGCTGGCAACGTTGCCTATGTAGCAGCGAAGGCCGCTGCCGAAGCCTGGATGAGCGGTGTTGCTGATGAGTTCGACGGTTCCCAGGCCGCCGCAGTCACCTTCGCAGTCAGGGCCCTGCTGAATGACAACATGATCGAGTCAGACCCTCAGAAGTCATGGCCCGGTTACACCCATGTCGAGTTGCTCGCAGCCCAGATCCTGCTTGTGGTAACCGAGCCGACTCAAAACGGCGCCTACATCGACCTCACCCTTGCGGAATACTTAGCCACATGACGATGCCAGCTTGGCGCGGATTCGCCAGTGACAACTACGCAGGTATCCACCCGGAGATCCTTGAAGCCATCGCACGGGTCAACGGCAGTCACCAGATCGCGTACGGCGACGACGACGTGACAAGCGCCCTAGGCAACGCCATCAAGGATCACTTCGGCCAACAAGCCGAGGTGTTTCCGGTATTCAACGGAACCGGCGCGAATGTTGTGTCGCTGCAAGCATTGACTAAGCGTTGGGAAGCTGTGGTATGCACCCAGACTGCCCACGTCAATGTCGACGAGGGTGGTGCCCCGGAGCAGAATGCAGGTCTGAAGTTGTGGACCGTCCCTACGCCTGACGGGAAGCTCACGCCTGAACTGATCGAGAGCCAGGCTTGGGGATTCGGGGACGTACATCGCGCGCAACCGGCTGTCGTGACCATCACGCAATCGACAGAGCTGGGGACCCTCTACACGATTGATGAGATTGCCGATATTTGCGACCACGCCCACCAACTCGGGATGAAGGTTCACCTTGACGGCGCTCGCATCTCGAATGCCGCGGCATCGCTAGGAACTGTGTTTGGCGAGTTCACCACTGCAGTGGGTGTAGATGTTGTTTCGTTTGGCGGAACGAAGAACGGAGCGATGATGAGTGAGGCTGTTGTTGTTCTCAATCCAGACGCAGCTCCAGGCGTTGCCTACTTGCGTAAGTCAGCGATGCAACTAGCTAGCAAGATGCGTTACGTCAGCGCGCAACTTCTCGCCCTGCTGACCGATGAATTGTGGCTGCGCAACGCCACCCATTCAAATGCCATGGCCGGGTTGCTCGCGGATCGAGTAGGACAGATTTCTGGTATTCAGATCTCGCGCGAGGTACAGGCCAACGCCGTGTTCGCGACGCTGCCAGCAGAGGTGACAGCACGTCTGCAGCAGCAGTTCCGCTTCTACACGTGGGACCAAGCCACGGGTGAAGTTCGCTGGATGTGTTCGTGGGACACGACCGTGCAAGATGTTGAGCGCTTCGCGGCGGCGATTGCGCTAGAGATGTCAGGCCCCTTCGACGCGGTGGGCTGACGATGTTACCGGCGGACTTTGAGGTGGATGCCCCGCGACTGCAGACACCCGCTGTGTTCGAGCAGCAGTGGCGCGATTTGGCTTTTCTGCACTGGTCAGTTGACCCAGCAGACGTGGCTCACCTCATGCCTTCGGGGGTTCGTCCTGACGTTTTGGACGGGCGGACCTATGTTGGGCTGATTCCGTTTCACATGCGGCGCGCTGGGCCCGGCCGCGGGCTGCCGACGCCCTGGCTGGGCGACTTTCTCGAGACCAATGTGCGACTCTATTCGGTCGATGACCAGGGCCGCCACGGCGTTGTGTTTCGGTCCCTGGAAGCAACTCGGCTAATGACAGTTTTAGCCGCTCGCTACGGCTACCGGATCCCCTACACCTGGTCGCACATGCGCGTCGCTCGACGCGGTACCGAGTTTCGCTATCTGTCCCGACGCCGGTGGCCCAATGCAGGACTGCGGTCGGCGATGACGATTGAGGTCGGCCCAGTGGTGGAAGATCAGACCGAGCTCGATGTCTTCTTGACAGCGCGTTGGGGCCTGCATGGCACACTCTTGGGCCGCACAGTCTGGCATCCGAACTGGCATCTGCCATGGCAACTACACGAGGCGCGGTTGGTCGAATTGCAAGATGATCTGGTGGCCGCAGCTGGCATTGAGGTCAAGGGTATGCCTGATGTAGACGTCCGTTGGTCCGGCGGCGTGCAGACAGTGTTCGGACCGCCCCAGCCAATCTGAAATGAACCACGTGTCAACTCAATGCACTTGTTCTCAGAGATTCAACACGGAAAGACCAGCTGCCGTCATTCTTCCCTGCTGTATGAGTTCCTTGACATGTCGTTGATTTCGTTCAGATGTTGTCCCCCTAGTTCGCCTTGGGGTGAACTTCTGTAGATATGACTTCTCATCAACTAAACGTCTCGTGCTTTCGCTCCATCCAAAGCACATGCCTTCGTCCAAGACTTCCTCAAGAGTCACGCCTTCTTGACCTGAATGCTTCTTGAAGATCCGCACATAGACGCCCTGTGATATCGAATGGTTTGCTGTTAGCCATTGGCGGAGCTCAGTAACGTCAGGAAGGAAACTATCGACAAATCAAGATCCATTTGCTACTCGGACTGCCCCAGCCAATCTGACGTAGCAGACTAGACCAGGGCCTTGGGGTACGGGACTTTCTTCCACTTGGCGCTAACGATCACGCACTTCTTGATTCCCACGCCAGACTTCGCGCCTGCCTGGTAGCCGTAGTTGAAGGCTTTCAGGCGCCAGTAGGCCTCGCCGTATCCTCGGTAGATCTCTGGTCGATAGATCTCTTTGTAGACGAACGGTGACCGGACTGGCATTTCATCAAAGAAGCCGTGCGTTGCCGCGTAGAACGCGCGTCCTGCCCACAGGTCGAATCCGTTCACCCGAGCCAGCTTCTTGTGCTTTGATCGCGAGACGGCGTAGCCGGAAAGGCAATCAGCGGCGGTCTCGGTGGCGTAGTGGTATCGGTCAGAAAGCGACGAGCCGAGTTCGTGTTTGGCCGAACGGGTTTTGAACCACTTGTCGATGCCGAGTTGATCGAGCATGTGGTGGGCATACTCGTGGGCTAGCACCGTGGCTGCTGCCTGGTTGATGAAGCCCTTCTTGATTTGTGCCACCGGCACCTTTGCACGCTTCGCGTCCGCTTCGAGCACGCCGGGAACCTGTTTTGCCCGCTGGACATAACGGATCGTCGCATCCTTGAGTTCATACGTGGACATGTACATGGTGAGGGTCTTCGCGCAATAGAACGAACCGCCGACGCCACCATCCTCGAAGTTCTCGCACGGATTCTTCGGCGGTTTGGTCTTAAAAATGACCAACTTAGCCGGCACGTACTTCTTGCCGTACTGCTTAGCGATTGGCCGGTACAGGGTGTTCAGAATCCGGATTTCGCCTTTCAAACAGCGCCACAGGTTCGCGGTCGTGTACTTGCTGGAACACGCTAGGGGCTTTGCGCTCACTACCGGCAATTGATCGCCAGAAGTGGCCATGCCGGACGGGCTCGCCACAACGGGGCTCCCTAGGCCAGCTCCAATAGCTGACGATCCGGCCAGAACTCCAACGAGCAGGATTCGGGTGAGCTTTTTATCTGCCACGGATAAATGGTCGCATATGATCTGTCCAAACGAACTCAGCGGTGCGCCGCGCTATCGGGGAAAAGTCGGCGGTCGATTCTCGAAAGGGACCGACAATACGATCGTGGTGTTTGTTGACACATTGGCTGCCGAGCGAATCCGCCCAAGAAGCTCCTCAAGATCTGCAGGCTCGGCTACCCGGACTTTAAGCTGGTAGGCCTGAGAACCCGCCACCGACCAACACGACTCAATCTCGGGAATCGGTGCCAAACGCTCGGGCACATCATCTGGTGCTGCGGGATCGATAGGAGTCAAGGAAATGAACGCCGTTAACGGTAAGCCGACTGCTCGGTAGTCCAACTCGGCCCGGTACCCGGTGATCACACCCCGTTGCTCTAAACGCTTGACGCGCTGATGCAGCGCTGAGGTTGACAGGCCCGTATCGCGGGCGATATCGGCTAATGACATGCGCCCGTCTGCGCACAACAATTCAATGATCTGCCGGTCGGTGTCTTCCATGAGTACAGCCTGTCAGACTGACGGCCTTATCGAGGCCCAGCGCGAACTAACATCGAATGTATGGCGCTTCGCGAAATCACCGAACCGGTAGAGCTGTGCTTGCCCAGCGGCAAATTGAATCCCTCGGCAGTTGGCTTCTCTCGACGTCCACTGCATGAGACCAATCTGCAGGGCTGGGGACGTAACAAGCGTTGGGAGTACTGGGGGGTCATCAGCCCCACGCATATCATCGGCATGACCATTTCCGATTTGGACTATTGTCGCGTGCACCAGCTCTACGTCTACGATCGCGCCAGCGGCGAAGAGATCATCGGCAACGTGCTCGCCGTTGGCTCTGCGAGTACACTTCTGCCCGACCAGCGACCACCTGTGGACGCGAGTATGAGCGCCAAGAAGCTCAGTCTTCGCTTCTGTGACAGCGGGACCTCCACCGCGCTAAACGCACGTTCCGATCGCGTGCAGCTTGACCTCGTGGCTGATGCGAGCCCCGAGAGCTTGTCGGTAGTCGTCCCGTGGAGCGACAACCGATTCCAATACACGGTCAAGGACGTATCTCGGCCGATCACTGGATCTGTCACTATCGACGGGAAACGCACGAATTTAGAAGGCGGTGAGTCTTGGGGGGTCCTCGACCGAGGGCGTGGGAAATGGCCCTACTCACTGACTTGGAATTGGGGTGCCGGGTCTGGAATTGCGGACGGACATCACCTTGGCCTACAGGTGGGTGGCAAGTGGACCGACGGTACTGGCTCGACGGAGAACGCCTTCTTTGTCGATGGTCACATGACGTATTGGCCAGAACCTGTCGAGTGGGACTACGACAAGGATGACTGGAATTCACCCTGGCGGGTAGCAGGGGCCAATGTGGACGCGGTTCTGACGCCGTTCCATGTTCGCGATGCAGTCACAAACGCTGGGATCATCGCCTCGGCCACTCACCAGGCATTCGGCGTGTGGAGCGGCGAGGCAACCGATGGCCAGGGCTCGACGTACTCCCTCGATGGCCTCGTCGGCTGGGTCGAGCAAGCGAAGAATCGCTGGTAGCCAGGATGTCTCGAGGTAGGAGTAGGAACTAGATGTGACTTTCTACCCTGAAGTATGTGCGAATTTCTGGCTGATACTGCGTGAAGATCGAGGGAGTGTCTTGACTTCTCACTGAGGGAACCGACATGGTCTATCTACACCTCGCCACGACGGCTGGGTTCATCCTCGTTCTTGGGCTGTCGATTCGCCTGCATCTTCGCAATAAGACAGCGGTAACGACTTGGGCGATTATCATGTACTTCGCGATCGCAGCGGCCTCGCTGGATTCTTTGGTTCCTAAGGACCCGGTTACAGACAACAAGATATTCCTGTCGCGGATTGCGGTTTCGCTGATCGTTCTCTACCCGCTGGCTCTGTATCAACTGTCGTTGGCGTTTACGACGCGCTGGTTTAAGGCAACGTCCGCCGTCGCCTACTCCTTGAAAGGCGCCTTGATCCTAGCGACGTTTGCCATACCCTCTGAAGTAGCGAGGCAGAACATCCAGTCACCGTGGCTCAAAATCTACTTGCTCGCCATTGTTGTTCAATTCGTCGGACTGTCAATAGTTTCAGCGTTTCGTTCTCCTGGAGTTGCAGGCGGCTTTCGGGTTCCGGCTTTTCACAACGCCGCAGCACCAGGCCAGCGTTGAAGCTCTGGCCGGCGTCGCGGACCAGACCGACAAGGGCATCGTGTTAGCCAACGCGCTCGTCGCCCGGCTGCGAGCGGAGAAGGTCTTGCTTCCATCCGCGTCGGTCA
>Ga0105047_10000994_pt1 | contig 49865 bp, 49 predicted proteins | sample MAT04_FD_78384 | JGI IMG/M metagenome (GOLD analysis project Ga0105047, IMG submission 78384) | Freshwater microbial communities from Lake Fryxell liftoff mats and glacier meltwater in Antarctica - MAT-04 (megahit assembly) | ecosystem: Environmental > Aquatic > Freshwater > Ice > Liftoff...
AGGGCTACCCGGAACGCAACTTGACAACGACCGTGACCACCACGACCACGGTTCCCGAGACGACCACGGCACCGACCCCACCGCCGACAGCTCCGCCGGTCACGGCCCCACCTGCCCCGCAGGCCCCCTCCACCAACGGCCTGTTCGAGACGGTCGAGGGCAGCGTGTCCGGCGGTGTCTTCACCGCTGTGCGCGATGGGGCGAACGCCGACCAAGATTCCGACAGCGGAGCACTACGTGACCATCACGGTCAGCGGCCCAGGCGGTACCGACGAGACGAATGCCGGCCCCTTGTCCTCGTCGTGCACGAAGGACTGAAGACCCAGGCAATCCGGCACGAGACATGGTCAACAGCAACGCGCGGCCCTCTAAGGTGGGCGCCATGACGACTGCATCCCGTTGTGTCATCGCGATCGACGCCGGTACCACCGGTGTGCGTAGCCGAGCCATCTTTCCCGGCGGCAGCGGCACCGTTCTCGCTTCCTACCAGGAGTTCACCCAGCAGTACCCCGAGCCCGGCCTCGTCGAGCACGATGCAGTCGAAATCTGGGAGGCCGTGAAGGCCACGGTTGCCGACGTCGTCGGCCGTGTCGGCACCGACGCCGTCGCCGCGATCGGTATCACCAACCAACGCGAGACGGTGCTTGCGTGGAACCGCCGTACCGGGCTGCCGTACGGCACCGCCATCGTCTGGCAGGACAGGCGCACCGCCGCCCGTTGCGACGAACTGGTGGCGCTTGGCTGCCTGCCGCTGGTTCGTGAAGTCACCGGGCTTGTGCTCGACCCGTACTTCTCCGGCTCGAAGGTGGAATGGCTGCTCGCCAACCGCGAGATCCCCGTCGACGACGAGTTGGCGATCGGCACCATCGATTCGTGGCTGCTGTGGAACCTCACCGGCGGCGCCGTGCACGCCACAGATCCGAGCAATGCCAGCCGCACGATGTTGTTCGACATCCGCAGCCTGCAGTGGAGCACCGAGCTGTGCGAGCTGTTCGGGGTGCCGATGGCAGCGCTGCCCACGGTCATGGCCTCCAGCGGCCGGTTCGGCGTCACCTCCGACCGGTGCGGCGTTGCAGCTGGCATCCCCATCGCGGGCATCGCCGGCGACCAGCAGGCCGCACTGTTCGGGCAGGCCTGTGTGCAGCCGGGCATGGCCAAGAACACCTACGGCACCGGCAGCTTCATCCTGCTCAACGTCGGCCCTACGTGCCCCGCGCCCGCCGACGGCATGCTCACCACCGTAGCCTGGACGCTCGCCGACGGCACTGTCGCCTATGCGGTCGAGGGCGCCATCTTCGTTACCGGTGCCGCCGTCCAATGGCTGCGCGACGGGCTGGGCATCGTCACCTCCGCCGCCGAGATCGGCCCAATGGCAGAATCGGTCGCCGACACTGGCGGCGTCTACGTCGTACCCGCGTTCACCGGTTTGGGCAGCCCGTGGTGGGACCCGTACGCACGCGGCACCATCACCGGCATCACCCGCGGCACTACCAAGGCGCACCTCGCTCGGGCCGTCGTGGAGGCAATGGCCTACCAGACCCGCGATGCCGTCGATGCAATGACGGCCGCCGCCGGCGTCGACGTGCGCGACCTACGCGTCGACGGTGGCGCCTCGGTGATGGATTTCATGCTGCAGATGCAAGCCGACCAGCTCGGTGTGGCCGTCCGTCGCCCGCTGGACCAGGAGACCACTGCGCTCGGTGCCGCCTACCTGGCCGGCCTGGCCGAGGGCGTGTGGCCCTCGCTGGAGGCCATCGGTGCCGAGTGGCAGCAGGACAAGGTGTTCGAGCCCAACCCCGATCGTCTCCTCACCGACCTCGGTCATCAGAGTTGGCAACGCGCCGTCGAGCGCTCACGAGACTGGATAACACACTGAACGAGCCCGTCACCCCCCAGGACCATGGCAAGACCAAGTCAACATCCGCCGAAGCGCTCCTGGATCACATTCGCCCGCACAGCGACCTCATCGTGCCGCTCGCCAATGGCGAACCGACCCTGCTGCTCGATGCCGTCGAGGCCGCCGCCGCCCGCGGTGAGATCGAGGGCGTCACCGTGCACCAGATGCACGCGCTGCATGATCGCCCGTACCTGCACGGTACGTACGGCGATCGCCTCCGGCACGTGTCGTACTTCCTCTCGCACATCACACGGCCCTGCTACCTGGCGGGCACCATCGACCTCGTGCCCAACCACTTCAGCGAGGTGTTCAGCCACATGCAGGGCCGTACCAACGACCCACTCGTGATCGCCACCGCCTCTCCCCCGGACCGCCATGGCTACTTCAGCCTCGGTGTCAGCGCCGACTACACCAGCAGCTTCATCGGCCGCGCCCGCTTTTTCCTGGAAGTCAACTCGCACATGCCGCGCACATTCGGGCGCAACCAGATCCACGTCAGCCAGGTGGCCGGCTGGATTCAGAACGATCATCCACTCACCGAGGTGCCGCCGCCGGAGCCGGACCCGTTGGACCACACGATCGCCCAGTACGTGGCAGACCGCATCCCCGACGGCGCCTGCCTGCAGACGGGTATCGGTGCCATCCCCAACGCAATCATGAGCGCGCTCGCCCACCACCGCGACCTGGGTGTGCACACCGAACTGCTCAGCGACGGCCTGGTCGACCTGGTGGAGCGCGGTGTCGTCAACGGCGTACGCAAGCTGCACAACCGCACCAAGGTTGTGGGCACCTTCGCGCTCGGCACGCAGCGGCTGTACGACTTCCTGCACGAAAACACCGCCGTTGAACTGTGGAGCGCCCGCTACGTCAACGACCCTCGCCTGCTGAGCCGTGAACGCAACTTCGTCTCCATCAACGCGACGCTGTCGGTCGACTTCCTCGGCCAGTGCGCGTCGGAGACGATGGGCGGCCGCTACTACTCGTCGTCCGGCGGCCAGGTCGACTTCGCCCGCGGCGCGATGTACAGCGAGGGTGGGCAGGGCTTCATCGTGCTGCACTCCACCGCCGCGCACGGCAAGGTCAGTCGTATCGTGCCGCAGTTCGGCGCCGGCGAAGTGGTCACCAACTCCAAGAACACTGTGGACAAGGTGGTCACCGAGTTCGGCGTTGCCGAACTGCGCTCCAAGACGGTCCGCGAACGCACCCATGCGCTGATCAACGTGGCCCACCCCGACTTCCGCGACGGCTTGCTGACCGAGGCGCACCGACTGGGCTACGTGTAGCGCGAACGCCCCGCGGAATGCGGCGGCGTAGTCGTCAGAACGAATGGCGCTTGCGGTACCCGCCCAGAAACCGCTCGATGCGGTGCAGGGCCTCGGACAGGTCGTCGGACGGCGGTAGGAACACCAACCGGAAATGGTCATGGGTGGGCCAGTTGAAACCGGTGCCCTGGACGATCAGCAGCTTTTCCTCGGCCAACAGTTCGTAGGCGAACTGCTGGTCGTCGGCAATGGGGTACATCTTCGGGTCCAGGCGCGGGAACATGTACAACGCAGCCTTCGGCTTCACGCACGTGACGCCGGGAATCTGGCTGAGCATCTCGTACGCAATGTCGCGCTGGCGACACAGCCGGCCCCCGGGAGCGACCAGGTCGGCGATGCTCTGGTAACCCCCGAGTGCAGTCTGGATGGCGAGCTGGCCCGGCGTGTTGGAGCACAACCGCATCGAGGCCAGCATGTCGAGACCCTCGATGTAGTCCTTTGCATGGCGCTTCTCGCCCGACACGACCATCCAGCCGGCGCGGTAGCCGCACGCGCGGTAGTTCTTGGACAACCCGTTGAACGTCACGAACAGCACGTCGTCGGCGAGCGCGGCGATGCTGGTGTGCACGTTGCCGTCGTAGAGCGTCTTGTCATAGATCTCGTCGGCGAACACGATCAGCTCGTGCTGACGGGCCAGTTCAACGATCTGCTCGAGCACCTCGGTGGGGTACAGCGCACCGGTGGGGTTGTTCGGGTTGATCACGATGATGGCCTTGGTGGACGAGGTGATCTTGCTCCGCATGTCCTCGATGTCGGGGTACCAGTCGGCTTGCTCATCGCACAGGTAGTGCACCGGGCGACCACCCGAGAGCGAGACGGCAGCCGTCCACAACGGGTAGTCAGGTGCCGGCACCAGCACTTCGTCGCCATCGTCGAGCAGCGCCTGCAGGCTCATCACGATCAGCTCGGAGGCACCGTTTCCTAGGTACACATCGTCGACAGAGACGCCGGCGATGTGCTTCTCCTGCGAGTAGTGAACGATGGACTTACGCGGGGCGAAAAGCCCCTTGCTGTCTGTGTACCCGGCGGAGTGCGGCAGGTTGCGGATCATGTCCTGCACGATCTCGTCGGGCGGATTGAGGCCGAACACGGCGAGGTTGCCGATGTTCAGCTTGATGATCTTCTGGCCCTCTTCCTCCATCTCGCGAGCTCGGTCGAGCACCGGACCCCGAATGTCGTAGCAGACGTTGGCGAGTTTGGTGGACTTCTCGACGGGCTTCACGCAGGGAATGCTATGCACAGCACGCGGCCAGCGGTCGGTCGGTTTTCGGTGACGGGCCTGCACCAGATCAGCGGAGCGACTCGACGATGCCACCCAGCAGACGGAACTCGTCGCGCTCGCGGGCGTGGAACACCCGCCCGGCGCGGCCGCACGCCAGCGTCACACCGGCCGCGGGAAGGCGGCACCACACCAGGTCACCCGGGGTGTGCTCCATGTCGGCCGCGAGGTGCTCGCTGCCCATCAGGAATGCGGCGAGCCATTCCAACTCGGGGCAGCTACCCGACTGAGCGACGGCGGTCGGGCCGTCCATGCAGAGGGCCACCGCCCATTCAGCATCGAGCAGCTCGCACAGTACATCGCAGGCGACGGCAAGCCGGTCCGACGCGGAGGCGGCCACGATTGCTGCTGCCGTGGTCAACGCCGCCAGGCTGCCATTGGGGCGGTCGGCGCGCACTTTGCGGACATCCTCCACGGCGACACCGTCGACCTGGCGAATCTCGCTGACCAGCAGGTCGACCAAGCCCGCGTCGGGAAGGCTGACCGTCAGTTCGTCGATGGCGCTGCCGCCACCGCGCTCGAGGATGTCGATGCCGATGACGTCGCCGTGAACGGCACCGATGCGGCTGGCAACCTGACCCAATGCACCGGGCCGGTCGGGCAACCACACTCGAACCACGAAGGTCTCCATCAGCGGGCGACGTTATTCAGCCAATCTGCGGAAACGGTCACGAGTTCGTGACGTCTGTGTGAACGGCCCGTCGGCGCGGGCCGAAGCGCACACCAACGCCTGGCGAGTACAGCACGCTGATGGGCGGTTGGTCGATCAGGCCCGGGAAGCCGGCAGCAGCGATTAGTTGGTCATCGAGCAGCTCGAGTGTCGCGGCGTGCAGCGGCCACGCCGGATGCTCGTTGGGCCAGTAGCGGGTGCGACCGCTGTGGTCTGGGAGGAACAGGCCCCAGCGGGCCGTCAGGAAGTGTTCCAGCGGGTTGGGTTCGATGACGCCGCCGATGGTGACTGCCACTCGCGATGCAGTGCCAGGCGGCCCTGGCCACCGACGATGCGTGACGTACTCGATGCGATCGCCGACGCGCTCCATCTGCATGCGCGCCCACAGATAGTTGAGCCCGGTGGTCCAACGCGTGACAGCAACCGTGAGCAACCGTGAGGCCTCCAGCGAGCAGAACACCACACCCCGGCGGCCTTGTTCGTCCACGCCGTACAGCCGAACGTTGGTTTCAAGGAAGGTACCGAAGTACGGAACAGCTGGCGCACCGAACAATCCGATGCGTTCCATCGAGAAGGGCACCAGGGCCACGTAGGTCGCTCCATCGAACACGTCGGGGCGCACTCCCGGCGGCATGAACGGTGCGACGACTGCCGGATCGACGGCCCAGTGGATGAACGTCAGCTGCATCCAGTCCTGGGTGAACACCGTTCGGCCGGCCGACCGGGGTGCAGTGCTCGTGATCGGTTCAGGCTCCACGCCATCACGCTACGGGCGTCGGGCGTTGCCGCGACCGAGCCGCGGTGTGCGAGCATCAAGGCATGTCGCTTGCACTTCCTCCCGATTGCATCCACGTTGTCATCGAGATCCCCCGAGGAAGCCGCAACAAATACGAGATCGATCATGAGACCGGCCGCGTGTTCCTGGACCGACGGTTGTTCACCGCCACCACCTACCCGGCCGACTACGGCTTCGTACCCGAAACACTCAGCGGCGACGGCGACCCGCTCGACGCGCTGGTGCTGCTGGAAGACCCGGTGTACCCGGGCATCTGGGTGCAGGCCCGCCCGGTGGGAGTGCTGTACATGCACGACGAAGCCGGCGAGGACGCAAAGCTGCTGTGCGTGCCGCCCAAGGAACCGCGCTGGCAGGACGTGCACGACCTGGAGGACCTGACGCCGCAGCTGGTGGAGGAGATCCAGCACTTCTTCGAGGTGTACAAGGCCCTGGAGCCTGGCAAGACGTCGTCGACCTCCGGCCTCGCCGGTCGCGAGGCAGCCTGGGAAGAGATCCGTTCGTCACGAGCGGCGTACGTTCCGCACTCCTGACCAACGCCTGCCAGGCTGCCGTCAGGCGGCGCGCTTGCGGCTGACCGCGTCGACGGAAGCTGCAGCCAACAGGAACAAGCCAGCCAAGATGAACTGGATGCCCGAGCTGGAGAAGTCGATGGTGGCGCCGAAGATGGTCTTGGTGCCGACCAACGGCAGGCCGTTGGGGATCAGCGCCAGCACCAGGGCACCAAGCACCGCGTTGAGCATTCGACCCTTGCCGCCGAACAACGAGGTGCCACCGATGACGGCAGCACCGACGGCCAGCAGCAGCGTGTCGTTGCCTCCCGACTTGGCACTGACCGAATCCACGGCCGAGGCGATGAACGCTCCGCCCACGGCCGCGAGCAACGCACAGATCGTGAACGCAGTCAACCGGATGCGTTCCACGCGGATACCGGCCCGGCGCGCCGCTTCGGCGTTGCCGCCCACGGCGTAGAGGTGACGGCCGAAGCGGGTGCGGGTGAGCAGGAACGTGAGCATCACCAGAATGAGCACGACGGCCGGCACGGCGACGGGAATACCCACCAGCGTCTTGGTGCCCTTCGGTGGGGTGCGGTCGATGTTGAGCACTGCGGTCACGACAATGATCAGCACGGCCATTACGGCCAGCTTGAGGAAGGCGGCTGACGTGGAGACGGTGCCGTGTGCACTGCGAACCTTGCGGAGCGTGACGATGGCGATCGCGGCGACCGAGATGAACGCGAAGGCCCACGACAGACCCGGCGACATGTTGGTGCCGACCAGGTCGCGCAGGGATTGGCTTTCCAGGCGGACCGTGCCGCCCTCCTTCACCCGCAGCAGCAGGATGCCCTGGAAGGTGAGGAAGTTGGAGAGCGTGACGATGAACGAAGGAATTCCCAGCTTGGCGACCAGCACACCGGTGAACAGGCCGAGGATCAGGGCGATGACCACCGCTAGACCGATGGCCATCGGCAGAGAGCTGCCATCGCGCAGTTGCACCGCCATGAACGCCGCACACACACCGGCGGTGTACCCGGCGGCAAGATCGATCTCGCCGAGCAACAGCACGAATGACACCGCCATCGCGATGACCGCGATTGGCGATGCCTGCTCGAGGAAGTTCTGCGCGTTGCGCAGCGAGAGGAAGCTGTCGGTGGAGAGGCTGAACGCCAGCACCAGCACCGTGATGGCCAGCAGCGACGGTAGCGCGCCGAGGTCGCCCGAGCGAACGCGGGACTTGTAGGCGTCCCAGGCGCTGCCGATGGAGGTGACCTGCCGGTTGTCGAGTGCGAAGTCGCTGGCAGCGACGGAGGCGTCGTGGTCGGTGCTCATCAGACCGACGCACCTTCGTTGCGGATGCCGACCTCGCCGGAGCGACCGGCGGTGATCAGCTCGACGAGGAACTCGCGGCGTGTGTCCTTGGTGACCGGCACGTCGGCCGCGATGCGCCCGAGGTACATCGCGCACACCCGGTCGGCGACCTGTAGCACGTCGTTCATGTTGTGGCTGATCAGCACCACGCCCAGGCCTTTGTCCGCAAGGTTGCGGACCAGGTCGAGTACCTGCTTGGTCTGTGCCACGCCGAGCGCAGCAGTGGGCTCGTCGAGCAGGACCACCTTGCTGTTCCAGAGCACCGCCTTGGCGATGGCCACGGTCTGGCGCTGGCCGCCCGACAGCGACGACACGGACTGGCGCACGCTCTTCACCGTGCGCACCGACAGGCTGGCCAGCGTCTCGCGAGCCGACTGCTCCATCGAGGCCTCGTCGAGCAGGCCGCGGCGCAGTCGCTCGCGGCCGAGGAACAGGTTCTGCACGATGTCGAGGTTCTCGCACAGTGCGAGGTCCTGATAGACGACCTCGATACCCAGCGCCGCGGCATCCATCGGACCGGCGATGTGTACCGGTTCGCCTTCGAACTTCACCGTGCCGCTGTCGATGCCATAGATGCCCACGATCGACTTGACGAGCGTGCTCTTGCCGGCACCATTGTCGCCGATGAGCGCAGTCACCGTGCCGGGATGGACACGGAAGTCGACGTCGTGCAAGACGTGCACGGAGCCAAAGCTCTTGTTCACCCCCGTCAACTCGAGAATCGGTTGCAGATTGTCCATGTGATGAATCCCCCCAGGCCAGCGACGCCGACGACACTACGCCCGCAACACTGATCAGTGGCGGACGAACGACGACGGACGCCTCTCAACTTTTACACGAGTGTGGCCGCCCCCGAAGGAGGCGGCCACACCCAGATACGTACTCTCGTGATGACGCTCTATTGACGAGCGTCAGCGGCACTCAGATGCCGTTGGCGGTGCAGAGGTCTTCGATGTCCTTGCAGATGTCTTCGCGGGTGACGAAGCCGTCGGCAACGACGGTCTTGACGTCGCCGATGAAGATCGACTGGATCGCGGCCTGCACGTACGGGATGTCAGCAGCTTCGTTGTTGATGGTGGCGTTGGCGGTGACCGGCGTGCCGGCGAGCAGCTCGACGGCGGCGGCAACGGCGCCTTCAGCTTCCTTCACGACGGGCTTGTAGACGGTCATGCACTGGGTGCCCTGGAGGATGGCGCGAAGGCCATCGACCGTGGCGTCCTGACCAGTGGTCGGGACTTCCAGACCGGCGTCGGCCAGCACTGCCTGAGCGGCGAGCGACAGGCCGTCGTTGGCGACGAGCACGCCGTCAACGGAGCCACCGGCTGCGGTCAGCAGCTGCTCGAAGATGACGCCACCCTGAGCGTTGTCCCATTCGGGGACTGCCTGGTCGCCAACGGTCTCGAGGCCGGAGCCCTCGATGGCGGTCTGGTAGCCCTGCTTGAACAGCGTGGCGTTGTTGTCGGTGGGCGAACCGTGGAGCTGGATGATGGTCTTGCCCTCGACGTTGCCGGCGCCACCGAGGCACTCGACGATGCCTTCACCCTGGGCGGTGCCCACGGCGACGTTGTCGAACGACACGTACACATCGGCCGAGCCGCCGAGCGTGAGGCGGTCGTAGTCGATGTTCTTGACACCGGCTTCGGCGGCCTTGGCCTGGATGGCTGCGCCCGACTGACTGTCGAGGTTGACGATGGCCAAAACCTGTACGCCGTCGGCGATCATCTGATCGGCAATGGTGGCTTGCTTCTTGGCGTCGCCCTCTGCGTTCTGGATGTCGCACTCGATACCGGCTGCCTTGCAAGCGGCGGTGATGAGCGGACGGTCGAATGCTTCCCAACGGGCAGACGAGCCCGAGTCGGGAAGGATGAAGCCGACCTTGCCGCCGGTGGTGGCGGCGCCGGTGGTCTCGCCGGGTGCCGTGGTGGTGTCGGACTTGGTCTCGTCGTCGCCGCAAGCAGCGGCGATCATGGTGAACGACGTGCAGAGCACGATCGCGGCGCGTGTGGAGCGCTTCATATGAGTGTTTCCCCCTCGATGGAATTGACACCGTTCAACACGGTTAAACGGGAGTTTGTATGACGAGCATACAAACTCGTCGTCAACATAGCCTTTCGAGCGCATTTCGTCAAGGTGACCAGCGTGATCGCTACCGCGTCAGTTGGCCGCAGAAAACGGCACGGGTACCAGGGTGGGCGATGCGAAGAGCCGCTCCGATGCGTGGATGGCCCCGCCGAGCGCCGCCGCCGAGAAGCCGAGCGTGGACAGCTCGACCGCGCACAGATCCGCCGACTCTTCCAGCGAGTTCGCCCGCACCGCCTTCATCGCCTCATCCATGATCCAAGGAGCGACCATCGGGAGGAAGCCGGCCAGGACGATCACCTGCGGGTTGAACGTGTCGATGATGTTGGCCAGGCCGACGCCGAGCCAGCGACCGAACTTACGGAGACCCTTGATCGCAATCGGGTTGTTCGCTTTTGCACGGGCGAGCACTGGGGCCAGCTTCGCCTCCGGGCTGAGGCGACGATCGCGCAGTATCCCGGCCGCCAGGTCCGGCACTGCGTCGTACAGCAACGCACGCAAGCTCACCGTCGTCTCCCAGCACCCAACGCTGCCGCATGCGCAGGGCAGGCCCTTGGACTGGACGGTGGTGTGACCGACCTCGCCTGCCGCACCGGAGGCCCCACGGAACACTTCACCGTCGATGATGATGCCTGCGCCCACACCATGGATGGACATCAGGTAGACGAGATGGTTGGTGCCAGCTCGCGGGCCAACGCGGTACTCGGCCAACGCCCCGAGATTCGCCTCGTTGTCCACCGTGATCGACAACTGTTGCCCCAGTGCCGTCTGCAGCCGCGCCCCCAACGGCGCCATCCGCCAACCCAGGTTCGGGGCACGGGTGACCACGCCACGCTCGACGTCGGCGATTCCCGGCACGGCGACGGTGAGGCCCACCACTCGGCGGCCGTCCGCTTGCACCCGGGCGATGGCACGTCGGAGCTCGCGCACCAGCGTCGGGAACAGGTCGTCGAACGCCAGCGAGGCACCACCCAGCGGACGGCGGCGCTGGTACACACAATTGCCGGCGAGATCGTTGGCCAGGACGGCGACAAACCCGACATCGATCTCCATGCCGAGCGTGACCACTTGCGAACCGTCGAGTTGCAGCATCGTGGCCGGCCGCCCGACGCGCTGGTCAGACTCCTGGCCGACCTCTTTCACCAGCCCGCGCTCGATGAGGTCGGCGACGAGACTGGAAACGGTGGCACGAGTGAGGCCGCTGACTGCGGCGAGCCCGGCCCGGCTCCGCGGGCCCTGCGAGGCGAGCAGGCGCAGTACGAGCGAGAGGTTATGACGCCGCACGTGCAGGTGCTCGACTGGGCTGGCCGGATTTGTCACGCCGCGGACTGTAGCGAGGCGTGGGGCACGTAGGTGACTATCGCGGTCGTCGATGAGCACGCCGATCTCCCGCGGTCGACGTCTGACGACGACGCTGCTGAGCTTCGCGCTGCTCGCCGCCTGTGGTACCGACCACCCGCGCCAGCGATCCGTCGATGCTGCACTGGCGGCAGCGGTGCGGGTCGAGGCAACCGGCTGCGCCTCCGAGTCGGTCGGCGCCGGGTCCTTCGGCGCCGGGTCCTTCGTCGCGCCGCAGCAGGTGCTCACCGTCGCTCACGTCGTCGCCGGCGCCACTGCCGTGCGCGTCGTCCTCGCCGACGGCAGTAGGGCCGACGCGACGGTGGTGGCCATCGACCGGCGTAAGGACCTTGCCGTGCTCGAGTTGGAGGACGAAGCGGTGCCCTTGGCCAGAAACTCGATGCGGCGCGGCTCGCGCGGCTCCTTCGTCGGCTACCGCAACGACCGGCCTATCGCGATGTTGTTCGTGACGATCGACGCGGTGCAGATCGACGTGCCCGACCTCGATCACGATGGTTCGACACAACGGCTGGGCTACGAACTGCGCGCCGACGTCAACCGGGGTGATTCGGGCTCCGTGCTGGTCACCGACGGAGCCGCCACCGGCATCGTGTTCGCCCGTAGCACTGCCACTGACGACAAGGCTTGGGCGCTCGACATCACCGAGGCTGAGCAGCTACTGGCAACCGCCGGCCACGACTCCGTCGATGTCGGCGAGTGCATCTTGCCGGCGGGCATCGCGGCGGCGAGGTGACGGACTATTGCAGCTCGGGCAGCAACGCTGCGCCGACAGCGCCGGCATGCTCGCCCAGACGGGCGAAGACGAGCGTCGGGTGCGGCCGCAGGTGCGGCGCGTACAGCAGCTCGGTGAACCACTTCTGGATAGGCCCGAGATACAGGTCGGCGCTGGCGGCCAGGCCGCCACCGAGCACGAATGCCGCCGGATCGAGGATGTTGGCGAGGTTCACCAGACCAAGGGCGACCCACCGACCGAACAAATCGATGACCTGCAGCGCGTCGGCATCGCCTTCGCGCGCGGCAGCCTGCACGTTCTCGCCGCGCACGTGCTCCGCATCGCCGCCAGCCAGCATCACGACGCGCTCGAGGCGCCGGCCAACTGCTGCCTCGCGAGCCAGCCGCGCCAGGCCCGACCCGGACGCGTAGCGCTCCCAGCAACCACTGCGACCGCATGGGCACGGCGGACCTGCTGGGTCGACGACCATGTGGCCGATCTCGCCGGTGAAGCCGTTGGCGCCGCGAATCAGCGAACCGCCCGCCACCACCCCGCCGCCGATGCCGGTGCCGAGAGTGACCATCACGAAGTCGTCCAACCCACGCGCGGCGCCGGCCTTCCATTCGGCGGCGGCCGCACAGGTTCCATCGTTGCCGACGTGCACTTCGACGCCCAGTTCGTCGCTGAGCAGCGACCTCACCCTGAAGTCGGTGATATCGACGAGGTTCGGCGACGCCCGCACGACACCATCGAGGGTGACGAGGCCGGGCACTCCGATGCCGATGGAAGCCCACGGCCCCATCGATCGCGCCAGCTCGGCGATGGTGGCGATGATTGCGTCCGGCCCCTTCGGAGTGGCACGCCGCTGCTGCTCGACGACCTCACCCGTGGCATCGAGGATGACCCCGAGACACTTGGTGCCGCCGACATCGATGCCCAAGCGGCGTGAACCGCTCATGCCTCGGAACGGATCTTCAATTCGCGAACGGTGTTGAGGATGCGGACTTCCGCACGGCGCTTGACGAACCCGGGCAACGGTACGACCAGCTCGATGGCCAGGTCGTAGCGCACCTCGGTGCCACCCTCAGGGGTGGGCGAGAAGTGGTACGAGCCGTCGATGGTGCGCATGATGTCGCCGCGGAGCATGCGCCACGCCAGCACATTGGGAGCTGCGGTGTAGTCATACGCCAGCGTGTAGTGGGTGCTGCGACCAAGGGCCGACGCACGGAACTCGACCTCGATGGGACGACCCTCAGCATCGCGGGCACGCACGATCACGTCCTTGACGTCCTTCGCCCAATCCGGGTACTGCTCGAAGTCGACCGCGATGGACCAGACGCGCTCGGGTGCCGCGGCAGTGGTGATGGTCTGTGACGCCGTTTCAGCCATGGAGATGTTCTACCCGATCTTGCGGTTGGAAGGTTTCGCGGCCGGGGTGACCCGTGGCCCATAGGAACCGTACCGCGCGGCCCATGCACCATTCATGCCAATGCCGAACATCGGCACGAGTACGCCGAACGCGAGTGCGTTGAGCTGGCTCTGCTGCAGACCCACCACACCGACGGTGGCACCGACCAGCGCGGCGACGACCTGCACCGCCAACGCGAGCGACATCGCCCGCTTGACCGGCTTGGGAGCGGTGTCGCCGGTGAGTAGGAAGAGATTGGCAACGCCGACTTCTTCCACCCGCGACCGTTCGAGCGCAGTGGTGTACGCCCACAACGAGGTGGCAATGCCGATGGTGAACAGCACCAGCGACACCACAGCGATGACGACCTGCCCAGGACGGTCCGCTCGGAGCGGAATCGCGATTGCGAGCGCCACCAGAAAGACAGCGGTGCCGATGAAGTTGGCACGGACCAGGCGCGACGTCACGAGTGTCATTCTGCCAGGGCGCCGAGCGAAGCACCCAGGCGATGCGCCAGGACGTCGTACGAGAATTCGCGCACGGCACGTTCCCTACCGGCGGCGCCCATTCGACGTGCGGCGTCAGGATCGTCGAGGAGGCGCTCGATGGCGGCAGCGACGTCGCGAGGATCGTCGGGTCGGCGCACCACGAGACCGGTGACGCCGTCGTCGACGGCCTCGGCCGCACCGCCCGAATCGCCGGCAACCTGTGGCACGCCGCACGCAGCGGCTTCGAGGAAGACGATGCCGAAGCCCTCCTGCTCCAGGCCGCCCCATCGGTTGCGGCACAGCATTGCGTAGGCATCGGCGCAGCCGTAGAGCCGTGGCAGGTCGTCGTTGCTGACGCGCCCCATGAACGTGACGGGTGCGTGCAGCGACTCGGCGAGACCCCGCAGTCGCTGCTCGTCGCGGCCGCCGCCAGCAATGGCCAGGCGCAGCTTCGGGCGCGAGCCGTGCAGCAACGCCACAGCACGAATGGCCGTATCGAAGCCTTTGCGCGGCACGAGCCGGCTGATGCTGACCACCAGTTCGGCGTCGGGTTCGAACCCGAAGCCGGCGCGGGCGTGCAGCCGTTCCGCATCGGTGAGCGGATGGAAGCGCTCGGTGTCCACTCCGGGCGGCACGACGGTGATCGGCAGGGTACGGCCGGCAGCGTGCTGCGCTTCGGCCGCCGGGTAGCCACCTGCCGCGACGATGTGACGGGCCCGGCGCAGGACGAACCCGAGGGTCTGCTTGCTCAGCGGCAGCCGGCCGGGAACCGTCACCTCGGCGCCGTGCAGCACGACATCGAACGGCAGTTGCAGCGATGGGCCGACCAGACCCAGTGGCAGCGCCGGGTCGAGCACGATCAGGTTGGCGCCGACTTCGCGAGCCATCGAGTTGATGCGCTGCACCATCCACGGGTGCGGCAACAGCACCGGCTCGCGAGTGCGTTCGATGTGGAAGGCCTGCGCCGCATCGAACTCGTCGGCGTTCGGGTACGGGCTGGTGAGCACGGCGAACGAGTCGGGCGGCAACCGGCGCCACCATTCCCACAGCAGCGATTGGATGCCGCCGATCTTGGGGGGGAAGTCGTTGGTGACCAACAGATGCTTCATCGGGCGGACTGCAGTTCCAGTTGGACGTCGGGGTGCGGGTCGGTGGCAGGCATGAGGTGATGCAATCCCAAGCGGTGAGCGGCCCACACGGCGTGGGCCCGCAGCGTCGGGTCGTCATGGGAAACGTAGTCGGCCACCACGCGCTGCACCTCGGCATCAGCGCCGTCGGCGACGTTGGCGAGCACGACGAGCGCGTTGCGGCGCACCCACCGCGGGTCGCGGTCGGCCAGGTACCAGCGGCCCCAGGCAGCCATCACGTCGTCATCCGACCCGGTGAGCAACCGCAGCACCGGCAGCCAGGCCGTGGGTACCTGCTCGGGGGACGACGCCCGATAGCGGCCGCCGAACCGCACCGTTGGCGGGCACACGTCCTGGCAGTCGTCGCAGCCGTAGATGCGGTCACCGACCGCGGCACGCATCTCACGCGGGATGATGCCCGGCTTCTGCAGCACCCAGGCCAGGCAGCGGCGGGCATCGATGACGCCCGGCTGGATGATGGCGCCGGTGGGGCAGGCATCGAGGCAGCGGCGACACCCACCGCACCCGTCGTCGACCGGTGACTCGTTGCACGGCAGCGCAGCCGTGGTGACCACACAGCCGAGCACGAACCAACTGCCTGCCCCCGGGATGAGCAGATTGGCGTTCTTGCCGAACCAGCCGATGCCGGCCCGATGGGCGACCTCGCGGTCGACGATGCTGTTGTCGTCTGCGAACGGCACCGCCTTGAAGCCGTCGGCCCGGAGGCGATGGGCCACGGCCCACAACGCCTCGCGAAGCGGTGCGTAGTGGTCGACCCAGGCGTAGCGACCGACGCGACCTGATGGACCGGCCGGTGGCGGCGGTTCGGCCAACAGGTACGGTCGGGCCGCAACGAACACCGAACGGGCACCCTGTACCGCCTTCTGCGGATCGGTGGAGCGCGCCGGGTTCTTGAACGTGAACTTCATGCCGTTGACGAGGTCGTCGGCGAGGCGTTGCTCAATTTCAGTACGTGCCCGGCTGAGCACATCGGCAGCGGCGACACCGGTGTGGCTGACGCCGAATGGTGACGTCAGCGCCGTCAGTTCGGCGACATACCCGGCATCGGTGACCGCAATGGCCGCGGGCGTAGGTTCAGCTGGCCTCACGGTGACGAAGGTTAGGCACCAACCCGGCCGCAGCGAGCAACCTCACTGCACGCATCTCGGCCGCATCGAACGAGATCCGCTCGCGAGGTGCTGGCGCCAGCAGGTGGGTGACCACACAATCTGCGCAGGCCGCAGTGCCGACCATGACGCAGGTGTCGCAGGAGATGACGAAGTGGGACATGTCACGCATCATGCCGAAGGGGTCTCACACAGTGCCCCGAGTGCCACGCCACCAGTGCGAGTGCCCGGGGCCCGTGCGGGCGGGGTGCCGGTGCCGTGTCAGCGGCGGGCCAGGGCGAGGAACGCGTCGCTGGGCACCACGTTGGCACCGGCCGCGCGCACATCCGCCACGACCGCCTGGTCGTTGGTGACGACCACCACCGGCCGATCGACTTCCAAAGCGGCCACCTCCGCGCGCAGCACGTCGTCGGCGATGACGCCTTCGGGCGAGAAGCTGACACGCACCAGTCGGCGGGACGTCGCAGTGGCACCCACCACGCTGGCACCGTCGAAGACGATGTGGATCAGCGTTCCCCACCGCCGGGCGAGGTTCTCCGCAGCCTCGATGCAGCGGGTACGTTGCAGCTCGAGCGGAAAGCCGGGCCAGCCCAGCTTGGCCACGTTGTAGCCATCCACCAGCACCATGACATCCGCCGTTCGCAGCAGGTGCTCGGCCGCGGCTTCGCTATCCCCGTAGACCCCTCCAGGCACTGCGAGTGGCTTGCGCTGACGACGACGCGACGATGGAACCGGCCCTCGTGCAGCGCCCAGCGCGGCGGTGAGCAGCGCTCGAACCCGCTCGATGTCGATGGCATCGGCAGCGTGCACCGCGGCGCGGTCGGCGAGCGCCGCATCGCGAGCTGACATCACCGCTGCGAGCTCGGCGCGCAGATCGGCCAGTTGCTCTTGGAACGAGCCTGCCTTCTCGTGGGCAGCGCCGGCACCGGCCTCTCGCTTCTTGACCGCTCGTTCGAGCTGCTGCACCTGCGACCGAGCCCCCGCGAGTTCGGCGGCGAGCCGCTCTGCCTCGCTCTGCGCGGCGAGGCGCGTATCGCGTTCGGTCTCCAACTGCGCTCGCAACCCAGCAGCCTCCAGACGCGACCGCACAGCCGCCGACTCCGCGGCTTCACGGCGACGCTGTTCGCGCCGCAGTTCGCCCGCGTCGTCAGCCGAACGCACCTCGTTCTCGGCGATGAGCGCCGCGACGCGCTGCTGCCAGCCCGCAGGACGACCGAGCCACAGCATGCCCAGCTCATCGAGCAGTTCGGGGGTGGCAACCACGCCGAGGCGACCGAGGAACACCGGGTCACCCTCGACCGCTGCGCGCACCTTTGCCAGCGCTGCGGGCGGCAACTTGTGGAAGCGCAGGTATGGCTTGAGCCCGGCAGGGACCGGCAATGGTGGCCGCAGCTTGGCCCCGGCGGCAGCGATGCCGACAGCGAACTCGAGCGCCGACCGCAGCGCGCGATCTGGCAGCACGACCGCAGGCTCCATGCCGACTTCCTCCGCAGGCTGGGAGGCGACGTCATCTGGCACGACGGCCAGGCTAGCCAACGACGGATCGAACACTCGTTCTTGACGTCGAACGGTTGTTCGTGATCAACTTGCGCATCGTGCAACGCTCATTCGACGAACTCGGCACACCGCTAGCGGATGTCACGTTCTGCGTACTCGACATCGAGACCACCGGCACCGACCGCGGCGGCGATCTCATCACCGAAATCGGTGTGGTGAAGGTGCGCTGCGGTCAGTTCCTGGGCACGATGGCCACACTGGTCAACCCTGGCAAGGCCATCGCCCCCAGTGTCACCGTGCTCACCGGCATCACCCAGTCGATGGTCGCCAAGGCGCCACGCATCGAGACCGTGTTGCCAACCCTGCAGGAATTCATCGGCGAGTCCGTCATCGTCGGTCACAACGTCAGCTTCGACATGGGCTTCATCAACGCGGCAATGCTGCGCAGCGACCGGCCGGCGTTCCGCAACACCATCGTCGACACCTTGCCGCTGGCTCGCCGGCTGGTGCGCGACGAAGTACCCGACTGCCGGTTGGGCACGCTCGCCAGTCGCTTCCGCCTGGACCATCGTCCCAGCCACCGCGCACTCGACGACGCTTTGGCCACCACCGACCTGCTGCACCTGCTCATCGAGCGCGCAGCCGGGCTGGGCGTGATGAGCCTCGACGATCTGGTGCTGCTCCCCAAGATGGGTGGGCATCCACAGGCCGCCAAACTCAAGCTCACCCATCACCTCCCGCGCTCCCCCGGCGTCTACCGCTTCCTCGGCGCCAATGACGAGGTGCTGTACGTCGGCAAGGCCACCAACCTGCGCCAGCGAGTGCGCAGCTACTTCGGCAGCGACGACCGCCGCAAGATCGGGCCGATGCTGCGCGAGACGCAGCGCTTGGCCCACACCGGAACCACCGACCCGGTCAGCGCCGAGGTGCTGGAGCTGCGCTACCTGCACCACCTCAACCCCCGGTACAACCGGGTGGGCACCACCTGGCAGAAGTACTGCTACGTGCGTCTCACCACCGACGAAGCATGGCCACGACTGGTGATCACCACCGAGCCCGCCGCCACCGGTGTGCACATCGGCCCACTCACCTCACGCTCGATGGCTGGCTCGGTGATCGAAGCGGTGCAGTCGGCTCTGCCCATCCGGCGCTGCACCACTCGCATGGGGCGCAACTACCGCCCCTTGCCGGGTGCCACGCCGTGCACCGGCGCACGCCTGGGCGTGGCGATGTGCCCGTGCAGTGGCACCGCCGACGAAGCCACCTACTGGCGGGTCGTCACCCAGGTGATGGCCGGCTTCACCACCTCGCCACAGTTGGTGCTCGACCCGCTGTGGGCGAAGATCGGTGTGCTCGCTGCCGAGCGCCGCTACGAGGAGGCCGCCACCATGCGCGACCGGGCACATGCGTTTGCCGCGGCCATTACGCGGCAGCGGCTGTCCGACCAGCTCCGCGCTGCCGGCGATGTGGGCGTGCAGTTGCACGACACGGTGCTCCACATCCGCGATGGCGTGTTGCTGAGCGCGCAACCCGCCGGCCAGTTGGCCACGGGGCTCGAGCTCGCACCACCCGTAGCCCCGCAATACCCGCTCCCCCTCCCCCGCGATGCCGCCGACGAGGTCCTGTGCCTGGCACGAGCCATCGAGCGCGCCAGCTTCCACGCTCGCCTGCTGTGGTGCAGCGGCGAGTGGGCTTGGCCCACCACACCGATCCGCCACGTCACCCGTCTGGGCGAGGCCACCCCCTTGGGCGCCGCTGCCTAGCTCTGCTCGGTGAGGCAGCATGGCTCGCGCACTGCCAACGTCAGTACCACCGGCGACGGACCATGCTTCTGTGCGTGTTTCGTCTCGGGTGCCGGGACGAAACACGCCCAGTATCACTTAGCCCTGCTCGATGACCGCCCCGGCGTGGTCGATACGAAGGATTTTGGTGTGCCCGTCGGCCGGCATCGCCGCGGCGAGGGCCTCGGCTTCATCGACGGCGCACATCGCTGCGACGGTAGGCCCGGAACCGCTGAGCCACGAAGCCCATGCGCCCGCATCCAACGCCGCCAGCAGTGCAGTATGCGACGGCTCTGCCACGCGCAGTCGGATGTCCTGGTGCAGCCGGTCTTGCGTCGCAGCGCGCAAGACCTCCACCTCACCCGCGGCCAGCGCGGCGACGAGCAGCGCGGTGCGGCCGATGTTGAACACGACATCGGCGAAGGGCACTTCGGTGGGTAGTTGAGCGCGCGACTGGTCGGTGGAGGTGACGAACGCCGGAACCCACATCACCATCGCCGGGTCGAACGACATCGGGATGCGTACGGCGTGGCCGCCGCCGGTGGCAACGACTCCGCCGTGCAGCGAAGCGGCTGCATTGTCGGCGTGCCCTTCCAGCTCTGCGGCGAGCGCGAGCAGCTCCGGCAGCGCTGCCTGCAGCGCATCGTGGTCGGCACCGTGGCGTTGCGCATGCGCCGCGACCACACCGCCCACCCGAACCGCACCGCTGAAGCCCATACCGCGGCCCACGGGGATGGGCGAACGCACCCAGAGCGGGCCTTCGCCACCGTGCAGCCGGAATGCCACCATCGCCGGGTGATGATCGTCGGCAGCGTGAGTTCCCTGCGGAGCGTCGCCCGCTCCTATCTCGGCGTGCAGCGACAGCGCCATGCCAAGCGTGTCGAAACCGGGCCCCAAGTTGGCCGACGATGCCGGCACGCGAACGATCATCAGTGGCCGTACTCCTCAGCGGCCTGTTGCGAGACCTCGACGAACCGGGCCAGCGCGGCCGCGGCCTTGCCGGTGTCGATGGACTCGGCTGCCAGCAGCAACCCGGCTTCGAGGCTGTCTGCGACGCCGGCGACCACAAGTGCCCCTGCGGCATTGAGCAGAACGATGTTGCGGTGCGCCCCGTGCTGGCCGCCCATGACGCGATGCACGACTGCGGCGTTGACGTCGGGGGTTCCACCGACGAGTTCATCGAGGATGGCTGGCGCGAGACCGAGCGCCACCGGGTCGACGGTGAAGCTGCGCACGGTGTCGTCGTCGAGCGCGAGCACGGTGGACGGCCCGGTGGTGCTGAGTTCGTCGAGGCCGTTACCGTGCACCACCCACGCCCGGTGCGAGCCGTGCAGTCGCAGCGATGCGAGCATGCGTTCGGCGACACCCGGGTTGGCGACGCCGATCAGTTGGCGCTTCACCCGGCCCGGGTTGGCCATCGGGCCGAGCAAGTTGAACACGGTGGGAATGCCGATCTCGCGTCGGCTGGGGGCTGCGAAGCGAAACGCCGGGTGGTAGCGAGGCGCGAGGCAGAAGCCGATGCCTGCGTCCTGCACGCACCGCAGCACACCCTCGGGTGAGAGCTCGACCGCGACACCAAGCGCCTCGAGCACGTCGGCGGTGCCGCACTTGGAACTGGCGGCGCGAGCACCGTGCTTGCACACGGGCACACCGGCGCCGGCGGTGACGATGGCGGCCATGGTGCTGACGTTGATGCTGTGGCTGCGGTCGCCACCGGTGCCCACGATGTCGACGGCGGTGGCCTGAAGTTCTGGCGGCAGCGGCACGAAGGTGGCCACCTCGAGGACCGCGTCGAGCAGGCCTGAGATCTCCTCGGGTGTCTCGCCCTTCGCCCGTAGGGCGACGACGAACCCGATCATCTGCGCCGCGGTGGCTTCACCGTCGAGGATGGTTGCCATGGCGGCGCGAGCATGCGCTGCCGGTAGGTCGTGGCGGTCGAGTAGTTCGGTGAGGACCGCTGGCCACCCACCCAGTTCGTCGATTCGGCTCATGGGCGATGAGGCTAGTGAGGGTGGCGACGAGTCACTCAGTCGGTTTCGGTCAGGCCGTGCGGCGCCGCTGACGGATCAGCCGCCGACGCTCGCGTTCGGTGGCGCCACCCCAGACGCCTGCCTTCTCGCGCACCTGCAGTGCGTACTCCAGGCACGCCACGCGGACACCGCAATTGGCGCACACTTCCTTTGCCTCAAGGGCTTCGTCTTCGTCGTCGGGATAGAAGATGCTGGGCTCCAAGCCCCGACAAGCCCCTAGCTGACGCCACACGATCTCTTTGGCCGACACGAAACGCCCCCGTTGTCAGTGATCCACGGAGTGGACCCCCCGTAGCGCCCAAGAATCTAGGTTCACCGCGCACCGCTGCGCTAGACCCTCTTTGTTTCTTTTCTGCGCGCTTCGCGACCGTCGGCAAACTCTGCCCCTCCGGAGCAACGCGACGCCGGGTTGTTCCCCCGTGCCGCTCAGGGCAGCAGGTCCACGCGCAGCTCGACGATGGTCGAGGGCAGCAGCTCAGTTGCTTCCAGGTATTCCGGGTGGTCGATAGCCAGGACGACGCCATCGCCGAAGGCGGCGACCTGCTCTGGCGTGAACGACCAGCTGATGTAATGCACTGCGGCGGTTACGTGTTCGCGGGTGAGCTGGCTGGCGTGCTGCGGATCCACCAGGCAGCGCACCTCGCCGCCGTCGGGGAACCGGAAAACGACGGACTGCTCGATACCCACCAGCTTGCTCAGCCACTCGCGCATCTGCTCGTCGGAGGTGAGCTCGATGAACAGCGTGGCGCACAGGTGCCCGGGCTCGGGGATGAGCGGGTTGTAGACGTCGAGTTCCTCCTGGATCCCTTCGTCGGTGAAGGTCTTCTCGACGCGCGCCATCTCCTGTACCTGGTACCGCATCGTCTCGCGGTTCTCGAACATCAGCGTCACCACGGTGCCCATGGTGACGCGTCGGCGACGCTTGAGCTCGATGACGTGAGCGCGCAACGAGTCGCGTTCTCGCTCGTAGGCGCGGGCGTCGGCGATGTCGTCGATGGTCAGCTTGCGCGGTCGCGCGTCGCCGGTCATCGAGCGTCGTCCTCCTCGGCGATGCCGTACGCGCGAGCGATCAGCTGCAGCGGGTGCATCGGCTCCTCACCTGTCTGCTCGTTGATGGCCGTATTGGCGAGGTGGCAATCACCGGCAACGACATCGCCGCCGGCGCGACGGATCTCGTCGGCCAGCTTGCCGGCGATGGGGATGCTGATGTCGGTGTTCTCCGCGCGTAGGCCCCACATGCCGTCGATGCCACTGCACTGCTGCACCAGCTTCACCTTGGCGCCGGTGAGCTTGATCAGGTCGCGGCTCTTGAGCCCGATGTTCTGCGCCTTGAGGTGACACGGCGTGTGGTACGTGACGGTCGCAGGGACGAAGCCGGTGAAGTCGGTGTCCAGCGCGGTGCCCTCGCCCTTGTGTACCCTCACCAGGTACTCGGAAGCGTCGTAGGTGTGCTCTGCGACCAATTGGGCATCGGCGCCGCCGACGTAGTCGAGGTAGTCCTTCTTCAAGATGTACCCGCACGTGGGCTGCGGCACAACGATGTCGTGACCTTTGCGCACACTCTTGGCCAGGGCTGCCACGTTCTTCTCGGCGATTTTGGTGAAGGCGGGCACGTCGCCGCTGTGCAGGTACGGCGCTCCACAGCAACTGGTGCTCTCGGCGAGCGAACACTCGATGCCGTTGCGTTCGTAGACCTTCACAAGGTCGTGCCCGATCTGCGGTTCCTGATACTCGACCAGGCAGGTGGGGAAGATGGCGACGCGGCCCTGACGCTTGGCGATGCGCACTTTCGGGCGCTTCTTGAACCAGGTGGTGAACCGCTGGCGGGTGTACGGCGGCAGCATCCGTACCGCGGAGACACCGGTGGCGGCCTCCATCGCTTTGCGCACGATGCCGCCCGGCTTGGCGCCGACCATCTTGTTGGCAAGCGGTGCGGCCAGCGTGGCGGCCTTGCCCATCAGGTCGGTGTGGCCCATCACCGCGTCGGTGGCGCGATCACGCAGCGAGACCTGCTTGGTGGCGTGGCGCATTGCGTCGGTGCGCAACATCAGCCGCGGAAAGTCGATGGCCCATTCGTGCAGCTCTGGGATGTACGGGCAGTTGACGTAGCAGAGCTTGCACTGGAAGCACTCGCTGACGACCTGGTCCTGCTGGGCGGGCGTGAGCCGGCCGGCGTCCTGATCGTCGTGCTGGTCGATCATCTCGAACAGCGACGGGAACGAGGTGCAGAACTTGAAGCACAGGCGGCACCCGTGGCACAGGTCGAAGACGCGAGTGAGTTCCTCGCGCACATCGGCTTCTTCGGTGTACAGCGGGTGCTTCGGATCGTACGTAGTGGTCATTACTGGGCCGCCAAGCGTGTGGGGAAGGGTGCGCGCATCTGGCGCGTGGTGAACGGTGTGATGTGGAGGGGGCGCGAGCCCCCTCCACGGGACGTGATCGTCAGAGTGCGTCGAGGCCCTGCTGGAAGCGGCCGGCGTGGCTCTTCTCGGCGCGGGCGAGGGTTTCGAACCAGTCGGCGATCTCGGAGAGGCCTTCGTCGCGGGCGGTCTTGGCGAAGCCCGGGTACATCTGGGTGTACTCGTAGGTCTCGCCGACGACTGCCGACTTGAAGTTGTCCTCGGTGTCGCCAATGGGCTCACCGGTGGCCGGGTCGCCGACTTGGGCCAGGTACTCGAGGTGGCCGTGGGCGTGACCGGTCTCGCCCTCGGCAACGCTACGGAACAGCATCGCAGCATCGGGGTAGCCCTCGACGTCTGCCTTCTGAGCGAACCACAGGTAGCGGCGGTTCGCCTGGCTCTCGCCGGCGAAGGCCTCCTTCAGGTTCTCATGTGTCTTGGTGCCGTTGAGGCTCATGATTGCTCCTTTGTTGAGTTGGTGGGAGAGGGTTGGCAGGCCGCAGACAGCCCGCCGAACACAATGATGACACGATCGGCCGCGAAGCAATCAAAGCCACTGACCTGCAGTGGATCCAGCTGGTGCACGCGAACATCGGCCAGCTCGCCGCGGGTATTGCAGCGGGCGTGGCGATGCGGCGCGACGTTCGGGGTGAAACGGGTGGGGCCGCCGGCTACCTGCAGTACCACCGACTTCTCGCACGCCTGCTGAGTGTCGGCGGCCATCCAGTTCTGCCCGCTGGCGGCCAACAGGATCTGCCCACTGACGGCCATTCGTTCACGCAGCGTGGCCAGTGTCGGGCGGGGTGAATGAGTTCAGGCGCTGACAGGATTTTCACTGGCGAGGGTCGCACAGCGACGCCAGAGCAGGCGTTATGCGCACCTTGGTCCACCGCTTCTGGGTCTGCATCGTCCCACTTCGGCTTCTGGGCCGGATTCGTCCCGGCACCCGAATCGAATCCGGACCAGAAGCAGGGCTCGCGCTAGTGTATTCACTTTGACCGATACGGCCCGAACTGCCGCTCGGCGCTACCGGGCACCGCGTTTACCCCTGGCTCTGCAGGGCGCCGTCCAGCGATAGTCGTCGTTAGCCACCACCACCCTGCGGGCTGGCCACGGTCGAGCGAGAGTCGACCGTCAGCGGGCAGTTTCTGATGGCCACCAACACTCTGAGTGAGGAAACTGGCGCTGCGGATCTGACACAGGGGCTCTACCGAAGCCAGGGGGATTCACCGCCGCAAGCACAACCGTGCAATGACCACTAGAACTCACCGACCCCGGTCGCCGAGGTCACTGAACCTTCAATGTCGAGAGACCCAACGAGTCCCTTCTACCCGCCGCTGGGCGGCGTTCGCACGACCTACAATCGCAGCGATGCCCGCTACCCCGTTTCGCCGCGATGAGATGTTGCAGCGGCTGGAGGCCGAAACGTTCGATGTGCTCGTCATCGGCGGCGGCATCACGGGGGCAGGCGTGGCGCTGGATGCCGCGACCCGAGGGTTGCGTACCGCGCTCATCGAGCGCGACGACTGGGCCAGCGGCACTTCCTCGAAGAGCAGCAAGCTCGTCCACGGCGGCCTGCGCTATCTGAAGGACGACCCGCGGCTGGTGAAGGAAGCCCTACGCGAACGCCGCCGCCTGCATCACAATGCCTCACACCTGGTCGGCGTAATGCCGTTCATGATCCCCATCCTCACCAAGGACGGTGTTGTCTCGCGCAAGATCGCCCGCGCCATGGGCTCACTGATGTGGATGTACGACTTCGCCGGCGGCTGGCGCATCGGCAAGTTCCACAAGCGCCTGCGCGCCGACGCCGCGTTCGCTCACCTGCCCACCATGACCCGCGAGCGCTTGGCGGCGGGCTACCTGTACTACGACGCCGCCGCCGACGACGCCCGCGTGGTCCTCACCCTTGCTCGCACCGCCGCCGAGCACGGCGCGGTAACCACAAACCGGTGCAGCGTTGTCGAGATCGTGAAGGACCCCGCCGGTCGTGCGTGCGGCGCCATGGTCGAAGCTGATGGCCGCCGTTTCAGCGTGCACGCCAAGGTGATCGTCAACGCCGCCGGGGTGTGGGCCGACGACGTGCGGGCGCTCGACGAAGGTACCCACCCCGACACGATCCGCCCTGCCAAGGGCGTGCACATCGTGGTGCCGTGGGCGAAGGTGCGCAATGACATCGCAGTGGTCATCCCTGTCCCGAAGGACAAGCGCAGCCTGTTCCTGATCCCGTGGGGGCCGCAACCCGACGGCACGTTCCAGCACGCCTACGTGGGCACCACCGACACCGACTACGACGGCCCGCTCGTGGACCCACAGTGCACCGCCGATGACATCGCGTACGTCCTGCGGGCTCTCAACGCAAGCGTCACCACCGGCATCACCGAAGCCGACATCACCGGCGTGTGGGCAGGCTTGCGACCGCTGGTGAAGGCAGCGTCGTCCAGCCGCACCGCCGACCTTTCGCGCCACCACGCCCTACACACCAGCGGCGGCGGCGTCGTCAGCATCACCGGCGGAAAGCTCACCACATATCGCGAGATGGCGCAAGACACTGTCGACGCGGTGGCGAAGCAGCTCGGCGTCAGCGCCGACTGCCGCACTGCAAAGCTGCCGCTGCTGGGGTCCAAGGGCCATCGCTCGCACCCGGCCGGAACGCCCGCCGCACACCTCGCCGGCCGCTACGGCACGCTAGTACCGGAGGTGGAGGCGTTGGTCGCCACCGACGCGTCGTTTGGCGAACCACTGGTGCCCGGCATGGCGTACCTGCGCGCCGAGGCGGTGTACGCCGTGCGCCACGAGATGGCTCACTCGCTCGACGATGTGCTCACGCGCCGAACACGCGCCCGGTTGCGCGACCGCGCCGCCGCCCTGGCCGCGGCGCCGTCGGTTGCTGCGCTGCTGGCCACCGAACTCGGCTGGGACGCAGACGAGACCGCCCGCCAGATCGCCCACTTCGCCGACCAGTGCGCAGCCGAAGTCCACGCCGCAGCGGAGGCTGCCCCGATATGACCGAACCCACCTCACCCATCGAACTGAACGGCACCGCCACCCGGCTACCTGCGGCCGCCGAGCTGCCCGACGGCTTCCTCGCCGCGCTCGCAGCCGCCTGCGCCACCGTCACCGAGGTCGCAGCCGTGGCCGAGGCCAGCCGCGACTGGTGGCCCTTGGCCATGCACTGGTCGCTCGCCGGCCAGGTGCTGCAACGGGCGGCCGTCATCGCTCGGCCCGCCGACACCGCCCAGGTTGCAGCCGTGCTCGCACTGTGCAACGCAGCCCGGGTTCCGGTCACCGCTGCCGGAGGCCGCAGCGGCGTGCTCGGCGCGTCCATTCCCTTGTTCGGTGGCGTGCTGCTGGACACCACGGCGATGCAGGGCATCGTCTCGGTCGATGCAGTCTCCGGCATCGTCGAAGTGCTGCCCGGCACCTTCGGCCCCGACATGGAAGCCGAGCTGCGCATCACCCACGGCCTCACCGTCGGGCACTTCCCGCAGAGCTTCGACATCGCCACCGTGGGCGGCTGGGTGGCCTGCCGCGGCGCCGGCCAGTACAGCACCCGCTACGGCAAGATCGAACAGATGGTCGTCGGGCTGGAAGTCGTGCAGGCCGACGGCAGCATCGTGCGCACCGGCGGCTTCCCGGCCGGCGCCCAGGGCCCCGACCTGAACCAGTTGTTCATCGGCAGCGAGGGCACGCTCGGCGTGGTCACCCGCGTGTGGCTGAAGGCGCACCCGGTGCCCGCCAGCGAGCAGCGCGGCGCGTATGCATTCCCCACCTTCGAAGCCGGCTTGGAAGCCTGCCGGCGCATCATGCGCCGCGGTGCCACGCCGGCAGTGCTGCGCCTGTACGACGCACCTGAGAGCCAGCGCGGCCAGGGTGGCGACGGCACGTACTGCGTGCTTTTGGTGCTCGACGAGGGCGACGAAACGCTGGTCGCCGCAACCATGGACGTGATTGCCCAGGAGTGCGCCGCTGCCACTGCCCTCCCGCGCGACCTGGTGGAGAAGTGGATGCACCACCGCAACGACACCAGCGCGCTGCAGGCCCTCACCCGCAAGGGTTTCGTGGTCGACACACTGGAGGTCGCCGGCCCCTGGTCGGCGCTGCCCGCCGTCTTCGACCAGGTGCGTGCGGCGATGATGGCGGTACCGCACGCGAGAGCTGCCACCTGCCACCTGTCGCACAGCTACCTCGATGGGGCCTGCCTGTACTTCACGTTCGCGGCCACTCCCCCGCCGGACGAGATCGACGCCACCTACGTGGCGCTGTGGGACGCCGGCCAACGTGCAGTCCTGGCAGCCGGCGGCAACCTGTCGCACCATCACGGCGTCGGACTGAACCGTGCGCGTTTCGTTCCGGAGGCACTGGGCGGTGCACTGGCGGTGCTGCAATCGGTGAAGGATGCGCTCGATCCGCACGGCATCCTCAACCCGGGCAAGATGGGCTTGTCCACGTTCTTCGGAGAAGTGAGCTGGCCATGACCACGATCGATTCCATGGCGCTGCGGCAGGGTGCCTCCGTGGCGTTGGTGTTCGCAGTCCCCTTCTCCATCGCTTCGCGCCTGATGGCGGACCACGACAAGGGCTCACCGTGGGTGTCGGTGCTGTGGCTGGCCGCACTCGGCGGCTTCACGCTCGGCGCCGGAATTGCGGCCTGGGTCCAGCGCACGGGCTTTCCGCTGCTGCACGGCCTGGTGTGCGCCGGTGGCACCTACCTCGCCGCGCAGACCGTGTTCATCATCATCAAGTTGTTCCGCGGCGGCACTGTCAGTTGGCTCGGCGTGTTCTTCACGTTCACCGTGGTGCTCTTCGCCGGCCTCATCGGCGGCGGACTGGGAAGCGCGATGCGCAAGCGTGGCATTCTTCCCGGCACCGTTGGAAAGAAGGGGTCGGCATGAGCGTACTCGTGGTGGATGTCGGGACATCAGGGTTGCGGGCCGCAGTGATGTGCCCTGATGGCGAGGTCACGGCGCTGAACTATCGCGCCTTCCCGCCGTCGTCACCCTTCCCCGGCATGGTCGAGTTCGATGCCACAGGTATGGCGCAGGCGGTGCTCGACGTTGCGCGCAATGCGCTCGCGCATGGCGGCCCGGTGCAGGCCGTCGGCATCACGGCCCAGCGAGCCAGCACCATCGTGTGGGATCGCGCGACCGGCGAGCCCATCGGTCCGGGCATCGGCTGGCAAGACTTGCGCACCGTCTTCGACTGCATGACCGCCAAGGCCGAGCACGGCCTGGCATTGGCGCCCAACCAGTCAGCCACCAAGGTCGCGTGGTTGCTCAACACGTTCAACCCCGCCCGCGACCGCGACCTGTGTTTCGGCACGGTGGACACCTGGGTCGCCTGGGTGCTGAGCAACGGCGCGGTGCACGTCACCGACCACTCCAACGCTGCGGTCACCGGCATGCTGCTCCCCGACGCCAGCGCCTGGTCGGCCAAGGCGTGCGATGCGCTCGGCGTGCCGATGACCATGCTGCCCACGCTGGTCGACACCTCCAGCCTGTTCGGCGAGGCCTCGGCGCTGCCAGGCTCGCCACCGTTGGCGGCGCTCGTGGGTGACCAGCAGGGCAGCCTGGTGGGCCAGAGCTGCGTACGCCCGGGGCAGGCGAAAATCACCTTCGGCACCGGTGGCATGCTCGACATGGTCACCGATGCGAGTGCACCATCCACCGGCAACCGCACGAAGGAAGGTGTCTTCCCCATCGTCGCCTGGAGCCGCAACGGCCGATGCACCTGGGGCGTCGAGGGCATCATGCTGTCAGCGGGCACCAACGTCGAATGGCTCGTTCAGGACCTGGGCATCCTCGACACGCCGGCACACAGCCACGAAGTTGCCGCCCAGTGCGAGACCACCGACGGTGTGGTCTACGTGCCGGCGCTGATGGGCCTGGGCACGCCGCACTGGGACTACGGCGCACGCGGCACGATGCTGGGCCTCACCCGCGGCAGCGGCCGCCCGGAGTTCGTGCGGGCCGTGCTCGAAGGCGTCGCCCACCGCGGCGCCGACCTGGTCGCGGCGGCAGAGGCCGGGTCGGGCCATCTGGTGCCGGTGCTGCGCATCGACGGCGGGATGAGCGAGAACCCCACGTTCGTGCAAGCGCTCGCCAACGCGAGCGGCAGGCCCGTCGAGGTCTCGCGGCACACTGAGGCCACCACCGTCGGCGCCGCCTACCTGGCTGGCCTGGCAGTCGGCATCTGGAGCTCGTTCGACGACATTGCGAACGCCTGGAAACCCCGTACCGTGGTGGAGCCGAACGGTCAACTCGACCGTGCGCAATGGGCTTCGGCGATCGAACGATCGAAGCGGTGGATACCCGACCTGTCGGCTCTGGACTTCTAGAGTTGCTCTGATCACCCTCGGCCGGGAAAGCTAGGGCTGATCGTTTCGAAAGGAATACCCCGAGTGGATATCGAAGTGACCGAGTCCGGCCTGGATGCCGCGCCCTCAACCCCACGTCACCCGCTAGGACGTCGCGCCCTGCTGGGTGTCGGTCTCGGTGGTGCGGCGATGTCGTTGTTGCCGTTCCTCAGCGGGCGCGCCAGCGCCACCACCCCTGTCGAGGAGAGCACCACTACCGGTGTCACCACTCCTCCGCAGCGGCCCACCGACCCCGACGTCGAGCTGCTCGCCGTCGTGCAGCAGGTCGAACTCACCGCGTTGGCCCTGTACAACGAGGCGCTGGCCCTCAGCGGCTGGACCGACGAGCACGCCGTCGTCATCACCTTCATCCGTCAAGCGCACCTCGCGTACGGCCAGTCGCTGTCGGGCCTCCTCGGCCGCCGGGCCCCCGGCGTGCGCTCCGAGCAGCTGTTCGATGAGCTCAGGGGCGACTTCGCCGGTTCGGTAGAGAGTGTCCTCGCCGCCGCGTACGCGCTGGAAGCCTCGCTGGCCGTCACACACGGCGAGGTGCTCGCCGAACTGCAGGGCACCGACGCCGCGGCGCTGATTGCCTCCATCCAGATGAACGAAGCCCGGTTCGGCACGGTTCTCGCCGACATGGCGGGCATGACCGACGAAGCCGATCTCCTCGTCGAAGCCGACGCCGAGTCCCTCGCAGGAAAAGTGTGAGCACGATGAACAACGAACTCCTTCCCTTCGACGATTCCATGGTTCTCGGTCGTCGTGGCCTGTTCCGCTTGGGCGGCCTCACCGCCGCCACCGCGCTCATCGCTGCCGCATGCGGCACCACCGAAGCCGGCCCGGTGGGTCGTATCGGCGTAGGCGCCGGTGTGCCCAAGTTGGCCGACGCAGTCGTCAACGACGGCGTGCTGTTGCGCACGATGGCTGGCATCGAGACCTCCATCGCGAACGCGTACACCCACATCCTCGAGAAGGGCTACCTCACTGGCTCCAGCCCTACGCTGCCCGCCCTCGGCGACCTCTCTGCGCTGGTGAAGTCGTTCCACGACCATCACATCAACTCGGCCGAGCGCTTCAACACACTGGCGGTCGACGCCGGTGAGACGGCCTGGGAGTGCGGCAACTCCCGGCTCGACAGCGCCTACCTCGCCGTCATCTTCGACCGCGTCGAGAACGGTGTCGCGGCCACCGATGCCACCAAGGCCATCGAGCCCAGCGACGACCCCACTCGCGACATGGCCAACCTGGTCTTCACCCTCGAGTCGATGTCGGCCTCGTCCAGTCAGGCGCTGGTGCAGCAGTTGCATGTGCCGCCGGCCCGCGCCGAGGCGATGCAGCTGGGCATTCGGTCCGGTCGCCACGCCTCGGTCATCGCACTGCGCATCCACCCCGGCGGCTACGTCCCGGGTGCCTTGTCGGCAGCAGCCACCGCGGAGACCACCACCACTGCCGGCCAAGACGGTGCCGCTCCCCCGCCCACACCCATCCCGCTGCCCGACGCGGTGCCCGGCCAGTTCGGTCTGTTGTCGCCCACCATTTTCATCGGCGGGGCCGGCGACGAGAACGGTGTGCGTTTGAAGCTCAACTTCGAAACGCCCAGCCTCAACTCGCTGTCGTACCCGTTCGACGTCTGCCCCGAGGGCTGACGCCCTACACTCATGGCGTGGTGAGTCGGCCGGGTGGCCGCGGCACGGCGCGACCGTGTCGAGGAAAGTCGGGACTCCACAGGGCAGAGTGCTGGCGCGAGCCAGGTTGGGGCGACCTGACGGAAGTGCAACAGAGAGAGACCGCCGATGGGCCAGCTTGCTGGCCACAGGTAAGGGTGCAACGGTGCGGTAAGAGCGCACCAGCGTGCGAGGCGACTCGTACGGCTCGGTAAACCCCACTCGGAGCAAGGCCAAGCAGAGAGCATGAGCTGCCCGCTCGTCGGTCCGCAAGGGTCGGCACCTCTCGGGTAGGCCGCCTAGAGGGATGGTCACCGGTACGGCTTCGGCCGCACTACAGAATCCCGCTTACAGGCCGACTCGCCACACGCACACGCTCCCTTCTGGGCCGGATTCGTCTCGTGTGCCGGGACGAATCCGGCCCAGAAGGGGAAGTGGGACGATTCAGACCCAGAAGCGATGGGCGCTGCCACGACGGGTACCGCGGGGCGCGATGCGTCAGCGCAGGGGAACGATGTTGAAGGCGTTGAGGGTGGGACCGCGCTCGCCGATCAACACCTTGGTGATGGACGCCTGGTCGATGTGGCTGCGCCAGGTGATACCAACATCCACGCCCAGCGCCCATGCCATCGCGGCCTTGATGGGCGTGGCGTGACTGACCACCACGATGTCGGTGTCGCGGGCGGCCTCCACCAGCGACTCGCACGCCGCATAGACACGCTCACCCATCTCGCGCAACGACTCACCGTTGGGCGGCCGGTACTCAGCGTCGCTGATCCAACGGCCCCACTGATCACGCGGCACATCTGCCATCGGCATGCCATCGAAGTCGCCGTAGTCCATCTCCAGCCAGCGGTCGTCGATCTCGGGTTCCATCCCGAACACCTCTGCCGTCTGGCGGGCACGCAGCGACGGCGAGCAGATCAGGCGGTCCACGTTGGTCACCATCGTGGTGATGGCGGCCGCCTGCGCGCGACCGACATCGTCGATGGGCAGGTCGATACGGCCTTGCAGCCGCCCACCAGCATTGGCCTCCGTGCGGCCATGGCGAACGAGGTAGAGCACCGCGTCAGTGAACCACACTCAGCGGGTCAACGCTCACTGAGGATGCCCTGCTGCACGAAGCGCCGGCGACGACCGGCCTGTGCCAGCCCGAACGTACGCCACGACCACCACAGCATCGCGAGGCCGGCGAGTTCCATCGGCACGTTCAGCCACCCACGCTCCAGCGACGGCACCTGGTTATCGCCCCATGAGCCGCTGAACGGCCACCAGAAGACCTTGGTGGCCGCGAACGCACCATCCCACACCAGGTGCAGCAGCATGCCGATGGGCAGGCCCAGCAACAGCCGCCGGATGGGCTTACGCCCCGCGGTCACCAGCATTACCAGCGCCAACATACCGACCGCCACTGTCAGGCTGTGTGCCCAGCGGGCCTGCCCGAAGGGCACGTCGATGAGATCGGGTAACAGCGCACCCACCAGCAACAGTCGGTAGTCGAACCGCGGGTCGGTGAACACGAAGTGCACCGTCAGCAGCGCGGTACCCAAGAACCAGAAGAACACTCGCCGGCCTCAGCGGACCATGATGCGCCCGCACTGCGGGCACTCTGCCGGCTCGCCCACCGGGACGGCCTTCACCAGATCGAGTTCGCGCGGTGAGAGATCCATGTGGCAGCCGCTGCAGTGCGAACCCACCAGCCGGGTGACACCGATGCCATGGAACTGCTTACGTACCCGCTCGTACAACGCGTGCTGGTCGTCAGGCATCTCGGCCACGGTGGCATCACGGGCGGCGTGCAACGCTGCCGCATCGGCGTCGAGCGAGGCCAGCACCGCGTCGAGGGCGGCCTTCGCATCGGTGACGGCTTGCTCGACAACGGGCAGTTCGTCAGTCACGGTTGCAAGGTCGGTCTCGCCAGCGGCCTGTTCGTCCAGCGCGGCCAGTTCGTGATCGTCGAGTTCGCCGCGCTGGTGGTTGATAGTGCCGATCTGATGCATCAAGGCCTCCGCCTCGCGAGGGGCGATAACCGTCTTCAGCTGCGATTCCAGCCGGGTGCGCTTGCGAGTGAGGTCGGCAGCGACGTGCTCGGATTCCTCGATGGCTGCGAGCGCTGCATCGATGCGCACTTGTGCTGCGGCGGCTCTCGACTGCAGCGTCGCGAGCACCGCCAAGGCCTCACCGTGCGCCGCGCCCTCCGGCAGCCGTGGCCGCTGGTGAGTGATCGAATCGAGTGCAGAGTCGATGTCTTGCAGGGCCAGCAGTGCCGCAGCGTTCACTTGGTCGTCTTCTCCCGATGGTCGAGTCGTACCCGTTCGAGGGTAGCCCACCCTCACGCGCATCGCGTCGGCCGCGCCGGGCGATCCGCCGCCTTCACCTCCTGGTCTGCACCACCACGTTGGGCGGTGGGGCCGCGCACAGGTACACGAAGGTCTTGGTGTCCACCGACGGCATTGGCGCGCGCGGGTCCAGTACATCGGCAGGCACCGCTGTGTCGCCGGTGATCTGGACAATGACGGCACGCCGTACGGTAGTGACCGGCGACGGTGGCGGCGCTGTGTCGCCCGGCAGTGTCGTGGGAGCAACAGTGGTGGTGACAGCGACTGAACTGGTGGGGCCAATCGGTGGCAGCGTGCCACTGACCAACCGCGCCAGGCATTCCTCGCCGGGTACGTAGAGCCGCGCCGCCACACGAGGGTGCCGTGGCGGTGCGGGCCAGTCGACCACCGGCAGCGTGGTGTGCGCCGCCTCCATGAACGCACCCCAGATGCGTGCCGGGTAGTCGGCACCCTGAACCTTGCCATTGCGGCCCATCTCGGCACGGAACTCGGGGATGCCGTTCATCGGCGTGTAGCCGTTGGGGTCACCCACCCACACGGCCGTGGTGATCTGCGGGGTACCGCCGACGAACCAGGCGTTGGTGTTCTCGTCCTGGGTGCCGGTCTTGCCGGTGGCCGGCCGCGAAAAGTTGCGGAGGTTGCGGGCGCCTGTGCCGGACCGGATGACGCCCTTCAGCGTCAGCACGGTCTCGTTGGCAGCACCCGGATCGAGCACTTGCGTACCCGGATCGGTGTGCGTGTAGAAGCGCTTGCCATCGGCGTTGTCGATGAACTCGATGTAGTACGGGTCGTGGTGCAGGCCCTGGTTGGTGATGGTCTGCATGCCTGCCGCCATGTCCATTGCAGCCATTGCGTTGTTGCCGGTGGCGGTGAGGCCGAGCGGCTTGAACGACTCACGTTCGTCCTCCGGCTGCCCCTGGTAGAAGTACGCGGAGTGCGCCATCCGGTAGGTGGAATCCACCACACGGTGCAGGCCCACCGCATAGCTGAGCCGCACGAAGCCGCAGTCGGTGGAGTTCCACACGTTCCTGCCGTTGAGCGGGCCGACCTCGCCGTAGCCCGAGTTCACGGTCTTGGTGGTCTCGCGCCCGTCGACGAAGTCCGGCACCGTGCACGGCTTGATTCCGTTGATCAGGTCGTTGGACTGAGCGCCGGCCTCATACGCCGCGGCGAGGATGAACGCCTTGACGCTGGACCCCGTCTGGCGAGGGACCAACGCCATGTTGACCTCGCCGGCAGGTTCGTCGGGCCGCAAACCGCGACCACCGACCATCACACGGATGGCACCAGTGACGGTGTCGAGCGCGACCATCGCTGCATCGAAGCCGACGGAGTTGGGCGGCAGGATGTTGCGCGCCTGCTCGGCCTGCGCCTGCATGAACGGATCGAGCGTGGTGTGGATGCGCAGTCCACCGCGGTAGAGCAGTGTGGCGCGTTCCTGTTCGGTGGCACCGAGGATGTTGGAGCGCGTCAGCAGGTACTCGCGCAACGCCTGCGAGTAGTACGTGGGCTTGGTGGTGCTCAGTGTCGGGATGGTACGCAGGCGGTCCGGCAGCGGCCAGTTGGCCTCCAGGTACTCGCCCTCGATGGGGGTGACAAGCCCGACGTCGAGCAGGCGCTCGACGACCTGCACGAACCGGCGGTGCGACGCCTCGACGTTGCGAATGGGGTCGTAGCCCGTCGGTGAGCGCACAAGGCCGGCCAGGAACGCACCCTCCACCATGTTGAGTTCCTCGGCGTCCTTACCGAAGTAGACCTCCGCCGCGGCCTGCAGGCCGTAGGCATTGTTCCCGAAGTAGACGGTGTTGAGATACCGCTCGAGGATCTCGCCCTTCGTCATCTTCTTCTCGAGCATGGTCGCGTAGTGCGCCTGCAACGCCTTGTAACGGCCATCGCGAGGGAGGCCGGCGAGGAACTCGTTCTTCACAACCTGCTGGGTGATGGTGCTCGCGCCCTGGGTAGGTGCGTTGCTGGCGAAGTTGGACAGCAGCGCCCGGAAGAAGCCGCGCAAGTTGACGCCCTCGTGCAGGTAGTACTCGCGGTCCTCCACGGCAAGAAGCGCGTCGATGACCTCCGAGGGCACTTGGTTGAGCTTGATCGGCTGGCTGTTCTCGCGTTCGAAGACAGCGATGACGCCGCCGAACGCGTCGTACACAAGTGTGCGCTGGGAAAGGGACGTGAACTCGGGCAGCGTGACGGGAAGCTCCTCATGAGCGTTCGCGATACGCCACATGCGCGGCGCGACGGCCAGCACCACGCCGGTGGCGAGCAGCGCGCCGGCGAGGATGACGGCTACGAATCTGAGGGGCCAGGCCAAGCGGTGCACAACGACGTCACGCTAGTTGCGGCACAGCATCGGGGGGCATCACCCTCGCGTGTACCGTGCGAGCCATGACGAACCCGCGCCCGTTCCGTTTCGGCATCCAAGCCTCCAACGCCACTACCCGCGCCGAGTGGGTCTCGCTCGCCCAGCGAACCGAGGGCCACGGATACGCGGTCCTCACCATGCCCGACCACTTCGGCGACCAGTTGGCGCCGGTACCGGCGATGATGGCCGCAGCCTCAGCCACCGCGGACCTACGCGTGTGCGCCCTCGTGTTCGACAACGACTACAAGCACCCCGTCGTCCTCGGCAAGGAACTGGCCACGATGGACCTGCTCAGCGACGGGCGTGTGGAGATCGGCCTCGGGGCCGGCTGGATGATCAGCGACTACGAGCAACTGGGCATTGCGTACGACTCTCCTGGTGTGCGCATCGACCGCTTCGTCGAGGGCCTGCAGATCATCAAGCAGTCAATGCAGCCAGGGCCCTTCTCGTTCGAGGGCAAGCACTACACCATCACCAACTACGACGGCCTGCCCAAGCCGGCGCAGGCGAAGGTGCCGGTACTCATCGGCGGCGGGGGCAAGCGCGTGCTTGGAATCGCTGCCCGCGAAGCCGACATCGTGGGCATCAACCCCAGCATGCAGGCCGGTGTGGTCGGTCCCGAGACGTTCGGCCACATGACCGCAAAGTCGGTCGACGAGAAGGTCGCCATCGTGCGCGCAGCCGCCGGCGACCGTTTGGCCGACATCGAACTCAACATCCGTGCGTTCCTCGTCAACGTCACCGACGACGGTGCGGGGGCTCGCAGCCGACTGGCCGGGATGCTGGGTGTCGATGACGACATGCTCCTCAGCTCGCCCTTCGCTCTCATCGGCTCCCCCGACGAACTGGTCGAACGGCTGCTCGAGCGCCGCGAACGGTGGGGCTTCTCGTACGTCATCGTCGGCCCTGACGACGTCGACAAATTCGCGCCCGTCGTCGCCGCCCTCGCCGGCAAGTGACACCGCGCCCGCGATGACTACGGTCGCGCTGTGTGGCGCAGGCTGGATCTCGATGGCCCATGCGGCCGCTACCCGCGAGCTCGGCTACCAGCTGGTGGCAGTCGCGTCGCGCACACCCGAGCGAGCCGCCACGCTGGTGGAGACATTCGGTGGCACCGCGGTCACCTACGCCGCGCTGCCCGGCAACGCCGACGTCGTGATCGTGGCCACGCCGCCGCAGTGCCATGCCGCCGATGCCGTCCGCCTGCTCGATGCCGGCTGTGCAGTGCTGCTGGAGAAGCCGCTGTGCCGCACGCTCGCCGAAGCCGACCAACTCGTCGCTGCGGCAGCCCGCAATGGCGGCCGACTGCTCTACGGCGAGAACCTGGCCTATGCACCGGTGGTGCAACAGATGGTGGCGCTGGCCCCGCGTGTCGGCTCGCCCACCCACCTGGAAGTGCGGTCGCTGCAGGGCCTGCCCAGCTGGGGCGAGTTCACCACCGACGAGTGGGGCGGCGGGGCGTTGTTCGATCTGGGCGTGCACCCATTGTCAGTTGCCATGCTGTTGGCCAACGCCGCTGGTGAAGGGCGGCCCGTCGCGGTAGCGGCAACGCTGCGCGGCGGCGAGAGCCACGGCAGCGACGAACACGCTGAACTGCGCCTGCGCTATCGCAGCGGTTTCGTAGCCACGGTGATCGCCAGCTGGCAGGCGGGCCCGGAGCCGATGTGGGACGCGCAATTCGCTGGTACCGCCAGCGTCGTGCGTGCCGAACTGCTGCCGGTGCAAGCACTCGAGTTCAATGGCGTCGCCGTCGCGTTGCCGGCTGCCGCCAGTCCCATCCCCGCGCTCGACCAGTTGGGTTACTCGGCCCAACTCCGAGCGCTGGTCACCGATGTTGCCGCTGGCCGCGAGCCGGCGATGAGCGCGACGTTCGGTCGCGAGGTCTTGCAGGTGGTTCTTGCCGCCTACACATCTGCGGGCAGACGCGGCGACGAGGTCGAGCTGCCCTTCACAGGGCCACCCGACCTCACGCCACTGCAGCTCTGGCGCCGCGGCTGACCAGCGCGACAATTCGATCAGATGGCCTGAACCGGCGCATCACGGTCGCGCGGCCAGCCACTCCGAGCGCAGGATGCTGTAGAGCACGTGGTCGTGGTAACGACCGTCGCGCAGCTCGGCTTCGCGCACCACGCCCTCACGCACGAAACCTGCGTTTTCCAGCGCGTGTTGCTCGGCGGGGTTGTCGATCGCTGTGTCGCTCTGCACCCGGCGCACGCTGTATTCGTGGAACAGGTGGTCCACGAGCAATCGCTGCGCAATCGTGCCGTATCCCTTGCCACGATGTTGCGGCAGCAACGCAATGCCGATAGACGGGCAAGTGCTGCCCTGCGAAGGCCCCCATCGTTCCGGCCGCCAGGAGACATCGCCAATCGGCTCGCCGTCCACCTCCACCACGAGACGGCCGCCGCGCGGATCCAGGAAACCGTCGCACTGGAACTGGTGGTGCAGGCGCCCCAACGTCTCGTCGAGATCTGCGGGCCCGACCCAGTTGTGCTCGCCCACGGCGTCGCGGTCGGCGACCATCGCAACCATCCAGGCGAGGTCGTCGCGCTGCACGGGACGAAGGTGCACAACAGCCATGTCGTCAGTGTGCCCCCCGCCAAGGAGTTCACTCGCATCTACTCCACACCGTCGCATCCGTTTGGGCCGTTGGTCTCTGGAAATCACCCGCTGGTAGTAGCGACAGTAACCATATGCGCAGGGAAATGAGCGAGGCCGTTGCCGCCATCCGTTCCGCCGACACGCTGGCGGTCCCGCTGGGGCCTGGTGTGCCCGGCGGGTTCCTCCACGCGTTGGGCGAGCGCGATGACTTCACCCAACTGGAGGTTTTCGGGGCGCTGCTCCCCGACCTCTACCAACTCTTCATGCGGCCGGGGGTGCACTACCGCAGCGGGTTCTTCGGGCCTGCGGAGCGGTTCCTGCGCGACGCCGGCGCGTCCATTGATTTCGTACCCGCGGACTTCCGCCGTTTCGAGCCGGTGCTGCATCACCTGCGCCCGCGCGTGCTGGCCACCGCCGCTGCGCCACCAGTGGATGGCTGGGTGAGCCTCAGCGTGCACGCGGGTGCGTTCGTCGATGAGCTACATCTCGCCGGAGCGGACCCGGACCGCCTGCTGATCGTGGAAGTAAGTCCGCATTTCCCGCGTACGTTCGGTGCCGGCGAGCACCAGCACCGGCTGCGGGTGGACGAGATCGACATCCTGGTGGAAAGCGACCGGGAGCCACTCAACCTGGCCGACGCCCCGGCGACGCCGGAAGAGAACGCCATCGCCGAGAATGCGATGCCGTTCATCCGCGACGGCAGCACCCTGCAGACCGGCATCGGTGGCATTCCGAGTCAGCTCGCCAAGCTCCTCGCGGAAGGGCCGCTGAGCGATTTCGGAGTGCATTCGGAGATGTTCACCACCGGTCTGATGCGCTTGCACCAGGCGGGCAAGGTCACCAATCGCCGGGGCAGCCCCTACGACGGCTTCTCGATCACCACCTTCGCTGCCGGTGTTCCCGAGCTGTACACCTGGCTGCACGAGAACGAAGAGGTCCGATTCCTGCCGGTGAAGATCGTCAACTCGCCTGAGCTGATCTCGAAGAACCGCAGCATGGTCACGATCAACGGCGCACTCGCCGTGGACCTGGCCGGTCAGGTGATTGCCGACACGATCAACGGCACCCAGTTCTCCGGCATCGGCGGCCACGAGGATTTCGTCAGCGGGCCCGGCCTCTCCGCGGATGGGCGCAGTCTGATCTGCCTGCCGTCGACCACCTCGGTCAACGGTGATCTGGTGTCGCGTATCCTGCCCAAGTTGCCAGCCGGCTCCGTCGTCAGCACGCCACGCCACCAGGTCGATGTGATCATCACCGAGTACGGGGCGGCCGAACTTTCGGGTCGCACCATCCGCGAGCGGGCAATGGCGCTGGCAGCCATCGGCCACCCCGACATGCGTTCCAACCTGATGGCCGTCGCCGAGAACTGGCCCCAAGACTGAACCGCAGGACTGCCAGTGCAGAACTGCGCCGGTCCCTCGTAGAAACAGGCAAACTGACTGTATGGCTTCCCGTCGAACACACATCGACACATTGCGCAACGGCTTCTTCGACGTCTTGGTGGTGGGTGGTGGCATCAACGGTGCCGTCACCTCGGCAGCGCTCGCCGGGCGAGGCGCCTCGGTGGCACTGATCGACCGTGGCGACTTCGGGCACTTCACCAGCCAGGAATCCTCCAACCTGGTCTGGGGCGGCTTCAAGTACCTCGAGAACTACGAGTTCCTGCTGGTGTTCAAGCTGTGTCGGTCACGCAATCGGCTGATGAAGGCGTACCCGGACAACATCAAGGAGATCAGCTTCCTCGCCAGCCTCGACAAGAAGGCGCCGTTCCCGCCGTGGTTCGCCGGCCTGGGCGCGCTGGGCTACTGGATCATCGGCCAGTTCGGCACCCGCTACCCGCGGCTGCTCAGCAAGGAGAAGATCCGCGACGAGGAACCGGTGATCGACACCACGACCGTGCGCGGTGGCATCGAGTACCGCGATGCGTACCTGATCGACAACGACTCACGATTCGTGTTCTCATTCGTGCGGTCAGCGTTGGACGCCGGTGCCACCGCGGCCAACTACGTCGAAATGGTCTCGGCCGAACGCGTGGGCGACCGTTGGGTGGCCACGCTGCGCGACGTGGATTCCGGCGAGGAGTTCAGCACCTCGGCCAAGGTGCTGGTCAATGCAGCCGGCCCGTTCGTCGACGAGCTGAACCGGAGCTGGGGCACACGCACCGACCACCGCATCGTGTACTCGAAGGGCATCCACCTGGTGGTACCTCGCCTGACAACCGACGAACACCGCCGGGTGCTGGCGTTCTTCGACGACACCCAGCGGTTGTTCTACGTGATCCCGATGGGGTCGCGTTCGGTCATCGGCACCACCGACACTCGCATCGACGAGCCGTTCAGTGAGGTCACCGACGAAGACCGCCAGTTCCTGCTCGAGCAGATCAACGCCCGCCTCGAGCTGGCCCAGCCGCTCACCGCAGCCGACGTCATCGCCGAGCGCTGCGGGGTGCGCCCGTTGGTTGTCAGCACCGGTGGCGCCGACCAGCGCGACGTCGACTGGACGTCGCTCAGCCGCAAGCACGCAATCGAGACGGACCGGCGGGCCCGACTGGTCACCATCTTCGGCGGCAAGCTCACCGACTGCCTCAACGTCGGCGAAGAGGTCGCCGAGGCCGTCGAATCACTGGGTGTTCCGCTGGAGAAGGACTTGAAGAACTGGTTCGGCGAGCCGGCGAAGGCCACCCGCACCGAGTTCTATCGTCAGGCCCGTCTGATGAAGATCGATGCGCTGCGCACCAAGCCCGATGTCGAGCCGCTCAGCGACCGCCTGTGGCGCCGCTACGGCCGCCGCGCCTTCTCGATGCTCGAAGCCATCCGCGACGATCCGCGCATGGGCGAGGACATCATGGACAACGCCGACTACCTGCGCGTCGAGCTGCACCTGGCCGCCAGCACCGAGATGATCACCAAGCTGGAGGACTTCATGCGCCGCCGCTCGAAGATCGAGCAGGTGGTCAGCGACGACGTCATCCGCCAGTCGTCCGGCCTTGACGAGGTGGCACGCATCCTCTTCGGCGACGACGCCGACCGGCGGTTGAAGGAATACTTGCAAGGCTGAGGCTCCGATGGCCGACACGATCGACGTCTACAGCACCGCCACACAGATGCTGGCTTCTCTGCGGGCCCGCACCATCTCATCGGTACAACTGATCGAGATGCACCTCGCCAGGATCATCATGTGCGACGGCTCGCTGAATGCGATCCCGGTTCGCACAGAGCAGCGCCCGCCGGGCTACTGACCTGGTCAGCCGACCTTCACCATCACGGAGCGGGGGCCGCGAACCTGACCACCGGCCCATGTGACCGTGGCCGGGTCGATGACCTCGAACTCGGGGATTCGCGACAGCCACTCCTGCACCGCGACACGTAGTTCCATGCGTGCCAGGTTGCTGCCGGCACAGCGGTGGATCCCGGCGCCGAACGCAAGGTGACGGTTCTGCTGGCGATCGAGGATCACCTTGTCCGCATCGGGGAACACCTCGGGGTCGCGGTTGGCGCCGGGGAAGTTCATCAGCACACGCTCGCCGGCCTTCATCGGGCAGCCGTTGTACTCCTTGTCCTCGATGAGGCGGCGGGCCATCGTCACCGGGGCGTACGCCCGCAGGAATTCCTCGATGGCCGTGGGCATCAGCTCAGGCTCGGCGACCAAGCGGGCACGGTCCTGCGGGTGAGTGGCCAGGTGCCACATCGTCGAGCCGATGGATGACCAGGTGGTGTCGATACCGGCGATCAGTAGTAGCGCACACATTCCCATCACGACCGGGTCGGTGATCGGTTCGCCGTTGTGCTCAGAGGCCAGCAGTTCGGTGATGAAGTCGTCCTTCGGCTCCGCCCGCCGCTCGGCTATCGCCTGTTGCACGAAGCCGATCATGCCCATGACACCACGGCGCCGGCGCTCGGGGTCGTGCGCGAACTCGAGAATGTCGCGCACCCACTCGGTGAAGATCGGCGACATCTCCTCGGGCACACCGAGGATGTGGCCGATGACGCGCACGGGGATCTGCTGGGCGTACTCGGCAGCCGCATCGCCTTCGCCGCGCGTGACGATCTCGTCGACGAGGCGCTTGCACAGCTCACGGGTGTAGATCTCGTATTCGGCGACGCGCGCAGGGCTCATGGTCGGCAGGATCAGTCGGCGGGTCCAGCTGTGTAGCTCGCCGTCGGCGCTGATCGGCGGCACACCAGCGGTGAGCACCGGCGCCTGCTGGCCGCCCGCGTCGGTGCCGGTGTCGGTGCCGGGAATGATGAGCGGCACGACGCTGATGCCATTGCCGGAAGGGAACTTCTCCACGTCGTGGGCGATCGCATACACGTCGGCGTAACGGGTGGGCAGCCACGAGCCGCCCCAACGATCGGTGTGCGCCATCGGACATGTCTCGCGCAGTGCATCCCAGATGCCGAACGGGTCGCTGATGTACTGCTGGTCGAAGATGTCGTAGTCCGCCGCCCAATCAAGCACCGGCGCAGTGATCGGTGCACCAGTTGTCGTGTCGTTGCTCATGGACCATGCCCCTTGTCGGAAGTCGTCGGCTGATTCTGTCAGAAGCTTCCCGCGAGACACTTATCGCAAAAGTGTCTCGCCTCACCCTGGCAGTGTGTAGGTGTTCTCCAGTTCGTCCTGCACCACGGTTGCCACCGTTGCGCTGGTGTCCACCACCAGTTCCTCGGCGAGCACTCGGGTTCTGTAGCTCCACCCCTCGGGCAGGGCGAGCCGCTCGCCCAATGCAGGCAGGTCGGCCTCGGTGAGTGTGGGGTCGACACCGATGCAGTAGGCCTGCATCACATAGGCCACCCCATCAGGGTCGACCAGTTCGTACACCGGTTGGCCGGCGTCGAAGAAGAACACCGCGCCACGATTCACGAACCGGCGCACATACGGCCCGGCAGCGAAATCGGCACCCAGCTCGAGCGTTGCGATGCGCCGCATGGTGAGCCCGTTGAAGTCGCGAAACACCGGGTCGACCACGGCCACCTTGGCGCCGAGCCCGTCGAGGCACCAATGGCGTGGACCGTTCAATTTCACCATCGCGGCGCCCATTTCAGCTGCGATGGTGGCCGCGTCGAGCGTCTCCCAGAATTCTTGCGGGCAGTCGTTGAGCATCTGTGTGCCGTACACTTCGGCGCGTAGGCCGCCGTCACGCAAGTACACGACCAACACCTCGCCGTAGCGAACGCCACGCATGTCGGAGATCAGTCGGGGTGTGGCGTCGCTCGTCATGGTGCCAAACTAGTGGCAGAGAGGGTGCCAGTTCAACCCGCCGCACTGCGCAGCCTGGACCCCGGTGCAACGAGAATCTTCCGCGCTGCCGGTTGGAATCGTGCACGAACATGTGTGGGCGCATTCGTTGATGGCAGACCACGCGAAGGTGTACGTCCGGGAGTCTGAGGCGCAAGCACGCTGATGATCGACAGACCGGCCACGGCGCTCAGCTCGGTCCCCACCACATCGACAGGGCCCTGGACGACGACTGCAGACGAGTTCAAAACCTCCAGGTATACACAGGAGTGTTGAGTGGTTGCGCGTTCGGTCTCCAGCAGCCCTGGTCCGGGTCGAGTGCGAATTGGATGACTTCGCCAGGTGCGACCGAGGCGGAAGGCGGCGTCTCATCGATGCCAGCGGCAGCGACGCTCGACGAGAGAGCAAGGCCGACGATGGCGGTAGCGAACAGTGCTGCGATGGTCAGACGTGGTGACATGGTCATTGGTTCTGGCAGACCAATCCGACCCGGCGAACCACGACGACGAGTGGGCGCAGAGGGACTCGAACCCCCGACATCTTCCTTGTAAGGGAAGCGCTCTAACCAACTGAGCTATGCGCCCGAGAAACGGGGAGCCAAGCGTACCTCGCGGGGCTCAGGTCACCATCCTGAGTTGCCGTCAATGCGTTCACGTAGCAGGTCGGCGTGGCCGTTGTGGCGGGCGTATTCCTCCACGACGTGGAACAGCAACCAGCGCAGCGACACCGGCTCGTCCGCCCACGGGCCCGGCACCGTGCTGACGGCATCCAGCTCGGTCTCGGCTTCGATCGCGCGGCTTCGCTCGCACGCGTCGTGCCAGGCATCCCAAGACCGCTGCACCAGTAACGTCGTCGGCACCGGCGAGGTCGCCGAAGTCGACGGGGCCGAAGTACGGCACATCGGGTTCGCCCAAGAACAGGCAGCGGAACATCCACCGCTCGCCCTCGGCATGGTGCTGCAACAGACCCAGCAGCGACATGGCCGACGGCTCGGCCGACCGCTGGGCCAATTGCGCCGCCGACAGGCCGTCCAGCTTCCGGGCGAACGTCGCACGGTGAAACTCGAGCCACCCGCGCAGCGTTTCGCGCTCGCCACCGGTGGCCGCTGGGACCACCCGAGAAGCGCTCATGGCGCGCCCATTCCGGCGCGCGCGGAGACCAACTGAGCCAGCAGTTCCGGCGTGGCGGCGGCGATGGGGGTTCGTCGTGCCTCGTGGTCGACAACGATCAGATCGCGGCCGAGCAGGTCGACGACGTGTGCGCCGGCCTCCTGACAGATCATCACTGACGCCGCGTAGTCCCAGACACCGTGCGCTTCGTGGACGCAATCGACGTACCCGTCGAACACGCCGGCGGCCACATGACACAGGTCGAGCGCGACGGCACCCAGCACCCGGCTCTGGCGATAGCCCAGCGGGTACGGCGGCAAACCGTTGAGCCCGATGATCGAATCGGTGACGTCGGTGCAGTTTGTGGGCCCGATGCGCACACCGTTGCAGAACGCTCCACCGCCGCGCACCGCCCAGTAGCGCTCGCCGGTGGCCTGGTTGGCCACCAGCGCCACCGCCGGCCCAGAGGCGTCGACCAGGCACATCGCCGTGGCGTAGTAGCGAACACCGCGGCTGGCGTTTGTGCTGCCGTCGATGGGATCGATGATCACCACCTCACCCGTGAAACCGGTCTCGAAGTCGCTTTCCTCGGACAGCACACCCACACCGGCGGCACGCAGCACACGGAGTGCTGCATTGTTGGCCACCACGTCCAGCGTGTACTGCCCGTCGCGTACGCCCGAGGGGCCGAAGTCCTGCACATCGGCGAAGGCGGCGGCGACGGCATCGGCCACCTCGTGCAGCAGGCTCAAACGATCAGGGTTCATCGGCTCCGCACGGTAGTGTCGCTGGCAGCCCGCACCTGTGCACTCGAAAGGAATCTCGTGGCAGTCATCGATGTTGCCGGTTTCGTGGCCGACCTGAAAGGCCACGCGGTCGACCACGGCTTCCACGTGCACGACGAGCGTCACTTCGTGGAGACGTACTCGTTACGGCAGCTGTGGGAGGTCGATCTGCACCCTGAAGAGGCGTGCAACGGCCCCATTGACCTGCACCTCTCGCTCGAGGTTGATCCACGCGCACTGCTCGGCTTCGAGGACGAGGTCGTCAAGCTCGACGACCCGGATGGCGACCCGCCCACCGGGTTCACGTTCCCGCTGATCTTCACCTGGACCTTGCCCCCGCTGCCACACCCACCGGATCTGCTGGTCCTGGCCACCGAGATGGCCGGGGTCGGTGGCATCGCGCTGCCACTGGAGGTCTCGGCCATCGACTCGTTCGCCAGCGTCACCGACGCTCCCGAGCGCAGCCTGTCCATCGTCTCGCGCATCCCCATTGACCTGGCCGATGTGTACCTGGCCGAGGACAAGGCGTTCTGCGACACGCTCGACAAGTGCCGCGACGTCAGTCTGCATCTGCTGGAATGTGCTGGCCGCTGGCTCGGCGACGACTGACCTGATCACCCGACCCACCTACTGAGCACCGCACGAAAGGCACACCCACATGCGAGTGAGCGAACTGATCGACATGCTGAAGGATCAGCCACCCGACGCCGAAGTCGAGCTGGCCGTGGTCGCGCCCGTCGGCGACGACTCCGACGAGGACATCACTGTCGATCGATACAGCGTCGAGGGCATGCTGCCCTGGCGCGACGAGGACGAAGACGGCAACGACGAGGACCTCGTCATATGGTTGGTCGGCGGCGAGGACGAAGACGTCGAAGCCTTCCTCGACGCCATCGAACACCAAGACGACTGACCTTCCGTGGCACTACAGACGTCGCGGCGAACGACGCTGACAGCCCTGGCATTGCTCACCGGACTGACCGCCCTCTCGGCGGGCGCATGGGGCCTGTCGAAATGGTCGCCGTTCACCGATGAACCACCGCCGGTCATGTGGCCCGACAACGTCCAGCCGGTCGCCGACTACGTCGAACGTGCTACCGGCCTGGAGTTCGAGCGCCCCATCCGCTTCGAATTCGTCGGCGACACTGCCGCATACGCAGCCAGAGTCGCCACACCCAATGACGGCCGACCGTCCGAGACCCCCGAGGTGGACGATGCCATCGGCCGCGCTCTGGGCCTATGGGCCGGCGACGTCTCGCTGGCCGCAGCGGCCGCACAGTACGTGGGCGGCGCCCCGTTCCCCTCCACCTGGATCTCCGACGACAACCTGGTCGTCATCAACGCCGACGATGAGCAGACCGAGCTCTCACCGTATGCCAACGCTGAGCTGAGTCTGCTGCTCACCCAGGTGCTCGACGACCAGCTGTTTCATGTTGTCGACCGCGCCCTGACGGCAGACACACAGCAGTCCTACCAGTCGGTGCTGGGGCTGGCCGTCGGGCATGCACTGTGGGTTCACGAGGCCTACATCGCCGACCTCGGCCAAGCCGACACCGCCGACTACGACCGGGCCTACCGGGAACGGGTCCAGGCGTACGCACAGCAGATCACCGATGTGCCGCCGGCCTACAGCGCGCTGCGCTCGTCGGGTCAGCAGCTTGGCCCCGTCTTCGTGGCCGCGCTGATGGAAGAGAACCCGGCGTTGGTGGCCCGAGCCTTTGCGACCGACTTCCCCGAGGCGCTCGACCAGCTGTCGCTGCCCACCGGCAAATACCTGCGTCCCGATCCGCTGGAACCCATCACCGACCCTCCGACACCCCGCGGCGGGCAACAGGTGTACACCGGTCAGGTCGGCCCGGTCGGCTTCTACCTACTCGCGTCCACAGGTTTCCCAGTCACCGACGCCCTTACCGCCGCCGACGGCTGGGGCAACGACAGGTACACCGCGTACACGCTCGACGGGCTGGTCTGCCTGGACTGGCACCTCATCGCCGACAGCAGCGACGACGCCGACCGCATGGAAGCCGCGCTCAACGGGTGGGCATCGGCCCGCCCGCCAACCTCCAAGGCCCTCGTCGGCCGCGACGGAACCAATCTGTACGCCTCGGTCTGCGACCCAGGCACCGAGGCCCGCCAGCTGACACCCACCGGCGTGGCCATCAGCCAGTACTTCGGTCGGGCCAACCAAATGGCTGAACGCATCGACTTCACCGGCAAGCCGGCCGTTGCCGAGTGCACGGCCGTCACCACCTTCGGTCGCTTCACCTTCACCGAATTGATCACCCCCAACCCCCAGCTCGACCTCGCCGCGGAGCTGAAACAGATCGAGCAGGACTGCGTCGCTCAATCGAGCTGACGCGGCGGCAGCGCGAGCACCCGGCGGGTATCAGGGTGCGGTGGTGCCGGCCGCGGCAGGGTCGACGAACCCACCGAGAATGTATGCAATCACAGCGTCGATCTGCGCGGCGGACAGCTTCGTACCGTAGGCCGGCATCGTCAGCACACCATTGGTGACGATGGCGGTGATCTCCCCCAGCGAATATTTCGTGGCGAAGGCGCTGTCGTTCAATGGCAGCCCAATGTTGCCGCCGCCGTCGGGGCCATGACACGACGCACAGTTGGCAGCAAAGATCTCGGCGCCGGTGACCGCATCGGACGGGTCCGGCGCACAGGCGGTCAGCAACACCGCCGCCGCCGCAACTGCGACCGCGACCGACCCCCGGACCACAACGCGCCAGCCGGAGATCAGTCGGCCCTGTGGGAACGCAGCAGGAAACCGGAGGCGATCCAGATCAGGCCTCTGGTGAGCAGCGCGATGCCCACCCACAGCACCAGCAGCACCAGGGATCGGCCAGGGTACCGGGTGGCCCACACGGCAACCACGATGGTCAGTGTGCCGATGGTGGTGAGGACCCACCAGTTTTCCTGGCCCAACCGCTTGGCTTCGAACGACTGCAGCACGTCGAGCAGGCCGCGCAGTAACAGCACCCAGCCGACCAGGCGCACCAGCACGAGGAAGGTGATGCCCGGCCACGCGAACGCGGCAAGGCCGAGGACGAGGTCGACCACGCCGGCAGCGAGGATCAGCCAACGCCACGACGGAGCGATGCGCGAGTAGCCGATCTGCGCCATGCCCGACAGCACCAGACCGACGCCGAGCCCGATGGCGATGGCGTACACGGTGCGGATGCTGAACGAAAGGATCGCGAACGAGTAGAGCACCATCAGTACGCCGACGACGGTAGGGAACCACCAGAACCGGGCGAGCTGGCCCAATTCGCGTTCAGCGGCACCTGATGCCGTTCTGCTGGTGCTCACGCTATTGCTCACGCTGTTGCTCACGCCAGCACGCGAGCCTTGATCTGGTCGAACTCGGCTGCGGTGATTGCGCCATTGTCCAGCAACTGCTTGGCAACCGCCAGTTCGGTGGCCGGAGTGGGCGGAACCCGCGCAGCGGCACGGTCGCTGCCCTCGCTCTCGGCGAGATTGCGCATGCCAATCCCGTCGCCACGCGTCAGCAGGTACGCGAGCAGGCTGACCACCGGGAGGAAGAGTAGGCCGAGCACCCATA
>Ga0105047_10000996_pt1 | contig 49848 bp, 46 predicted proteins | sample MAT04_FD_78384 | JGI IMG/M metagenome (GOLD analysis project Ga0105047, IMG submission 78384) | Freshwater microbial communities from Lake Fryxell liftoff mats and glacier meltwater in Antarctica - MAT-04 (megahit assembly) | ecosystem: Environmental > Aquatic > Freshwater > Ice > Liftoff...
GAAATGGCAGACGCGCTAGCTTCAGGTGCTAGTATTCGAAAGGATGTGGGGGTTCAAGTCCCCCCTCGCCCACCGCAAGACCCCTGCTCAGCAGGGGTCTTTTCGCGTCTGGGCCTCCGTGGGTCCGAGCCGCATGGCGTGCATGGCAGCGCCCGCTCGGTTCGACACGGCCAGCTTGGTGTAGATGTGCTCGATGTGGCTCGAGCGCTGCCTCACCACCAGTCATTGCCCCGCGGAGCGGGCGTGGCTGGGTCATGGCGTGGTACGCGTCAGCCGCAGCCAGAATCCTGGCCGATGCCGAGATCATGTGACCGCCCACCCCGCGGTGATAGCCCGACCCGTCCATCCGCTCGTGATGGGTAGCGGCCAACAGTCCGACCCGACGAAGCGGTTCGGGCCGCTGGAAGATCCGTTCGACGTAGTACACGTGCATTCGCATCCGCTCGCGATCCGTCGCCGTCAGTGGACCGGGCTTGTCCCACACCGAGACCGGCACACCCATGCGCCCGATGTCGTGCACGAACGCAGCCCGCCGGGCGAGCCGTGCCTCTTCTGGCGACATCTGCAGGAGCGTCGCAGCAGACGACACCAGGTCGACGGTGCCGCGCGCATGCCCGGCGAAGTAGGGGCAACGAAGATCGCAGAAATCGCCCATTGCGGCCAGCGCATAGTCAAGTTCGTCGTCGCTGAGCGCAGGTCGCTCGACCGGTTCCAGGTCGAGAACCTCGTCGACGATGTCGTCATCGATACCGTCGAACAGCGCTGCAGGGTCGGTGAGGAGCGCATCGACGAGCTCAGGGTCGAAATGCGTGCCGCTGCGCGAACGAACCACATCGACCATTTCGTCGATACCAGCAGTGCGCTGCAACACCTCCGCAGTCTCGGCGATGTGAGAGATGCGAGCGGACAGGGAGAGCGCGTGCCCGTTGAGCTCGCGGGGAAACCCTCGCCGTCCCATCGGGCGTAGGACTGCTCGACGCCAGCCCGAACCTCAGCGCCAAGGCCCAGCCGCTCGGCGAAGACCCCGGCGGCGGAGCAGTGGTTGGCCATCTGCTCCATCACGTGTCGGCCACCGGTGGCCATCAACGTTGCCGACTGACGAGCACGATTGAACGCCGAGGTACCGACCCCGGCGCGGCGCAGCATGAAGATCATCAGCGGGAATCCGGCCATGTCGAGGTCGAAGGAGCGCGATCGGAAATCGATGTCGTCGCCGAACACCGCTGCAACTTCGTTGCCGAATACCGGGCAGCCGACATACGTCAGCACGCTCACGTCGTAGAGCGTCGCCATCTCCGACGTGTCGAGCCCCAGTCGATCACCGAGGCGCAGACTGATCCGCGCCGTGCGCAACTGGTGCTCGAGAGGTTGCCCGAGGCCGAGATCCGTCGCAAGCGACATCGCCGTCAACAGCTCGGCAAGGCGCACTCCGGACGACGTCATCCGCCGGATCGTACATCGCACCGTTCATCTCTCGGCCCGTGACCATGGGGTGAACGCCTCATGACAGACGTCTGCGTCATCCGTACGGTGCTCACCAGCAACCGACACGCGGCTCACCAACCCAGGAGGATGACATGCCGAGATACGTGATCGACCCCGCGGCTGCAGCGGTGACAGCATGAGCCGGGCAGCAATCAGCCTCACCACCGGGCTCGAGGACGCTGAGAAGGTGACCGTCGCCCTCTTGGTCGCAATAGGAGCAGCCGAAATCGGCCGCAGCACGCTCATCTTCCTCACCAAGGAGGCAGCCCGCCTTGCGGTCGTCGGGGTCGCCATCGGTGTCGCGTGCGACGGGTGCCCCCGATCGCTGAGCTGATGAGGCGATTCGCGGCGGCCGGCGGCGAGCTCCTGGTCTGCCCGATCTGCTTCAACTCCAAGCAGCTCGACGAGTCGACGCTGCTTCCCAACGCCCGCCTCGGCGGGACCGTGCAGCTCTGGGAGTGGATCGGCGATGGCGCCACCACGTTCAGCTACTGAGCACCACCATCACAACCCAACGATCGACAACGAAGGGATCGGCGATGACCACACCATGGTTGAGCGGTTCACTCGGGCCCCACCGGACCGAGGGCGACACGATCTCATCGCTGCGCATCGTGTGTACGGGGTTCCTCCCTCTTGGGTGAACATGGGCGAGTCTTCCGTGAGTCCACGACGCAACCGGGCCACACAGGTCCACACGTCTCAGGAGAATCCAATGCCCGCACGAATCACCGCAACGAATGGCCACGCAACTCTCGACCCACGCTTGAAGATCTCAGCGCTGTGGGTGTCGATACTCTTCGTGGTCGCCTACATCGACATCTTTGCCTTCTACCGAACCGACCAGCACGCTGAGATCGAGAGCGGCACAGTCGCAGGCTTCGACGTCAACCAGGGGTTCCTGATCTTCACGACCATGAACATCGTGGTCCCTTCGCTGATGGTCTACCTCAGCCTCGTGAGGGCACCGAGACTGAACCGAAACGTCAACATCGGCGTGGCAGCGTTCTACGCCATCACCATCATCGGTGCCGCCGCCGGCGAGTGGGCGTACTACCTCATCGCCAGCGTCATCGAACTGCTGCTACTCGCGACCGTGGTCTTCCACGCACGCAGCCTGCACCCCAAGGTCTCGTCGTCGTGGGTGACGGCAACTCGGGATCAGCCGGAGACCACTCAACGCTCCGTGTGACATGCTTGAGGCGTGGCAGAACTACCAACGGGCTCCGTCACCTTTCTGTTCACCGACATCGAGGGTTCGACACGACGTTGGGAGACCGAGTCCGAGGCCATGAGTGCGGCCCTCAGCACCCACGACGAGGTGCTGAACGGGTGCGTGCACGCAAGGGGCGGCGTGGTGCTCAAGCACACCGGCGACGGAATCGTCGCTGTCTTCGTCGCCGCCCAGGCGGCCGTCGAGACGGCCGTCGAGGCGCAACGGCGCTTGTCGCTGCCCGTCCGGATGGGGATCGCCTCGGGGGAGGCCGAGCTGCGCAACGGCGACTACTTCGGACCAGCGATGAATCGGGCCGCACGGGTCATGTCCGCGGGCCATGGCGGACAAATCGTGGTGACCGGAGCGGTCGCGGCTGCCGTCAGTGGGGTCGAGTTCGTCGACCTCGGGACGCACCGCCTGCGTGACGTGTCCGAACCGATCCGGCTCCATCAGGTGTCGGCCGAGGGACTCGCATCGAAGTTCCCCCAACTGAAGACGATCGGCACGCAGGGCAACCTCGTGCGGCAACCGACCGAGCTCATCGGTCGCGAGCGAGAGCTGAAGGATGTCAGCGAGCAGCTACAGCACCACCGCCTGGTCACGCTCACCGGCGCAGGTGGTGTCGGCAAGACGAGGCTGGCGATCGCCGTCGCCGCCGGCATGGTCGAGGAGTTCCTCGACGGCGTGTGGCTGATCGAGCTCGCCCCGGTGCGCGACGATGCCGCCGTCCCCGAGGTGGTCGCCGGCACGCTCGGCGTCGTCCCACGCCCAGACGTGAGCGTCATCGACGCGATCACACAGGCCATCGGCAGCACTCGGATTCTGCTCGTGCTCGACAACTGTGAGCACGTGCTCAGCGCGACCATCGATCTCGTGAGGGCGATGCTCGCACGGTGCGAGAACGTCAGGGTCGTCGCCACCTCCCGGGAAGGGTTGCGAGTCGCCGGTGAGCAGCGCTGGCCCGTCCCCCCGCTCGGCGTCGACGGCGGAGCGGAGTCCGAGGCCGTCACCCTTTTCGTCGAAAGAGCTCGATCGGTCGACCCTGGCTTCGAGCTCCGCGACGCCGCAGACGTCGCTGCGGTCATCTCAATCTGCCGCGGCCTCGACGGTCTCGCGCTAGCGATCGAACTCGCCGCGGCGCGAATGGTCTCGATGACTCCGAAGGAGGTGGAACGTCGACTGGGAGACCGCTTCCGGCTGCTGTCGAGCAGCGGGCAGGGAACGGAACACCAACAGACACTGCTGCAGACAGTCATGTGGTCCTACGACCTGCTCGACGACGATGAGCGCCGGCTGCTACGCCGGTGCGCGGTGTTCGCGAACGGCTTCGACACTGCGGCCGCGACGAGCGTGTGCGATGACGAGTCGTGGGACGAGTACCGCGTGCTCGATCTGCTCGCCTCGTTGGTACACAAATCGCTCCTCACCACCGAGCGTGTGGCCGGCGGCACCCGGTATCGAATCCTCGAGACGATCCGGCAGTTCGCGCACGAGCGGCTCCAGGCGGCCGGCGAGATCGATCGAGCATGCGAGCTGCACGCTGCGTGGTTCGCCGAGCAGACGATGGTGCAATGGGCCGGCTTCAACAGCCCCGACCAGCGATCGGCCATCGACTGGCTCGACCTGGAGCTCGCGAATATTCGCGCTGCATTCCGCTGGTCAGCCGAACACGATGTCATCGAACAAGCCATCATTCTTGCCGCGCACCCCGCTCTGATCGGCTGCATCTCGCAAAGATTCGAGCCCGTCGGCTGGGCAGAGGAACTGCTTCCGGCCGCGACCGCGGCCGATGCCCGATTGCTCCCGCGATTGTTGTCCGGTGCAGGCGTGTGTTGCATGATCGGACGACCGGAGCAGGCCATCGAGTACGCCGAACGCGCACTCGAACTCGCGGCCGACGCCCGCTACGACGCCGTCGAAGAAGAGTGGACGCTGTTCACGTTGCTGGCCGGGTTTCGCTACACGGGCGACTTCGCTCGGTGGACGCAGATGTGTACCGACCTGGTCCCGGGTGGCGGGGTGCGCGAGGTGGTCGGCCGCGCCGGTCTCCTTGCCGTGTACCCGCGCATCGGCCGGTCCGAAGAGGCGCGCGAGGTGGCCGATCGCGCAATCGAGGCGGCCGAGGTGTTCGGTGTCCCGTTCTGGATCGCGTTCACGTATGGCGGGTACGGCAGGTCGTACGTCGACGTCGATTCGGCAAGGGCGATGCAGTGGTTCGAGCGCTCCCTCGGCTACTCGCGGGAGCACCGGATCATTCTCCAGGAACGGAACATGGAGCGCGACATCGCCAGCCTCGAGGCTGCCCTCGGTGACCCCGCGCACGCGCTCGAACTGTTCGACGGCTCGATCACCTTCTTCCACCGGGCCGGCAATCACGGCAGCGCATCGACGGCGGTCGCCGAGGTGGCGATGGTGCTCGCCGCCATCGGCGACCATGCGAAGGCCGCAACTGTCTACGGGGCGAGCGCGTCGCTCGGCGCAACCTTGATCTCGGATCTCTCGCTGGTGCTCGACCAACTTCGGGCCGAGCTCGGTGATTCGGCCTTCGAGGCGCGCGTGGCGCGCGGGGCGGCGATGTCGTTCGACGAGGCGGTGCGGTACGTGCGCGGCGAGATAGCTGGTGCCCGTCAACGACTCATGGGCGAGGGCTGACCGACGCTGGCACGGGGCGGTGTCCGACGACCGGGCACTCCGCTGCCGACACCGGCGCACCGCGCGCCTCCATCCGCCAGGCGTAGGACGTCTCGTAGACGCCCACTCGCGCCGCGAGGATCGGGTCGTCGGAGATCGCCAGCCCATCGGTGAGTCGCCCGGGGTTGAACGACAGCTGTTCGCAGTCGTTCAGTTGGTCGGCGACGATTCCGTCGATGGTGATCGTGCCGAGCAGCACCCGCTGACGATTGGGCGGCCAAGCCTTGGTCGGGTCGGACGTGTCGTCCCAGGGGTCGGCAATCTGTATACGCAGGTTGAAGCTCACCGGGCTATGTGCGAGGCGCCCCTCCAGTTCGGTCCGGAGGTACCGCTCGGGGAGCTGGGCGCCGAACGCATTTATCTTCGGTTGTCGGAGCGCGGCACCGATCAACGAGCCGGACGCTTCGGGTGGTTCGGCAGCACGAACACCTGCCGCTGGTTCGACGAAGAACCGCACCATCCTCACGACGTCGTGGCGACCGCGCATCTCGAAGGCGTGCACGGCGTGGTACATCGTGCGGGCGTAGCTCGCGGGGAGCCGCATCATCATGCTCTCGACGGCGAATCCCTGCGACGGCAGGTACGCGTTCGCCAACTTCAGGACGGCGTCGGCGCCGGACATCTCTACGCCCTGCTCTTGGGGCGGCAGCGGACACATCGTGAGGAGTGACCGCAGCCGGGCGAGGAGGCTCGGCCGCCGCATGTTGACCGCCTTCGACGCACGCTCGAACTCGAGCACCTTGTCGACGTCCTTCGCGACGAACACGGGCACCGACATCGTGAGCAGGTCGGTCGTTTCGATGGAGGCCGCAGGCAAGGGAACGATGCGACCGCCGTCGTCGATGGTGCCACCGATGTGGAAGCGGATCGCCATGCCGCGTGGCTGGAGCCGTCCATCAGGGTCATCTTGGCCGTTGCCGTTCGAGAAGCGCACGAGCACCGGAGTCTCGCGGTCGGCAAAGTGCCTCGCACGGCAGTAGGTGGCAGCAACGTCCGACGGCCGGAACCAACCAATGGTTCCGGTACCGAGTGCGTGGAGCGGACGGGTGCCCGGTCGGTGATCGGGAAAGACCGGCTGGAGCTCGTCGAGCAATGCCTTGACGACTGCGGGATCGAGCCTCTGATGCACTGGTTTCGAACGGGTCCCCATGCCAAACGGTAGCCCGAAATCGCGTCTCGACGGAACGGGTACTATTGGCCTCCGGGGTGATCCGGACACCGGGGGTTGGAACCGAAGATGCGAACCATCGAACGATTGCTGACGGGCGCGCTCCTCGCGTATTGGAAGCGGCGTGAGGGACCGATCTCGTACGATCGTCCGTTCTCGATGAACCCGTCCGACAACCTACAGGTCACGATGAACCTGATCATGCCGCTGGCGGACCCCTCACCGATCGGCAAGGCACAGCTGGTGCAGGGACTGGCGTCCGCGGTGCATGATGTAACGGCCGGGCTCGACAACACGCAGATCGTGCATCATGGGCGGTTCGTGCTGGTGGGCGACAGCCTGTGCATGTTCAGCGTGTACGACGGCGACTTCTCGTCCTACATCCACGACTTCATCTACAACATCGGTGCGGCCTTCGACGCGATCCTGTCCTTCGTCGCCGACCCGCCACCACTACCGGTCGAGGACTTCCCGGATGCCTTCGTCGAGTGGGTCCGCGCACACGACGCACCGCAGTTGCCGTTCCAGGACCTTGCATCGCTCAACCCTCGCACCGATGCAGACCTGCTGAAGCTGCCGCGACGACTCGCGCTGCTCCTGCAGGCCCAGCCCAATGCCCAGCTGTTCGCCTACCAGGCGTACCCGGGCGCATCCACCGCCAAGGTGCGCGACATGCTCGAGATGGGTTGGTGAGCGATGGCACCGAAGACCACCGCTTCTGCCGTCGACACGCTTCCCGACGGGTTCGCCATCACCGACTCGCGCGTCCTCGACGACATCCAGGGCAACATTCTTTCCGGCTACCGCGCCAAGTTCGTGCGCCACCTCGTCGTACGGGTGAAGGAGGTGCACGCTGCGAAGGAATTCCTCGCCGCAGTCGTCTCCGGGCACGAGGGCGTCCCGCAGCTGACGACAGCGCAGCACTGGAAACCTGGCGCGAAACCGACGACGTGTCTCAATGTCGGGGTCTCGTCCGCCGGCTTGCGTGCTCTCGGTCTCGACAACCGGTCGTTGCAGACGTTCCCGGTCGAGTTCGTCGCAGGCGTCACGACCCGCGGCGCCAAGATCGGTGATGTCGAGGGGAGCGCGCCGTCGAACTGGCGCCACGGTCTCCACGATCCCGATGCGGTGCACCTGATGTGGTCGATCCACGGTATCCCTGATCCTGCCATCGCCGACGGGGTCGCCCAGGCCCGCGCCGCGCTCGAGGCGCTGTCCACGCAGCTCGAGGCGATGTGGGCGCGGTCCGGGGCGTTCACGGTCACGTCGCACATCGACGGCGCCACCTTCGACACGTATGAGGGCCATGAGCGCGACGACGGCTCGAAGGTGCACTTCGGCTACCGCGACAGCCTCTCACAGCCGCGCTTCGCCGTCGCCGGGCGGATCTACGGTGCACGAGACGATGAGCCGATCCAGCCCGTCGGCGCCGTGCTGCTCGGGGCGGAGTATGCGACGCCGTTCCACGACGTGAAGTGGCAACGACCCAAGGGGTACCGCGGGAAACTGGAGTTCGAGCTCGGACGGAACGGGTGCTTCAACGCGTTCCGCGTACTCGACCAGAGCGTGGGCCAGTTCGAGGAGTTCCTGGAGGCGAGCGCACACAAGATCAACGCCGAGCTCGACGCACGTCGCGCCAACGGACGACTCGCAGCCGACGCCCGTGGTGAGGCCTCGGTCGTGTGGGACGCGGAGCGGGTGGCCGCGAAACTGATGGGGCGCTGGCGCAACGGCGTGCCGCTCTCGCCGTCATCGGACACGGTGGCTGGTGGTACGCCCGGGCCGTACCTCGGGTCGGGCATGCCGCCGCCGCTACCTGACGCCGACCTCAACGCGTTCAGCTACTCGGATGCCGATCTGTTCTTCGACGACGGCGACGGCGCCCAGTGCCCACTCGGCGCGCACATCCGGCGCGGCAATCCACGCGACAGCCGCATCGTGCAACGCAGCGCGAACTTCACCCGTCCGATCGTCCGACGCGGCATGCCCTACGGTGCGCCGTTCGACCCGAACTGGCCTGCAGACGACGGCGTGCACCGGGGCCTGATCGGCAACTTCCTGTGCGCCAATCTCGTCTCGCAGTTCGAGGCGATCATGTACGACTGGATCAACTTCGGGTTGCACGACCCGCGGCTCACCGGCACCAACGATCCGATCATCGGCGCAAACCATCCGGCGAGCAGTCGGTTCGAGATCCCGATCGTCGCAGTTGACGATCGCGTCGACACGATAGTGCTCGAGGGCTTCGCGTCGTTCACCACCACTGCGGGCAGCGTCTATCTGTTCTGCCCATCGATCTCGGCGCTGCATTTCCTCGCGGGAACCCCGATCCAGTCGATCCCGGCATCAGCCCCAGCGACGCCGGCGGCCACGTCCAACGCCGCCGCACCGGCGGGCGGTTCCTCACGACCGGTGTCCGACGGGGCACGCAGTCTCCGTTGGCGCGTGCGTCGCGCGTTCTGGAACAAGCTCGCCGTGCTCAAGTACCACGGTCAGAAGCCTGCCGTGATCCCGCAACCGTCCGCCCAATCGAAGCCCATCGAGCTCGTACCGTTCGTCACTCGGCATCGGGGCATCCCGATCCATGACATCGTCGTGGCTGGGAAACTGCCGAGGGACGAGGTTGAAAAGCCCAAGCAGGCCTTCACCAGGGTTCAGCACCGGGTCGTGCGCTGGTACTCGCCGATGCAACGACGCCTGCCGCAGGTGCACGCAGACTCGCAACGTGCGCTCGACGCGGCGTACCCGCCGGCGCACCAGGCCTGCTTCCCGGCGCCTGTCCCCACCCCTGGCGACCTCGGTCTGCTCGCCGTCGCCAGTCCCTACGCCAGCTATCTCACCGCAGTCGGCGACGGTACCTACCGATGGGACCTTGCCCACCTTGCCGACTACCAGGTGCACCGTGGCCTCGAACGGCTCGGCGTCGTGGTCGACTTCCGCGTCGACGCCGCGACCGGGCAGCTCGCGCCAGTTCGGGTGGAGAGCGCAACCGGCGCGGCCCATCCGGGTGATGACGGCTGGGCGGACGCCACCAGGGCCGCCATGTGCTCCGTCACCTCACACGCGTCCTTGATCCGCCACTTCAACTGGCTGCACCTCACCGCCGGACCGGTGCTCGAGGCGGCCACGCGAAACCACCTGCCGGCGACCCATCCGCTGCGTAGGTTCATCTGGCCGCACGTCTACGGAACCCACGCCGGCAACGAGCTGGTCACCGAGATCCTGATGTCGAAGGGCGGCGAGTTCGACGCGATCTTCAGCCTCGGCCACCGCGGCAAGTGCGAGCTGTTCGAAGCCACCTCTGGCGAGTTCGACCTGGCGTCGATCAATCCCGTGCTCGACGCGCAGCGGCGCGGCGTGACCGGTCTCGCCTCCCCTGCGATGGAACACTGGTCCACCCTGTACGAAATCTGCCTCGCGCACGCCCGTCGCTACCTGGCGGTCTACTACCCGTCCGACGACGATGTCGTGAACGACGAGGCGTTGGGCGCGTGGATCGACGACCTCGACAACCGGTTGCCCAACGGCGTGCGCGGCGTGATGGGCAGCACCGTGACGACCGACGGCGTAGCCGAGCTCCTTGCGACCGTCGTGTACTTCGCCACCGTCGAGCATGAGATCACCGGCAGCGGTCTGTGGGACTACCAGCTGTGGAACCACACATCGCCGGTTCGTATCCGCGACGACGGCAAGCGAGTGTCGATCGACGTGTACCAGCGACTCGTCAACGCCAACTTCAACCTCAACGTGCACCGCACAATGCTGCTCGACGACCGACTGCCCTCGCTGGCGCTCGATGCCCGCGGCGTGTCGGCGTTCGTGCAGTTTCAACAGGACCTGCTCGGCCTTCAGGCCAACCTCGACCGCAGCGCGTCGGTTCCCTGGCGGATCGAACCGCGACACCTCAAGACGAACATCAATGCGTGAGGCACCGACGACAGGAGTCACGATGACCACCATCCGAGCGCTGGACGACGGCGAGCTGCAGGCGACGATCGACGGGCTGGCCGACACGGCGAACGAGGATTCCTCCGGTGCGAGCCACGCGCTCTTGGGACTCGCGCACTTTCGGCTCGCGCAGTACGACCTCGCTGCTGAGCACTATGCCACGGCGGTCGCCCGCAATGGCACGCATGACGAGTGGCTCTTGATGCTTGCCCGATCGCGCGACAACGCGGCGGCCGAGCTCCAGGAGTTCGTTCCCCCCGTCGCCCGCTTCGACGTGACGACCCTGCTCGCGCCGCCTACGCAACCGCGGCTGCCCGCCGTGCGCGAGACACAGCGGGGCAACCGGACATTTCGGGCCCTGCGCCGCGACGTGGGCAAGCTCCTCGGCGACGTCGCCGGTCGCGGCTTCGACATCGCGTCACGGCTCGCCGGTAGGAAGTCCCACGGGACGGTCTGGACCACCTGGTACCGCAAGGGCACGAATGCGGGAGTGCTGACGCTCGCCCACATGCGCGAGACCTTGATGGAGCACAACCTCCGCTCGACCTACCCTCCAGGGGAGCTCATCGGGTTCGTCGAGGCGGGTCTCACCCAGCCACCTGGGGTCACCCACTTCCGCACCGCTGACGGCACGTGGAACCGGCTCGACGATCCGAAGGAGGGCGCTGCCGGCACCCGCTTCCTGCGCAACGTGGCGAACTCGGCCATCCTGGCAGCCAACGACGATGAGCTGCTCTCGCCGAACCCGCGGCTCGTCAGCCGCAAGCTCCTCACTCGCACGGTCAACAACGGTGTGCCCGAGGTGAAGGAGGTGGAGTTCCTCAACCTCCTTGCGGCGTCGTGGATCCAGTTCCAGAACAACGACTGGGTCAGCCACGGCGAACGCCTGCTGGAAGAGACCATCGCGATCCCACTGGCCGATGACGATCCTGCCCGCGAGCGCTATCGACAAGACCGGATCCTCGTCGGCCGAACGCAGCCCGACCCGACCCGCCGACCGGTGGGCGAGACGACGCCGGTCACCTTCATCAACGAGGTCACCCACTGGTGGGATGGTTCACAGATCTACGGCAGTGACCAGGCGACGCAGGACCGGCTGCGCAGCGGGGTCCATGGAAAGGTGAGGGTGGAGGACGACGGCCGATTGCCGCTCGCGTCCGACGGTGTCGAGGACAGCGGGATGGTGCGCAACTGGTGGGTCGGCACCGCAATGCTGCACACGCTGTTCGCACGCGAGCACAACGCCATCTGCGATCGTCTCCGTGACAGCTACCCGGACTGGGACGACGAGCGCTTGTTCAATGTGGCGCGTCTCGTCAACGCGGCGGTGATGGCCAAGATCCACTCGATCGAGTGGACGCCGGCGATCCTGCCGAACCCTTCGCTCACACTCGGGCTGAACGCCAACTGGTATGGCCTGCTGACCTACATGTTCCGCAAGGGCCACAATCGCAAGACCGTCGCCGAGTTCAAGGTCGAGAACGCGGAGCTCGGCGGCCTGGTCGGCAACCACATCAACCGTCACGGCGAGCCGTACGGACTGGCGGAAGAGTTCGTCGAGGTCTACCGGCTGCACTCGCTGCTTCCCGAGGACCTTCATCTACGCAGCCACGCCACCGGCGAGACGATCGAGGATCTCCCCGTGACCGAGACCCGCCAGGCAGGGTCGGCCAAGACGACCGCGCGGGTCTCCCTCACGGATCTCTTCTTCTCGTTCGGTAACCAGCACCCAGGTGCGCTGGAGCTCAACAACTACCCGAGCTTCATGCAGGAGATCAGCGTTCCCGGCAACCCGTTGTTCGACCTCGGTGCCGTGGACATTCTTCGCGCCCGCGAGCGCGGGGTGCCCCGTTACAACGAGTTCCGGCGTCAGCTCGGACTCGAGCCGATCCGAACGTTCGAAGACCTGACGCATGACGCCGACAAAGTGGCTGCTCTCCGCGAGGTGTACGGCGACAACGTCGAGCACCTCGACCTGATGATCGGCACATTGGCGGAGGCCAATCGCCCGACCAACTTCGGTTTCGGCGAGACGATGTTCCAGATCTTCATCATCAACGCCAGCCGGCGACTGCAGGCAGATCGCTTCTACACCGACGACTACCGCGAGGAGGTGTACACGAAGGAGGGGATGGACTGGGTCGACGACACGTCGTTCAAGACCGTGCTCCTCCGCCACTTCCCGGAACTCGCGACCACCGGTCTCGGCAACGTCACGAACGCGTTCGAGCCGTGGGACACCGATGCCGAGCTCAACCCGAAGCGCCATCCGTTACGCGGCTTCGACCCGGACCTGAAACGCAACCCGTGGACCGGCGACGCGTACCGATGACAGCGCTGCCCCCGGCGGAGGACTTCGTCAACGGCGTGTTCAAGGGTGGCGGCGCCAAGGGCATCGCCTACGCGGGCGCGTTGCGAGCGGTACGGGCTCGCGGGCTGTGGTTCAAGAGCGTGGCCGGCGCCTCCGCAGGGGCGGTCACGGCTGCGCTCATCGCCTCCGGCATGAACGTGGACGAAGTGGAGTGCGCTGTGCCGTTGGCGTTGGCCTCGGCGAACGCGAATCTGGTCAAGCGGCTCGGGTCCGCCGTCATCGGCCGGAGGTCGTCGATCTACGACAGTCGCGGGATCCGCGACTGGCTCGACGGCGCGCTGCGCACGAAGATCGGCAAGATCGACGACGGCCCCGTCACGTTCGATGAGCTGTTCGCAGCGAGCGGCCTCGAGCTCTACGTCGTTGCGATGGACCTCGCAAGAGGTGTGCCGATGGTGCTGTGTCGGCGCACCACCCCCGAGGTGGACGTTGCCGGCGCCGTGGCTGCGTCGTCAGCGATTCCAGGGGCGTTCCCCGCGGGCCGCGGCGTGTTCATGTCGCAGGACAGCAGCGCAACGGTCCACGCCCTCGTCGATGGCGGCACATGGGCGAACTATCCCTCGTTCGTATTCCAGGATCAGTCGTTCCGAACATGGCTCCGTGCCTCGAGCGAGGCGCGAACGCACTGGTCCGCAGCCGACGACGAGCTGTGGGACGAGGAATGCGCCAGACCAGTCCTCGGCTTCGTGCTCGGTCATCCAGCACCCCTCGGGGATCGCCATCTCGCGGCGATGGTACCGACGAGGGGGCAGCAGGTCAGCTCGCGATTCGATCGCGGCCCGACCTACACATCGTCGAACCGCAGTCTGTACCTGATCGATCTGCTCCTCTCGAACACCATCGTGCGGCTGCTGCTCGTCCTTGCGATGGCGACGTGGGTGGTCATCACGATGCTGGCCTCGTCGATCATGGCCCGCCGCCTCTCGGTGTGGTTGGCCGACTTTGTGCCTGACTGGCTCTTCCCGTTCGCGCTCGTCGGCGCGCTGTCGATGGTCGTGATGGCGGCGACGGTGGCGATCGGTCTCGTCGTCTCGCTCGTGCTCGTGGGCAAGTTGATCGGGGACACGCTGATCCCCTCGATGAAGGCCCTGATCGGTGTGCCCACCGGCGTGGCACCGTGGATCGGACTCGGGAACGACTCGGTGGTGGTGGAGGTGCCGTGTGACGGGCTGGAGACCACCGAGTTCTCGGTGAGTCCCGCAACTCGGGACTCGGCCGTGGAGGCCGCGCGCGTGAGCGTGGCAGCACAGCTCGACGACCCACGGATCGAGGCGCGGTTGACGGCGTTGCTGAAGAGGAGGAGCCCGCCCGACGAACGCCCCGCGCTCGAACCGCAGGTCAGTGCGGCGCCGGTGGAGCCGGACCGTCTCACCGTGCCCGGTGCGCTCTCCATCGTCGTTGCCAGCGCCATGATCGGGGGACTGGCCTGGAAGGGGGTCACCCTCGCCGACGACGGCGAGGTACGCAGCATCGTGATGTCGTTGCTCGCCGGCCTGATCATCGGTGGCGCAGCTCTGCTGTACCTCGGCGGACGCGCAGCAGACCGGTCGAGCGCACGTTCCAGATTCGGGGTCCATCCGTCACATCGACACTCCCGAGTCCCCACGGTGGTCATGATGCTGGCCGGCGGCGCACTACTCATCGGCGGTGGCGTGATCTCGGCAAGGACGATGGAGGACCGCGAGCAGGCCACGAAGATGGCGACCGTCGTCGGTGGCGTCAACCTCGACACCGACAGCGACGGCGACGGCAGTCTCGACGCCAGGTACACCGTCGAGGTCCGCGAACCCGGCGAACCCGGCGGGGCGTTCATCGTGGAGAGTGACCTGCGCCTGCGGATCAACGAACGAGTCTTCGTCGACGTCCGCAACCAGGACGGCTCGGCGGAACTGGCTGGTGTGCTCGACGATGGACGACTCGGGGTGTCGATCGTGATGGCGATCCTCGGTGCCGGCCTTCTGGTGTCAGCACGGCGCAGTCATGTCTGGACCACCCGCTGCCGGCAGCTGGCAGCGCTCACGGCAGATCTGCACGCGCAGGGTCAGTGAGGCCCACTCGCATGCTCGTCTGGGGCTGCAGCGCTGCGCTGCGCCTCGAACTCGCCGACCACCCGGGCTACCCGTGGTCGCGCACCGACATCGAGCAGATGATCACGGGGCCAGACCGAGCGATGTTCGAGCTGATCCCCACTCGCAAACGCGTACGACTGGCAGTCAGCTGGCTGCGGGCATGGCGAAGACATGGTCGGTTGCGGTGATCGTGCCGTTGCGCCAACCGATTTCGGTGCCGTCGGGACGGTAGTGGTGCCAATGGCCCTGGGGGTCGCGCCAGGTGCGGTAGCCGGTGGCTTTCCACCGGTTGTGGTGGCCACACACAGGGCCACCGTTGCCGGTGTCGGTAGGCCCGGCGTTGGCCCATGGCAACACATGGTCGGCATCGCACTGGGCAGCCGGGCGGTGGCAGCCAGGCCACACGCACCATCGGGAATGCATCAACACCGCGTCGCGCAACGCACCGGTGAACAAACGTTGTTTGCGCCCCATATCGATCACCACACCCGCCGAGTCCATCACCACCCGCCGGACGTGGCCCATTGCGGCTGCGACGAGCATGTCGTACGGGTCGAGCGCCACACCGCTGTCGGTTTCGCAGCGGCGACCAGGCAGATTCGGATCCAATGCCGGCACCGGGTTGTTGGACAGCAAAGCGAGCAGATGGTGCTCCAACACTGGTTGGGAGACAACCACGTTGACAGTGAACCCTGACCCGGTGGGTTCATCCTCGGCGCCGGCCGCCTTCAAGAAGATCGCGAGCAGGGCGTCCATCCGCCGTTGGGCGTCGGTGCGATCCATCAGGTGCGGACACATCGCATCACCATGTGTGAGTAGCCCGGCTTCCCAATCCGCCATCCACTCGGTCTTCGCGAACGCTTCCAGGATCGCTTTGATCTGTGTGCCTTGCGCGGTGCCACTGGTGGCATCGAGGAAGAACTGGTCACCCACGATCGAGGCGCTGGCTGTGCGGTTCCGATGCACCCGCTCAGTGTCGTCATGGGCGCCATCCGCGTCCGCAGCGCGTTCCCACGATGCGAGCCACAACACATAGTCGTCGAAGTCGAGCGCCCCAGCCTGACCAACCAACAGCTCCTCGCCGTCTGCCAGATGCTCTTGCACCCGCGGATTCGCAACCACCGCCGCCAACGCATGCAGCTGCGCAACACCCAGGCCACCCTCAGCAGCCAACACTGCCGCGCTGTCGAACTTGGCCAGCATCGCGCCTGCTTTCACGAACCGACCAGCTTCAGGACCCGACCAATTGCACGCAGCTTTGCCCCACGCCTTCGGTGTGCGGTGCCTATCGGTGAGGTAGCCACCCGATTCGCCCACACGGTGCACGAACGTTGCGATCTGAGCCTCGATGATGCGACGTTCTCGGTCCAGCGCCCGAGCCAGCGCTTCGAGGTCGGCAGGCGACATACCCGCGACCTCCGACAGCTCTGGAACCACGAACGAACTCATGTACTTATCATCACAGAAGGGTGTGACAGAGTTAGACAATGCATCCGTCCAAAGTGGGGCTCGAATCTTGCAGGTATGAGAGGGTTGCGGACATGAACCCTGAACGCATCCTCAAGGGCACTTTCCTGTTTGCTGCATTCGCCAGCTTCCTGCTCAGTGTCACCATCTACTTCCAGGCTGGCGACGACACCAACGGCCGGCTCAACGGTATCTTCGTCGGCATCTGGGTGCCCTCGATTCTGGCTCTGGGCGCCTTCGTCCTCGCTCACCGGCGGCCCTCGCAATGACCGAGGCAGGTCTATTCATCGCAGGTGCAGTCGTGTCGATCATCGTGTTCACCGGTGTATTCCTCTACACGATGTTCAGCTTCGGGCGATGGGCCGACCGCGACGAGGCACGCACCCAACCTTGATGGGTTGAGAAGAGGTGGCGCATCCCCGCCACGCGTTGCTCATGACGTCGCGGACTGCACCAGCATGATCGCGGCGATGATTCCCCTGACGCACCACCCAACGGTGCGCACCCAGTTCGTGCACACCAGGCGGTGCACGCGGGTCTCGTCATAGCCATCACTGAGGGCCGTGTGTTGCGGCACCTGCAACAGCACCGTGCTGGCGTGGATCAGACAGAGGACGATCAAGCCCAACAGAGGCAAGAGGCGAGACATTCCGTTGGGCGGTGCAACAGCGAGCCACACTGCGGTCGCTCCTTCCACCGCCATGAACGGACCGACAACGAACGACGTGGAGCGCTGATGCAACCGCTCGTACTCGGCGAAACCATCTGCACCAACCGAGGCGAACAGCGGATAGTGCACCACCTGCACGAACCAGATCAATCCCACCATCGCAGCAGTCGCAACGAGGTGAGACGTCAGCAGGACTGCCTCTGCCGTATTCATCGAAGACTCCGTTACGTTGAACTCATGTCGAGGACCGTTGACGCTACCGGTGCACCTCACCCCCTCGCCGGAGCGTCGGTGCTTCTCGCCGGAGCAACCGGCGGGCTGGGCCGGGCGCTCGGCGCCGCGCTGCACAACCGCGGCGCTTCTCTGACGCTTGTGTCGCGCAGCGCCGAACGTCTCAGTGAGCTCACGCTGCTCGGCGCCCGCGCCGTGCTGGACCTGCGTGCTCCAGAGGCCTGCACGGCTGCCGTGGCCACAGCCGTCGCGCACCACGGCCACCTCGATGTGGTCATCAACGCCGTCGGGGTGGTGGCGTTCGGGCCGGTCGACGAGCTGTCGATCGACACGATGGAAGAGCTTTTTCTCACCAACACGTTCCTACCGATCATGCTCGCTCGGGCCGCATTGCCGGTCCTGCCCTCAGGCGGGGCAATCGTCAACATCTCGGGCATCATCGCCGAGGTGAACCTCCCCGGGATGGCGGCATACGGCGCGTCGAAAGCCGCACTGCGGTCCTTCGATCAGGCACTTGCTCGCGAAGCCCGTCGGCGCAACGTGCGAGTACTCGATGCTCGCCCGCCCCACACCGAGACCGGCCTGGCCGACCGCCCGATCGCCGGCACGTCACCACGAATGCCGCACGGTCTCGCTCCCGAGCACGTCGCGAAAGTGATCTGCGACGCACTCGAACGCGGCGAGACCGACCTGCCCAGCACAGCCTTCGCTCCCTGATCCCGCTGCCTCACGGTTGGGCCGCAGCTGCTTGATCGAGGACTTCGCGGATGACGGCGACCACCTGGTCGGCGGGGGCGCCGGGGGTGAGCACAGCGGCAACACCAGCGGCCTTCAGGCGTTCGATGTGTTGGTCGGGGATGATGCCACCGACCACCACCGGAGCGTTGCTGCCGGCGGCGCGCATCGCCTCCACCACTGCAGGGGCCAGGGTCATGTGCGCACCCGACAGCATCGACAGGCCAACGAGGTCGACGTCTTCGTCGACGGCAGCGGCAGCCATGGTTGCCGGTGTCTGGAACAGCCCGGTGTAGATGACCTCGAAGCCGGCGTCGCGCAAGATACGAGCGACGACTTTCACACCGCGGTCGTGACCATCGAGGCCAACTTTGCCGATCAGGATTCGTTCGCTCATCAGATCACCGGCACTTCGACATGACGACCGAACACTGTGCCCATCGTTGCCATCATCTCGCCGAGTGTGGCGTACGCACCAGCGGCATCGATCAGCGTGGGCATCAGGTTGATCTCCGGGTCGGCTGCTTCGCTGGCGAGACGGCCCAGCACCTCCGTCACCGCTGCGTGGTTGCGATCGTGACGCACTGCATCGAGCCGCTTCAGCTGACGGGCTTCGTCTTCGTTGGTGATCTCGAGCAGGTCCATCGGGCGTTCGTCGTTGCCTTCGGTGAAGCGATTCACGCCCACCACGACTCGGTCGCCGCGGTTGATCTTGCGTTCCAGATCGAACGCCGAATCCGCAATGCGACCCTGGAACCAGTTGTCCTCGATGCCCTTGATACACCCCTCGAGCATCGACCCGTCGCCCAGCACCTCGAGGTGCGCGAACAGCTCCTCCGCCTGACGTTCCATCTCGTCGGTCAGGGCCTCCACGAAGTACGAGCCTCCAAGGGGGTCGGCGACGTGGGCGACGTTGGTCTCGAACGCAATCACCTGCTGCGTGCGCAGTGCGATGCGGGCCGACTTCTCTGTCGGCAGCGCCATCGCCTCGTCCATCGAGTTGGTGTGCAGCGATTGAGTACCACCCAAGACACCGGCCAGTGCTTCGATCGCCGTACGCACGATGTTGACCTCTGGCTGCTGCGCCGTCAGCGACACACCTGCAGTTTGCGTATGGAAGCGCAGCTGCAGCGACCGTTCCGCCACTGCCCCGTAGCGATCGCGTAGCCAGCGCGCCCAGATGCGGCGCGCAGCGCGGTACTTCGCAATCTCTTCGAAGAAGTCGATGTGGGCGTTGAAGAAGAAGGACAGGCGCGGGGCGAACGATTCGATCGGCAACCCTGCCTTCATTGCCAACTCCACGTACGCAAACCCGTTGGCCAACGTGAACGCCAGCTCTTCAGCAGCCGTCGAGCCCGCCTCCCGAATGTGATAGCCGGAGATGGAGACACTGTGCCAGCGGGGCATTTCCGCAGCGGTGAACGCAATGGTGTCGCGCACGAGCCGCATCGATTGACGCGGCGGGAACACGAACTCCTTCTGTGCCTGATACTCCTTCAAGATGTCGTTCTGCAGCGTGCCGCCCAACCGGGCGCGCGGCGTGCCGGCCTTCTCTGCCTGTGCAATGAACATCGCGAAGATCGGTGCTGCCGGCGAGTTGATGGTCATCGAAGTGGTGGTGGCACCAAGGTCGATTCCCGCGTACAGATCCTCCATGTCGGCCAACGTGTCGATCGCGACACCGCAGCGGCCAACCTCACCCAACGACATCGGATCGTCAGAATCCAAGCCCAGCAGGGTCGGCATGTCGAACGCCGTCGACAATCCATCACCCCCCGACCTGATGATCTCCTTGAAACGCCAGTTGGTGTCGTCGGCGGTACCGAAGCCCGCGAACATCCGCATCGTCCACAACTTCGAGCGATACATCGACGCGTAAGGGCCACGGGTGTACGGGTATTGGCCCGGGTAGTCACCCATCACCGCCACGTCGTCATCGGGGCCATACACCGGCTCCAGCGGCACACCCGACATCGTCGAATAGTCCGCTGCGCGAGTTCGGGACTCGTCAAAAGCCTGCTGCCAAGTGTCTCGGGAATTCCCCATCGGACAAGGTTCTCACATTCGGGCGAAGATCACCTTTCTGTAGGATGCTCCCCATTCAGACGGACCGGGCGGGGGCCCGGGTCGCGTACAGGGGGTTACAGGGCGTGAGCAACATCGCTGGCGAGTCGCTTGCCGCCATCATCAGTGACGCGGTACAACGCGCTCGTCGCGGCGATGACATCACGATCTCCGAAGCAGTGGCACTCGTGCCCGCCGGGGCGCTCGGTGTGTTCCTTCACGCGACGTTCGCCGGCGACCGCGACCTGGTGCTGCTGACCACTGCGCTGGGGGCTTCCCCGGGCGCAGCCACCGGAAAGATCGTCTTCAACGCCGAGGATGCCATCGAAGCAGCCGAGGCCGGAAAGGCAGTCATCCTCGTCCGCAACGAAACGTCACCCGACGACGTGCTCGGCATGCAATCCGCTCGCGGCATCCTCACCACCCGCGGCGGTATCACCAGCCACGCAGCTGTCGTTGCGCGCGGTTGGGGCATCCCTGCGGTCGTTGGTGCGGGCGAGATGGTGATCGATGACGAAGGACTTCACATCGGCGATCAGCTGTTGCAAGCGGGTACCGAAATTTCGATCGACGGAGGAACAGGCGCGGTCTTCCTCGGCAGTGCCGATACGGCGATGGCGGAGGCACCAGTCGAGCTGGAGACCCTGCTCCACTGGGCTGACCGTATTCGGGCAGGCGCTGACGTCCCCGTTGCCGTGCGAGCCAATGCCGACAACTCCGCCGACGCAGCACACGCCCGTCACCTGGGGGCGCAAGGTATCGGCCTGTGCCGGACCGAGCACATGTTCCTCGCCGACGACCGGCTGCCACTTGTGCGACGGCTCATCCTCACCGATGCGCCCGAGGAAGAACTGGCTGCGCTGGCCGACCTGGAAGCGGCACAGCAGGCCGACTTCGAAGGCATCCTCACAGCGATGGACGGCCTGCCGATCACCATCCGCCTGCTCGACCCGCCGCTGCACGAGTTCCTCCCCGCGTTGGAGCGGCTGGTCGTTGCCGACGCGATGGGGGAGCTGGACGACGCGGGACGGGTGGAGCTTGCGGCCGTGCGGCGGTTGCATGAGGTGAACCCGATGATCGGAACGCGCGGTGTCCGCCTGGGCGTGGTCAAGCCTGGGCTCTATCAGATGCAGGTTCGCGCGCTGTTCCGTGCGGTCACGGCTGTGCTGGCGCAGGGTCGGTCACCGAACGTCGAGGTGATGATCCCGTTGGTCGTCGACCCATCCGAGATGCACATGGCCCGCGGCTGGGTCATCGAGGCAACCACCGCGGTCGGCTTCGACGGCGTGGTCAGCGTCGGCGCAATGCTGGAGACGCCGCGCGCCGCGCTGGTGGCCGGCGAACTGGCGGAGGTCAGTGACTTCTTCTCGTTCGGCACCAACGACCTCACCCAGCTGGTGTTTGCCTTCAGCCGCGACGATGTGGGGAGCACGTTGATCCCGGAGTACCTGCGGCTCGGCCTGTTGCAGCGCGACCCGTTCGAGTCGCTCGACCAGATCGGTGTCGGTCGCCTGATCCGCTACGCCTGTGAGCACGCACGCGACACCAACGCAGCCATCAAGATCGGTGTGTGCGGCGAGCAAGCCGGCGACCCCGAATCGGCCAAGTTCCTCGTCGCCTGCGGCGTCGACTACGTCAGTTGCTCGCCGTATCGCGTACCCATCGCCCGACTTGCAGTCGCGCAGGCGCTGCTGGAGATGGGACGGGTGCACGACGACGTGCTCGCCGCCATAGCTGCCGAGGCGGCACCTGACGACCGCCTCGACACAGAGGCAACAGCAACGCAGGGGGCTCACCCCGCCGACGATGGCACTGCCCACGACGTGGACGGCGAGTTCCTGGTGCTCCACGCGCTGCGTATCAAGGGCTACGCGGCCGCGGACGTGGTCGCCGAAATAGCGGGAGTCGAACTGATCGTGGCGCAAGGGATGCTGTTGGGAATGGCCGAGTCAGGGTGGTGTCGCCACATCGCTACCCGCGACCTGTGGCAACTGTCGCCCACTGGCCGCGAGCGCCACGCCGAGAAGCTGCAGGAAGTCTCGGGGGTCGCGGTCGACGGGCTGCGCGGGCCATATCCAGCCTTTCTCGACCTCAACGCCGGCTTCAAGGACCTCTGCAACCGGTGGCAGCTGCGCGACGGCGACTCCAACGACCACTCGGACCCCATCTACGACGGTGAGCGCGTCGTAGAGCTGCGAGAACTGCACGAATCGTCACTCGCCTCGATCGCCGGCTTCGCACGCGCGTTGCCCCGGTTCGCTTCCTACGAGCGCCGACTGGCGACCTCACTGGCACGTCTCGAGGGCGGCGAACAACGCATGTTCACCGGCGTGATGTGTGGCAGCTATCACGACGTGTGGATGGAGCTGCACGAAGACCTCGTGCAGCTGTTGGGTGTCGATCGCCACGCCGAAGGCAGCTACTGACCCTTCGTTCGAAGGAGGGTGTTGTTCGAGGAAGCGTGTTGCAACCGCTTACGCTTCGCGGGTGACCGACGCTCCAGACCTTGCGGCGATCGATCTGCGCCACCATGACGTGATGCACCGGCTGCGGGCAAAGGGAGCTGTTGTATGGGTCGTTGCACTCGACGGGTGGGTGGTGCTTTCTCGCGATGCGGCGGTCGCGGTGATGCGTGACGCAGTCAGGTTCACTGTTGACGATCCGCGATTCAGCACAGCTCAGGTGGTCGGGCCCAGCATGCTCTCACTGGATGGTGCAGAGCACCGGCGTCACCGCGACCCGTTCGCCGCAGCCTTCCTACCTGCGGTGGTGACGCCCCGCGACGGCGCAGCGATCGATGCCATCGCCCGTCGGTTGGTCGCCGAACTGCGGCCTGCGGGAGCGGCAGAGCTACGGCGGCAACTCGCGGGCCCTCTTGCCGTCGCGGTAGCTGCTGGTGCTCTCGGGTTGGGCAACGTACCGGTGGTCGAGCTGCTGGGTTGGTACGACCTGATCGTGGCCGCTGTGGACGGTGTCTCGCGCGGCGAGTCCGTCAGCGCGAGAGGAGTCGCTGCGTTCGAGTCGCTGGCCGGCGCGTTGCGATCGGCCGCAGCGAACCCTTCGTCGCTGCTCGCTGAAGTCGCCACTGCACTGACCGACGACGAGTTGGTCGCCAACGCGGCCGTCTTCCTCTTCGGGGGCATCGAGACCAGCGAGGGGATGACCAGCAACGCGCTCCACCACCTGCTGGCCGAGCGGAGCCAGTGGGCCGCAGTGAGCGCGGACCGATCGCTGGTGGATGCAGCCGTCGAGGAGTCGTTACGGCTCGAGCCGGCGGCCGCGCGCGTCGATCGGTATGCAACGTCCGACGTGGAGTTGGAGGGTGCGTCGATACGCGAGCGCGACCTGGTCATCGTGTCGCTGGCCGCAGCCAACCGCGATCCGCAACACTTCCCCGACCCGGACTCCTTCGACATTCGGCGCGCCAGCAGTCGCGGCCACGTGACGTTTGCGCAAGGCCCGCACGCCTGCATCGGCGCTCAGCTGGCCCGGCTCGAAACCCGCGCCGCACTCAACGCGGTCCTCGACCTCCTCCCGGACATCCAGCTGGTCGGCCCCGTCGAGACCACAGGCGTCGTGTTCCGCAAACCACTCGCTCTCAACGCCACGTGGTGAGGACCGTACGTCCGCTCCGCGACCTCACCCAATACTTTGAGCTTGAAATAATCTGTCGACAGGCGCAGACTGCGGGCATGAGAGTTCTGTGCCTCGGGGGTGGCCCGGCCGGGTTGTACTTCGCCATTTCGATGAAGCTGCGCGACCCGGCGCATGAAGTGACGCTGTTGGAGAGGAACCGCAGCGACGACACCTTCGGGTGGGGCGTGGTGCTCTCCGACGACGCGCTGGGCAACATGGAACGAAACGACCCGAAGAGCACGGCCGCCATCCGCGCACACTTCGCCTACTGGGACGACATCGCGGTCATTCATGACGGCGTACGCACAGTCTCGCGAGGGCACGGGTTCGCCGGCATAGGCCGCATGCGTATGTTGCTGCTGCTGCAGGACCGGGCTCGCGAGCTGGGGGTTGACCTGCAGTACGAGACGGCGTTCGGCACAGCCGAGGAGTACCGCCACGACTATGACCTGGTGGTCGCCTGCGATGGCATCAACTCGCTGGTCCGCAGGGAGTACGAGGACGTCTTTCGACCAGACGTGGACATACGACTGTGCAAGTTCATCTGGTTGGGCACGCATCAGAAGTTCGACGGCGCGTTCACCTTCATCTTCGAGCAGACCCAGCACGGGTGGATGTGGGCGCACGCCTATCAGTTCGACAGCGACACCGCGACCGTGATCGTGGAGTGCACCCAAGCAACGTGGGACGCGTGGGGCTTCGAACAGATGTCGAAGGAGGAGACGGTCGAGACCTGCCGGCAGGTCTTCGCTGCGCACCTCGACGGTAACGAGTTGATGTCGAACGCCAGCCACCTGCGTGGCTCGGCCGTGTGGATGAACTTCCCGCGCGTGATCTGTGAACGCTGGTATCACGAGAACGTGGTGCTGATGGGCGACGCTGCCGCGACCGGCCACTTCTCCATCGGGTCCGGTACCCGCCTCGCATTCGACAGCGCGATCGCGCTTGCTGAATACCTGCACACGGAGCCGACGATGGAGGGTGCCTTCCAGCGCTACCAGGAGGAGCGGCGCATCGAAGTGCTGCGGCTACAGTCGGCAGCGCGCAACAGCCTGGAGTGGTTCGAGCAGTGCGAGCGTTACCTCGATCTCGACCCGGTGCAGTTCAACTACTCGCTCCTCACACGCTCACAGCGCATCTCGCACGAGAACCTGCGCCTACGCGATCCAGAGTGGCTGCGCTCGGCGGAGGATTGGTTCCAGGCGCAGGCGGGCGGCACACCTGGCCGGGCACCGATGTTCGCTCCCTTCACACTGCGCAACATGCGGCTGATCAACCGTGTGGTCGTGTCGCCGATGGCGCAGTACAAGGCCGTCGACGGCTGCCCGACCGATTGGCACTTTGCGCACTACGCCGAGCGGGCGAAAGGGGGCGCTGGGCTGGTCTACACAGAGATGACCTGCGTCTCACCCGAGGGTCGCATCACGCCCGGCTGCACCGGCCTCTATGCGCCGGAGCACGAGGCTGCCTGGACGCGACTGACCACCTTCGTGCACACCGAAACGCACGCCAAGCTGTGCTGCCAGATCGGGCACAGCGGCCGCAAGGGCTCGACGCAATTGGGTTGGGAGACCATCGATGCGCCGCTGATGGACGGCAACTGGCCGACGATGTCCGCCTTCGCCATTCCGTGGACGCCGGCCAACGCCGCACCGAAGGCGATGGACCGCGCCGACATGGACGAGGTCACTGCGCAGTTCGTTTCCGCCACCGAGATGGCAGCGCGCGCCGGGTTCGACATGATCGAGCTGCACGCTGCACACGGCTATCTGATCTCCTCGTTCATCTCGCCGGCCTCCAACAAGCGTGACGACGAGTACGGCGGCAGCCTGGCCAACCGGATGCGCTACCCGCTGGAAGTGTTCACCGCGATGCGCGCGGCATGGCCGGTTGAAAAGCCGATGTCGGTGCGTATCTCGGCCAACGACTGGGTTGGCGACGGCGGAGTGACGCCGGATGAAGCAGTCGAGATTGCTCGCCTGTTCTCGCAGGCCGGCGCCGACATCATCGACGTCTCCGCCGGGCAGACATCGTCCGACGCACGACCGATCTACGGCCGGATGTTCCAGACTCCGTTCAGCGATCGCATCCGCAACGAGGCGGGCATCTCGACCATGGCCGTCGGCAACATCTACGAGCACGACCACGTCAACGGCATCTTGATGGCCGGCCGCGCCGACCTGGTGTGTCTGGCGCGACCGCACCTGGCCGACCCGTACTGGACGCTGCACGCGGCCATCGAGCTCGGTGACGCACACACGGAATGGCCGCTGCCCTACCAACCCGGACACGAGCAAGCGTTGCGCCTCGCACAGCGCGCACAGGAAGCGATCCGCGCATGATGCTGCAGGGACAACCATTGAACGGCCGACGAGCACTGATCACCGGCGGCGGCACCGGCCAGGGCGCCGACCTTGCACTCACGTTCGCGGCACAGGGTGCGGACGTGGTGATTGCGGGTCGCAGGATCGAACCGCTGGAGGCGGTGGTCACGAAGAGCGTGGGCATCAGAGCCGTCGTCGCCGACGTGACCAGCGAGGCCGACGTGTCACGACTGTTCACCGAAGCCGGGCACGTGGACATCGTCATCGCCAACGCGGGCATGGCTGACAGCGCTCCGTTCGGCCGCACCTCGTTGGAGATGTGGAACGAGATCATGGCTGTCAACCTCACCGGCGCATTCCTGACGCTGCGCGAGGGTGTGCGCCAGCTGCAGGGAAGTGACTGGGGTCGGCTGATCACCGTCGCATCCATCACGGGCCTGAAGGGCTATCCGTATGTGGCGGCATACGCAACATCGAAGCATGGCGCTGTCGGGTTGACCCGTTCGGTCGCGCAGGAGCTGGCGGGCACCGGCATCACGGTCAACGCGCTGTGCCCCGGATACCTCGACACCGAGATGACCGACCGGACGCTGCAGAACATCATGGCCAAGACGGGTCGCAGCCACGACGAAGCACTGCAGTCGTTGACGCGCATGAACCCGCAGCGGCGCCTGATCCAGCCCGCAGAGGTGACGGCCGCTGCGCTGTGGTTGTGCGGCGCCGGTAGCGACTCGATCAACGGCCAAGCAATCGCGATTGCTGGTGGTGAAGTGTGAGCGAAACACTGTCCAAGCGTCGACTGAAGCTGTGGATTCGACTGTTGCGCGTCACGCACAGTGCTGAGGGTGAGCTGCGCGAGTTTCTGCGCACGGAGCACGAATCGACGCTGCCGCGTTTCGACGTGCTGGCCGCGCTGCACCGCGCCCGCGCACCGCTGACGATGAGCGAGCTCTCCCGTCAACTGCTGGTCTCCAATGGCAACACCACCACCGTTGTCGACCGACTGGAGCTCGACGGCTTGGTAACCCGGACCCCCGCAACCGACCGGCGCATCATCCACGTCGCGCTCACCGACGATGGCCGCGCCCATTTCGAGCAGCTCGCCATCGACCACGAGGCGCAGGTGAACCAACTCTTCAGCGGCCTCTCCGGCGCTGACCTGACGGCCCTCGAAGATCTCCTCCACCGCATGACCGCAAAGGAAGCCCGATGAGCACGACCTCGATGACCGACCACCGACCCGAGCATTTCCTGTGGGAGGTGAGCGATCGCGTGGCCACCATTCGGCTGAATCGGCCCGAACGCAAGAACCCGCTGACATTCGACAGCTATGCCGAGCTGCGCGACACGTTCCGCGCACTCCCCTACGCCGACGACGTCGACGTTGTGGTGTTCGCCTCCAACGGCGGCAACTTCTGCTCGGGTGGCGACGTGCACGAGATCATCGGACCGTTGGTCGGAATGGACATGAAGGAACTGCTGCAGTTCACACGCATGACCGGCGACCTGGTGAAGGCGATGATCGGGTGCGGCAAGCCGATCATCGCGGCCATCGACGGCGTCTGCGTAGGGGCCGGCGCGATCGTGGCGATGGCCTCCGACCTCCGACTGGCCACTCCCGAAGCCAGCACCGCCTTCCTGTTCACCCGTGTTGGGTTGGCCGGCTGTGACATGGGTGCCTGTGCGATTCTGCCTCGCTTGATCGGCCAGGGCCGAGCCGCCGAGCTGCTCTACACCGGCCGCTCGATGAACGCAGCGGAGGGTGAGCGGTGGGGCTTCTACAACTCACTGCACGCGGCCGTCGACCTCGACACTCAGGCGCAACTACTGGCCACACGCCTCGCTGCCGGCCCCACATTCGCCCACGGCATCACCAAGACGCAGCTCAATCACGAGTGGAGCATGGGGTTGGAGCAGGCCATCGAGGCTGAGGCTCAGGCCCAGGCGATCTGCATGCAAACGGCCGACTTCGAGCGTGCGTATCGCGCGTTCGTCGTTCGCGAGAAGCCCGTCTTCGAAGGGAACTGACATGAACAACACACCGTCGCCCCGGCCACATGAGGTTCTCGATCCCGCAGGGTGGAAGCCTGCCCGCGGATACGCCAACGGCGTCGCCGCCAGTGGGCGCACGCTGTACCTCGGCGGCGCCATCGGGTGGAACGGCCAGCAGGAATTCGAGTCCGATGATTTCATCGCGCAGACCCGCCAGTGCCTTCAGAACATCGTCGACGTTCTCGCCATTGGCGGCGCCCGCCCTGAGCACCTGGTGCGGTTGACGTGGTACATCACCGATCGCGACGAGTACCTCTCCCGCTTGAAGGAGATGGGGACCGTCTACCGCGAGGTGATCGGCACGCACTATCCGGCAATGGCGATGGTGCAGGTGATGGCGCTGATGGAGGCACGGGCCAAGGTGGAGATCGAGGCGACGGCGGTGCTGCCGTGACCGACGTTCACGGGCTTGGGCCCACCGGACATACCGATACGTTCGCGCGCGACAACTTGCCGCCGCGCGACCATTGGCCCGAGCTGTTGCTCGACGGCTTCGACTATCCCGAGTATCTCAACGCGGCGGTGGAGCTGACCGATCGCATGGTCGAGCAGGGCTTCGGCGACAACACCGCGCTCATCGGCAACGGTCGGCGGCGTACGTACAAGGAACTCGCCGACTGGACCAACCGACTGGCCCACGCGCTCACCGAGGATTACGGCGTGCAGCCCGGCAACCGGGTGTTGATCCGCTCGGCCAACAACCCGGCGATGGTGGCCTGTTGGCTGGCCGCAACCAAGGTCGGCGCGGTCGTGGTGAACACCATGCCCATGCTGCGAGCCGGCGAGCTGAGCAAGATCGTCGACAAGGCGGAGATCACGATCGCGTTGTGTGACACGCGACTGATGGACGAAGTGGTCGCCTGCGCGAAGGACAGCGCATTCCTCACGAAGGTGATCGGCTTCGACGGCACGGCCAATCACGACGCCGAGTTGGATCGAGTCGCGCTGCACAAGTCGGTTCGCTACGAAGCGGTCCGCACCGGTCGTGACGATGTCGCACTACTCGGCTTCACCTCTGGCACCACCGGCGAAGCGAAGGCGACGATGCACTTCCATCGCGACCTGCTGATCATCGCCGACGGCTATGCGAAGGAGGTGCTCGCGGTCACGCCCGACGACGTGTTCGTCGGCTCGCCGCCACTAGCGTTCACCTTCGGCCTCGGCGGACTGGCGGTGTTTCCGCTGCGCTTCGGCGCTGCCGCAACGCTGTTGGAGAACGCCTCGCCACCCAACCTGATCGCGATCATCGAGGAGTACCGCGCCACCGTGTGCTTCACCGCACCAACCGCCTATCGGGCGATGCTGGCGGCGATGGACGAGGGCGCCGACCTGTCCTCGTTGCGAGCAGCGGTCTCGGCGGGCGAGACACTGCCGGCGCCCGTGTACGACGCGTGGATCTCGAAAACGGGCAAGCCGATGCTCGATGGCATCGGCGCCACCGAGATGCTGCACATCTTCATCTCCAACCGCTTCGGCGATTCACAGGCGGCATGCACCGGCAAGCCCGTCACCGGCTACGAAGCCAAGATCGTCGACGACGACATGAACGACGTGGCCCGCGGCACCATCGGGTTTCTCGCGGTGCGCGGCCCTACCGGCTGCCGCTACCTGGGCGATACGCGCCAACGCGCGTACGTACGTGACGGCTGGAACCTGACCGGCGATTCCTTCATGCAGGACGAGTCCGGCTACTTCCACTTCGCGGCCCGCAGCGACGACATGATCATCTCCTCGGGGTACAACATCGCCGGGCCGGAGGTGGAGGCGGCACTTCTGGGCCACCCTGACGTCGCCGAATGTGCGGTGATCGGCGTGGCTGACGAAGCCCGCGGCCAGATCGTGCAAGCCCACGTGGTGCTGAAGGATGGCGTGGCTGCGGACGACGAGACGGTCACGCGCTTGCAGGAGCATGTGAAGGCCGCAATTGCGCCCTACAAATACCCGCGCTCGGTGGTGTTCATCGACACGCTGCCCAAGACCGCAACCGGCAAGCTCCAACGCTTCCGCCTGCGCGAACCTACGCAGTGAACTCAGATTCAGATGACGACGCCACCCAGACATCTACGGTGACGGTGCGACCGATCTCCGATTCTGCGCCGCTGGCCCCCGCTTGCCACTGAATGGGAGTCATGTAGAACAGGTCGCGCAGCGCCTCGGCATCCAACTGCAGCTCGAACTCGAGTCGTTGCGCAGCGACTGCCTCCGCCGGCGCCACTGCCCGACGCGCCAGACGCTCCATCGCTTTGCGCTCGGAGTCGCCGGAGAGCACCGGCCTCATCTCCCGTAAGTGATTCGGCCCAGGGGTGACGGTCACCCAGCGGCCGCCAGGTTGCAGCACTCGCTCGAACTCGTCGAACGGATGCGGCGCGAACACCGACAGCACGGCGGCCACAGAACCGTCCAGCACCGGCAAGCGATACGCGGAGCCCACCACGAACTGCGCGTCGGGCAGCAACCGTGACGCCATCTGCACGGCACTCTTCGAAACGTCGAGGCCGTACAAGCCTGAAAGGTCGAGCCGCGAGAGGTAATAGCCCTCACCACAGCCGACATCGAGCACTGGCCCGTCGGGCACACCTGTCGCGTGCGCAAGCGCGGTCGCGATCGGTGCGTAGTGGCCAGCCGCCAAGAAGCGGCGCCGGGCCGCGAGCGCGTCGGGCGTGTCGCCAGGCGTGGTGGCCGCAGTCAGCCGTCCACCAACGAGCAGGTTGAGGTAGCCGCCGCGACCTCGATCGAACGAGTGACCGCTCGCGCACGTTGCACCCGCTGCCGAGAGCTGTAGCGCGAGTGAGCAGTTCGGGCAGGCGAGCACAGCTGCTTCGTTCGTCATCTCGGTGGCGAACCTAGCCAACCGACCATCGTCGCCGTGCACAGATACATTCCCTGTGTGACGCGACCGGCCAACCCGCACCCACGTGCCGCCCGTCTCGCGGCGCTGATGGCCGCCGTGACGGGCCTGGTGTGGCTCGTCGGCTGCGCGGCGCCGACCGACACCGCAACCACCGCAGTCGCTGTAACTCCTGGAGTCCCCGCTCCCGCCGATCAGGTCGTATTCATCGGCGACTCCCTGGGCGAGCAGGTGTCCCCATACCTTCAGCCACTGGTTGGTGACCGCACCTTCGTGCCCCACGTCTACGGGGGGACTGCACCATGCGACTGGCTCGGCAAGGACCTCTCCGTCACGCCCACGAGCGTCGCGGTCATCACCTTCATCGGCAATTCCTCCAGCGCGTGTATGGCCGACGGCACCGGCGGGTTCCTGCACGGCCAGGCGCTGGTCGACAAGTACCGCTCGGACATTGTCGGACTGGTTGCGCAGGTGCGCTCCAGCGGGGCACAGGTGTTGCTGGTCGGCCAGCCACAGAGACTTGGTGACGCGACCATCGAGACCGAGATAGTGGGCCTCAATGCGCTGTACACCGGAATGGTCGAGCCGGGTGCGGTGTCGTTCGTGGATGCCGGAGCGGCGGTAGAGGACGCGAACGGGGCCTTTGTGCTGCGCCTGCCATGCATCCCGGGCGAGACGCAGTGCGAAGCCGACGGCAGCATTGCGGTGCGCAGCGAGGACGGCGTGCACTTCTGCTCGGACGCCCCTGCGACTGGTTGCAGCGAGTACTCGAGCGGTGCGTTCAGATTCGCGGCGACGATTGCGACTGCGCTGAACTTGCTGTAACGTACAACCATATGGTTGTACCAATGATCGAACGAGAGAGCGCTGAGCAGCGAACAGACCTCGTCTTCCAGGCAATGGCAGACGCCACCCGACGCGACATCCTGCGACTGACGATGCGCGGCGAATACTCGGTCTCCGAACTGGCTGGCCGTTACCCGATGAGCTTCGCCGCCGTACAGAAGCACGTTGCCGTTCTTCAGCGCGCCCAACTGGTCACCAAGCAACGGCGCGGCCGCGAGCAGTTGGTACGAGGCCGCCCCGACACCGTGCGCGACGCGGCGACGCTTCTCGATGAATTCGCAGCCCTCTGGCGCGACCGCCTGGACAGATTCGGCGAGGTACTCACCAACGACACCGTTCTCACCGACGACACAGAATCAAAGACCAAATGACCGTCACCAATGTTGATGTCAACACCGACGCCAAGACCCTCACCGCGCGGTTCGACGCCTCTGTCGAACAGGTCTGGCAACTGTGGGCCAACCCGCGCAAGCTCGAGCAGTGGTGGGGCCCACCGACCTACCCAGCCACGATGGTCGAGCACGACCTGACCGAAGGCGGCAGGGTCACCTACTTCATGACCAGCCCCGAGGGTGACAAGCACCACGGCTGGTAGCGCATCGTCAGCGTCGAGGCACCGACTCGTCTGGAGTTCGAGGACGGCTTCGGCGACCTCGACGGCAAACCCAACCCGGAGATGCCCGTCACCACCGCGCGGGTCGCCCTCGACGCACTCGCCGACGGCGGCACGAACATGACGATCGAGAGCACCTTCCCCACTGCCGAAGTGATGGCGCAGATGGTTGAGATGGGCATGCAGGAAGGCCTCACACTGGCTGTCGGCCAGATGGATGCACTGCTTTGAACTGAAGACCCCTCAGGACTACGCGAGGGCGGCTTTCACCGCAGTGGCAATTTTGGCGCCATCGGCGGTGGGGCCGGCCTTGGCGCGAACGGCGGAAACGACACGGCCCATCGCCTTCATGCCCTCTGCGCCTGCTGCCGCAGCCGCCGCGATTTCCTCACCGATGATGCGGTGCAATTCATCGTCGCTGAGTGCAGCTGGAAGAAAGGCCTCCAACACTGCAGCCTCCGCGCGGGAGCGCGCAGCCTGTTCGGGCCGACCAGCAGTGTCAAAGGCATCGGCGGTCTCATGATGCTTACGAACTTCGACGGCGATAACTGCCAACACCTGCTCGTCGGAGAGAACCGCCACCTCATCACCGGCGGTCTCGACGACGGCCACTTCGGACAGTGCCTGGCGCAGTGCGCCGAGAGGGAGCTCCTCGCGCGCCTTCATCGCGGCAGTCATTGCAGCCCGCAGTCGGCTTTTCACGTCAGTGTTGTTCGTGTCATTCATGGCATCCTCCGAAGGTGCGTGAAGAACAGCGTAGAGGGCGTAGCGTCGCTGAACATGTTGGGTTCGGTCGGCGATCTGGTGGAAGACGTAGTGGTGCACCTGCACGAGCAGGTGAACATTGCCAGCGATACGCGAGCCACGATCATTCGCCGGCGAGGGGGCAGCGCTGCCAACGTGATTGCCGCCGCGTGTCGGGCGGGCGGCGCGGCACGGTTCATCGGACAGGTGGGCGACGATGCCACCGGCCGTGGACTGACCGATGCGCTCTTCGCAGACGGGGCCGGCGTGGTCGTACGGCGGGCGGGGCGCACAGGCTCGATCATCGTGATGCTCGACCCAACCGGTGAGCGCACGATGCTCAGCGATCGCGCCGCCTGCACCGACCTCGCCGACCCGTTACCGGAGTGGCTGGACGGTCTGGACACGCTGCACATTCCCTACTATTCGCTGGTCGGCGAGCCGCTGGCAGCGACGAGTGCCACACTCGCTGGCTGGGCCACCGAACGAGGCATGCGGCTGTCGATCGACACCTCCTCGTCGGCCGTCCTCCACCAGGTCGGGCCGGCCCAGGCGCTTGCCCGCATTCGGTCGCTGCGGCCGTCGGTGGTCCTGGCCAACGAGTTGGAGGCCGCAGTGCTCGGGGCAGAACTGCACCCCGATCGCCTCGGCGGAGCGCTGGTCATCATCAAGCAGGGGGCGCAACCGGCCATCGTGTTGCAGGCCGGCCAACCACCGCGCGAGGTACCCGCCGAGACGGTTGCGAACGTGCGCGACACCACCGGTGCCGGCGATGCATTCGCCGCTGGGTTTTTGCTGGCGCTGGCCGACGGAGCCGACCCGCTCGCTGCCACCACACGCGCGCACGCTGTTGCTGCCGACGCGGTGCGTCGCGCCTCTACCGCTTGATCGGGTCAGTGGGCGTTGCGTTGCTGGGCCGCGGCCAGTAAGCCGCCGGCACCGGCCAGCAACATCACTAGCACGCCGATGGTCGTCACGATGTGCGGCGCAAAGTCGGTCGCTCCAACGTTTCCACCGGCGATGCCGAGGGGGTAATCGCCCGACTCACCGATCGCAGTGACCCACTGGATGGCGCCCACGCTGACGGCACCCAGCGCCATTCCAGAGCCCCAGCGGCGGTTGGCCAGAAACCCGATGAGACCACCGATTCCAATGAGTGCCAACACCGCCAGCCGCAGATAGAGGGTGGCAGGAGGGATGAAGTCGTTGCTGAAGTTGTCGCCGAACGCGGCGCCGTTCATCGGGATCAGGGGACCGACCATCACGGCGAGCGTGCCCAGCGCGCCGACCACACCGATGGCCGGATTGATGACCGGCCGGCCGTCGGCGCCACCCGATGTCAACGAGAGTACGAAAGCCAATACCCCAAGCCCAGCCGCGCCCGCGGCGAGCCAGAAGCCGACCTCTTGCGTAGTGGTCAACGTGAAGTTGCCGCCACCGCCCAGCAGCGCGATCTCTTGACCATCGAACAGCGCTGTCACCTGTCCGATCACCCAGCCGAACGCGCCGGCCAATGCGAGACCGGCACCGCCTGACAAGCCGGCACCTACTCGCCGCCCAGTGGCCCCCAGGGCAGCGCCGCCGATCAACAAAACTGCGACAACGATGACACCGACGGTCAGGTTCGACGAGAAGTCATTGAGCCGGTAGTCCTGCTTGTTGACGATGTCGCCGGTGACCTCGAAGCTGGCCACCGTGACAAGACTGGCTGCCACACCGAGCGCTCCGGCCAGCGCGGCCACGACAACGAGCGGTGTGATGCGAAAGGCCTGGACGAGTGGCACCTCGCTGGTATCGCCGCCCTGCGCGGGCCATTGGCCGGTAGTGGCAGCATCCCACGGATTGGCTTCGTAGCCGGTCGGAGAAGTCTGCTCGACCACCGTGAGCGCAGCGGTGGGCGCGAACTGATCGGGCGGGTAGGTGGTGGGTGGCGTTGCGGGTGCCGTGGGCTGCGGCGGGGCCAGGTTGGGCGGCGGCAACAGCATCCCCGTCGGCGGTGTCGGCGATGAATCAGCCGGGTCGAGGCCAGACGCCCCGACCAGCGAACCACCGCATTCGGTGCAGAACTTCTGACCGGGCTGGACACCGGTGCCACATGACGGACAGAACATTCGCCTACCTCTTCCCGAAGCTTCGAGCGGACCGATCGAAGATTAGGCGAGATCGCCGGTCTCCCACGTCGGTTGCGGGTCGCTGGCCAACGCGTAGCGCTCGGCCATGCGGGCGAGCAGGTAGTCCTCGAACTCGCCCGCGGGCAAGGCGGGCGCGTACAGATGCCCCTGCTGGTGCACACATCCGAGTGCGATGAGCGCATCTGCCTGAGCACCCGTCTCCACTCCATCCGCGGTCACTGCGAAGCCAATTTCACGGACGAGTGCGATGATCGAACGAACGATGGCGCGGTCATGAGGATGAGCGGTGATCGTGTCGATCGAGACCCGGTCAATGCGCACCTCGTCCAACGGCAGCCGTCGCAGCAGGCTCAGCGACGACACGCCACGGGCAAAGTCGTCGAGGCAGACACGCCCGCCGCGCAGACGGAACGACGCCAGATTCGCGGCCGCCGACGACAGGTCACCATCGACCGAGCTTTCGCGAACGTCGATGGTGATCAGCGGTGCATCGATGCCCTGCAGCATCTGCTCGATGGGATCATCGCGCCAGCTGCGCTCCGTCGCCTCGGGCGCCATGTTGATCCGGAAACGAAATCCATCAGGCAAACCGAGGACAGCCAAGCGACGAATGTGCGGACGCGCACTCGCAATGACACGGTCGGTGATCCTCCCCAGCAAGCCGGCAGAGGTGGCGACGGCCATGAACTCCTGGGCGCTGATGATCTGTCCGTTCCTGCGTACCCATCGTGCGAGCAACTCGGCGCCGACAATCTGACCATTGGTGGCGTCGATCTCGGGCTGGAAGAAGGCGACGATCTCTCCGTCATCAATTGCCCTCCGCAACGCCTGCTCACCCTCGAGCCGAGTGACCATCTCGCGTTGCATCGAACCGTCGAACAACTCAACACGGTTACGACCGCCGGCCTTCGCCCGGTACAACGCCGCGTTGGCGTGACGCAGCAGTTCGCTGGCGGAGTCGCCGTGCAACGGTGAGGCAGCGACTCCGATACTGACCGACGACGGCACCTCTCGACCCTCTGCGTACACGGGCTGGGCGAGCACGCCGACCAAACGACTGGCGATCGCGGCCGCGGCCGTCATGTCAAGACCGGGCATCACGACCACGAACTCGTCGCCGCCCATACGACCAGCGATCGAGCCGGGCTCCAGACTTCGCGACAGACGGTCAGAGATGATGCTGATGAACCGGTCTCCACCGCGGTGGCCCAAGGCATCGTTGACCGCCTTGAACCGGTCGAGGTCGCAGAACAGAAGACCGACCGGCGCAAGACTGCTGGCATTGGCCAACACCTGGTCGAGTAGTTCGAGTGTGCCGCGGCGGTTGTACAGGCCGGTCAACGGGTCATGAGTCGCCTGGTGCGCCAGACGCTTGTTCGTCGATGCCAACTGGTCGTTGACGCCGGTGAGTTCGCTGCGTTCATATGCAAGGTCGCGGAGCAATCGCTCACTGCGCCATTGCAGTCGAATAGCCTCCAGCGTGTTGCGACTGACGACGTGATGCAACACCGTCAACGACAACCCGAAGAAGATGGCCAGGAAACCCAGGCTGCGGAGTCGTAAATCTTCAGCGTCGATCAGCGTCCAGGACGACACGAGTATCAGCGGGACGATGAACGCGAGGTACAGATCGCGCCGGCCGGCGGTGACGATGCAGCCAACGGCGCTGGCAGCACTGGGGAAAAGCGCGAAGAGCAGCACCAGTTCCGTCGACTTTCCGCCCGCGACCCAGGGGCACATTCCGAAGAGCAGGCCGATGGTCGAAAACGCCGCGCCGATGATCAGCTGGGTGGTCCGCGAGGTCCCGTTGGTGTCGCCGCGCATGTAATAGCGATAGATCGCCAGCAGCACGACCGCCGTACTGGCAACAGCGGCGATGACCCACCAGCCCAGCCGGGCAGGTGCGGCATCCTTGCGCAGGAGCGAGGAGACCAGCAGCGTGAACGGCAGCAGGAGAAACGGCGTCGGCGCCAAGTTGGTGGTGACCATCGCCAGTGCACGCTCACGCACGAAGGAGCCAGTGGCCTCCTCCGATTGGTGCACTTTGGTGTCCACCACCTGGTCTGCCTTCCCTTGCGCGCGCCCACAGCGGACGCATCTCAAGTGTCTTCGGCAGTTCTGGGTCGGCACTTTACGTGGCGAACCAAAGTCAGGCGAGATACTTCAGGACATGCGCGGCCGCTTTGCACCTTCACCCACTGGGCAGCTGCACCTGGGCAACCTTCGTACAGCGCTGGTGTCGTGGTTGCAGACCCGCGCCGATGGGGGCGAATGGCTGGTACGCATGGAAGACCTCGACACGGCGACCGCCTCTCGTGACCACGAGGCTGAACAGTTACGGTCACTCGCCGCGCTGGGCATGCGACCCGACGGTGAGGTGGTACGTCAGTCCGAACGGTTCGATCTTTATCGCGATGCCATCGCGACCCTGCGCGGCCAGGGCCGTGTGTACGAATGTTTCTGCACGCGTCGCGAAATTCGCGAGGCTGCCCAAGCACCACACGCCGATCTGCCTGACGTCGCCTACCCAGGCACCTGTCGGACACTGACCGCCGATCGTCGAGCGGAGTTGGTTGCCGAGGGTCGGCAACCTGCGCTGCGGCTTGCGGCCAGGGGCGAACGATTTCTGATTCCGGATCTCATCGCCGGCGAGTACACCGGCATCAGCGACGACGTCGTCCTGCAGCGCAACGACGGCGTACCCGCGTACAACCTGGCCGTCGTGGTCGACGACGCGTTGCAGGGTGTCACGCATATCGTGCGAGGCGACGATCTGCTCAGCAGCACGCCGCGGCAGCGCCTGCTGCAGCAGCTGTTGGGTTTCGACGAGCCGGTGTACGCGCACGTGCCGCTGGTCTTGGCTCCGGATGGCTCGCGTCTCGCCAAACGCCATGGCGCCGTCACTCTTGAAGATTTGGCCGCTCGCGGCATCGGACCAGCGCTCGTGCTGTCGCGCGTGGCGGCCAGCCTCGGACTGTGCGCGCCGGACGAGTCGGTGACTGTCGAGGAACTCGTCGGGCGCTTTCGGATCGACACCGTGCCGCGCCAGCCGTGGTCGCTCGGCACCGACGATCTCTGACACGATCGCTCCATGACCGACGAGCTGCAACCCGACGACCTGCAACCCGACGACCTGCAACCCGACGACCTGCAACCCGACGACCTGCAACCCGACGACCTGCAACAGATTCTCGGGTACCGCGGTGCCGTCGACGAGCAGGTCGGTGTGCGCAGCGTTGGTCATGAGGTTCTGGTCGTGCCCTTCTGGACGCCGACGTTCTGCGCGACGGTGATCCGCGCCGCTGAGGCCGTTGGCGCGTTCGAGCCGCAGCCTCACGACCCGGTGCCCGGCCACGAGGTGTCGCTGGCCCTGATCAGCCCGCGCCTATTCGAGGCGTTGGAGATCGACCTCGGCGTGCGCATCTGGCCGCAGTTGCAGACGATCTGGCCGTACATCGACTACCGCGGGCTGCGCGACGTGTTCGTCATTCGCTACGCGATGGGCGAGCAGGAACGCCTGCGTATGCACCACGACATCGCCCAGGTCTCTGGCTCGGTGAAGCTGAACGAGGGCTACGAAGGGGCGGTGCTCGACTTCCCGCGGCAGAACGTCACCAACGAGACCGCACGCGTCGGGGAACTGATCGCGTGGCCGTCGTTGGTCACCCATCCGCACCAAACGATGCCGCTGCGCAGCGGCGTGAAGTATGCGCTCACGATCTGGTTCGAGGTGCCGACTTTCTGAAGCGACCATTGGCTAGTCTGGATGGCACGACAGTCTCCTCTCCCCAGGGCTTCTCACATGACCTCGACTCGCACTGCAATCGCTTGGCTCTGCGTTTCGAGCGCGCTCGTGGCTCTCTCGGCTTGTTCGCAGACCTCCAGCGCCGACTCGCCGGCAAGCTCGCAGACCGCGCCCGTCGAGGCTGCTGTCACGCCGGCACCCACCACGCAAGCACCCACCACGCCGGCACCCACCACGGTTCCGTCCACCGAAGCTCCCACCATTGAGGCGCCGACCACTACTGAAGCCACCGCCACCACCGCTGCGCCCACCACGACCGTGCAGTCCAACCTGGTGGTTGTCGGCCCTTCGGCGGCACCCATCGCCGCTGTTGGAAAGAGCAACGGCGCCGACACGTTCGCGCTGCAAGATCGCCTCAACACATTGGGCTTCTGGGCCGGCTTGCCCGATGGCCAGTACGGGTTCGCCACGGTGCAGGCAGTGATGGCCTTCCAGAAGTACATCGGCTTGCCTGCCACCGGCAAGGTCGACGGCGCCACCGCCGAGTACCTGACCGCATTTGGCGACAGGGCCCACGGCATGGCCGACAGTGGCACACTGGTCGAGGTCGACAAGGCAAAGCAGTTGCTGTTCATCGTGGTTGACGGTCAGACGCTGTTCGCGTTCAACACGTCCACCGGCAGTGGCATCCCGTACGAGGCCACCAACAAGAACGACCCAACCAAGATCGAAAAGGGCGATGCAACAACGCCCGCCGGTTTGTACAAGGTCACACGCGAGCGTGCGGAAGGCTGGTGGGAGGGCGACCTCGGCAAGATCTACCGCCCGAAGTACTTCGTCGGCGGCATCGCAATCCACGGCATGACCAGCGTGCCCAACTACCCGGCGTCGCATGGCTGTGTTCGGCTGAGTACGCAGGCCATGGACTTCGTGTGGGACAGCGGGCTGGTGCCGGTGGGCACCCCCGTCTGGGTACACGAGTAACTGCGTGTTGCCACACATCGGTGCTGCGGCACCCTGGACCGACCCAGAGGTCGTGTCGCTTCGTCGGCTGCCGATGCACGTGCCGCTGCCAGTGGACGGCAAGGGTCGGCGTCGACAAAGTCTGAATGGCACCTGGCAGTTCCGGCTGTTCGACTCACCGGAAGCGGTGCCCGCAAGCGCGCTCACCGGTGCGACCACTCGCTGGCGGCAGCTGGCTGTCCCCGGGAACTGGACGGTACAGAACACCGACGACCGCCCGCACTACACCAACGTTCAGATGCCCTTTCCGGGGCCGCCGCCGCGCCTGCCCCAGCACAACCCAACCGGCGTGTACCGTCGGCCGTTCCAGGTGCCCGCTGCCTGGAAGGGCCAACAGCTGGTGCTCCACGTGGGCGGCGCTGAGAGCGTGCACGCGGTGTGGGTCAACGGCCAGTTCGCGGGTTACGGAACCGACAGTCGACTACCCAGCGAGTACGACATCACCGCACTCGCCCGGTCCGGTGCCAACGACGTCGCCATCGTCGTCGCTCGGTACAGCGCGCTCAGCTACGTCGAGGACCAGGACCAGTGGTGGATGGCCGGGTTGCACCGCGAGGTGTTCATCGAGGCGCGCAGTGCCGCACATCTCGCCGACGCGATCTGCCATGGCGACCTCTCGGTCGAGGACGGCGTTGGTTCGCTCTCGGTAACCACCACCGTCGGGTGGGGCGACCTACCGCTGGTCGGCCACCGCGTACGAGTCACGCTGCTGGGGCCCACGGGACGCCAGGTCGGTAAGCCGTCGATCGTTCCCGTCCCGGTGAAGTTCGCCGTGCCGTATGTATTCGAGGGCTTCATCACGCGCCACCAGCTGACGGTGTCGTCAGTGCAGCCATGGTCGGCCGAGTCACCGACCCGTTATCAGGTACAGGTCGAGCTGTTCGCCGCCGACGGCACGGTGGTCGACAGCACGCATCAGCTGGTCGGATTTCGTCACGTGGAGATCCGCCAACGGCAGTTGCTGGTCAACGGGCAGCCGGTGTGGGTTTTCGGCGTCAATCGCCACGATCATCACCCCGAGCGGGGTAAGGCCGTCACCGTCGACGACATGCGCGCCGACCTGCTCACGATGCGAGCGCACAACATCACCGCGGTGCGCACCTCCCACTATCCCAACGACAGCGCGTTCTACGACCTGTGCGACGAACTGGGTCTCTACATTATCGACGAGGCCAACATCGAAAGCCACGGCTACAACACCAGCCTGTGCAACGACTCGCGGTGGCGCAGCGCCTGGGTGGCGCGCGGCAGTCGGATGGTCGAGCGTGATCGCAATCACCCGTCGATCATCATCTGGAGCCTCGGCAACGAAAGCGGATACGGCACCAACCATGATGCATTGGCCGGCTGGATTCGCAGCGCCGACCCCAGCCGACCGCTGCACTATGAAGGCACCGTGCTGCACAAGGGTTGGGTCGACGGCGGCATGGCAGCCAGCGACCTCGTCTGCCCGATGTACCCGACGATCGCCGCCATTCGTGAGTACGGCGAAGCCGGTATCGGCACCCGACCGCTCATCATGTGCGAATACAGCCATGCGATGGGCAACAGCAACGGCTCGCTGGCGGACTATTGGTCGGTCATCACCACCACACCCGGCCTACAGGGCGGGTTCATCTGGGAGTGGAAGGACCACGGCATTCGCCAGGTGCTGCCCGATGGCACAGTGCGGTTGGCGTACGGCGGCCAGTTCGGTGACGAACCGAACGACTGCAACTTCGTCGCCGACGGGCTGGTGGACAGTTACGGAGTGCCGCACCCGGCGATGCGCGAGGTGGCGTGGGTCTATCGGCCGGTGACGGTGACTCGTACGGGCAAGGGTGCGCTGACCGTTCTCAACCGACAGTCGTTCACCGATGTACGTGGGCTGCGCGCCACCTGGGAACTGCTCATCGACGGCGCCGTGCACAAGACCGGGCGGTTGCAGCTGCCAGCTGTTGCCCCACACTCGTCGGTCACGGTTCCACTACCATGCGAGGTACCTGCGGGCAACGGCGAGGTGCACTTCTCGGTCCGCTTCGAGACCATCGCCGACCAGCCGTGGGCGGCGAAGGGGCACCTGGTGGCGTGGGATCAGGTGCAGCTACGCAAGGCGACGAAGGGTCACCGCGTAGCCGGAACTGGAACGGCCACGGTCCGCGACATCGACCGCATGCTGGTTGCGCCGGAGTCGTTGACGCTCTGGCGCGCGGCCACCGACAACGACGGCTTCAAGCTGATGCCCGAACTTGCCATGCGGCTCCGCGTCGGCGGCCAGGGCTTGCGCCTGTGGCAAGAGGCCGGTATCGACAGACTTCCGGCTGAAGAACTGGTTCAGCACACATGTGAGCGCCGCGAGGTGGACGGTGCCGTCGAGTACCACCATGAGGTGATCGTTCCCGAGGCGCTGGCCGACCTGGCGCGCGTCGGCGTGCAGTGGGCGCTACCCGGACGCTTTCGAGAGTTGCGCTGGTTCGGTCGTGGGCCCGGCGAGAACTACCCGGATCGCAACGCCGGCTCCCCACTGGGCATCTGGAGCGGCGTGCCGGACAAGCCACCGTATCTGGTGCCCCAGGAGTTCGGCTTGCGTACCGACTGCCGTTGGTTCGAGTTCATCGACCCGACGAAGCGGCAAACGCTGCGAGTCGACGTGCTCTGCGCGAGCACGCCGGCGGGCACACCTAGCCCGGCCGTACTGCACTGCTCGGCAACTCACTTCACCGCCGATGACCTGTTCGCGGCAACCACGGAGACCGAGCTCTCGCCGCGGCGTGAGCTGATCGTGCACCTCGATGTTGCCCATCGCGGCCTGGGTACCGGCAGCTGCGGGCCCGATGTGTTGCCGCAGTATCGGCTGGCGGCGGGTCGTTACCGCTTCGCCTACCGGCTCAGCCTCGGGCCGATCACACCGACCAAGTCCTGAACGTAGCGCTCGAGCAGCTCGGGCCGCGACGGCAATCGATCGAGCACCACGGTTGCGCTCGCTCGCCGTGTGCTGGTGCTTCGGCCAAACTGTTCAGCAAGGATGTCGGCTCGTTCCCGCGTGCCGACAGAGTTGGTCGCCAGTACCAGGATGCGGTCGCTCGCGCGGGCAATCGTCTCGCCCTCGTGGAAGGCGCCAATCACCATGTCGGCAACACAGGCGGTGAGAAGGTCGGCGTCGAGCCGAGCAGTGCGGCCGGTATCGATGTCGACAATGACCAGGGTGTACAGGTCCGAGGGCAGTTCGCCGACGGAACCGCACTGCTGGTAGACCTCCAGCAGCCGCAACTGCAGCACCATCACAGTGTTCAAACCAGTGGTCGGGTCAACGCACATGCCGGTGTGGGCGCCGCGCACAAAACCTTCGGCCCAACCCTGCGCGACGGCCGCGTGCGAGGAGAAGTGCGCGAGTTCCTTGGCCTGCTGACGGGTGACGAACGGACCCAGCTGATGTAGCCACTCGCTGACCTGGGCAATCTGCCAGCCGTCGGCGCCAAGCGTGTTTCCGAAGCGGGAGAGCGCTGCGTGAAGACCCTTCGGCCGGGCGCACATCGTCTCCACGAGATCAACTGCTGCTTCCAGCAACCGCTGATCGATTGGTTCGCCGTCGACCGAGATGCGCTCCAACCACCCCGACAGCGTGTAACCGGGTGTGGGGCGAGTGTGGCGCACAACAGCTAGACGTCGACGACATGCGGTGCATGACGTGAAAGCTTCGAACTAGGGAGCTCGTCGCACTCGCAGGTGGGTGTCGGCAGCATTTCGACAGGTGCCGGTTGCGAGGTCGAAGCGCCAGCCGTGCAGAGTGCAGACGAACTCGTCGCCATCGATCTCGCCGAACACTTTCAGGTCGGCCTGACGATGCGGGCAGGTGCGCTCCACCACCCAGCCACCGATCTCGAACTCCTCGGCGGCGAGCAGGCCGCGATCCGGGTCGTGTTTGCGCACGGCTTCGGCTTCGGCACGGCGCATGCGCTCGACGGAGAGCGACTTGAAGAAGTTGTACAGGTACTCGTTGAATGGGCCGTCGCGCCACGCGTTGAAGCGACAGGAGAGAAACAGTGCGTTGCTCCAGTCGTTGGCGCGCTGAGCAACGACTGTCTCCACCAGCTCGCGTTGGATGGTGAAGCGGAACGAGTGTGCCTCGCCCCTCCACTCGCGGACCTCGCCGTTGGGGAAGTCGATGGCTACCGAAAGTCCTCCCGGCTGCGTCGGATCACCGGCGTGCAGCACGCACACGGCGCCGACCGAGGCACACAGCGAAGGGGCCATCGCCATCAGTGGTTCCCACCATGCCTTGAGCGTCGCCAACAGGTCGGCTGTAGGCGCGTGCCACTTGCTGCGCATCTGGTCCAGCCACGGCAGCCAATCGGCCTGGTAGCGGCGCAGGTATGCCTCTTTGTCGTCGAAGATGGCGCGCACGTCGGCGTCGGGCATTGGGTGCGTGACTATTATCTCATCGGTGGGCTGATCCGTGCCGAACGCGATCTCGGTACCGGGGATGGCAAGGATGCCCGTGTGGCCAGCGGCAGCGAGCCGGCTCATGAATGTGCGCTGGTCGGGGAAGATGCTCAGCTCGTCACCGGTGATGACGTTGGCCGACCACAGGTCTGGGTCGAGGAAGGCAGGCGGGCCGGCGCTGGGCACGATGGCGCGGGCATTGGTCGCTTGCACGTACCGCATCGCGCGCGTGAACTGACTGTCGACCTTGGCGTCGACCAGTTCGCGCATGCGTTCTGGCGTCTCCTCATAGACCATCGGGTACCAGATTGCGCCGCTGTACTGAATCCAGTGCAAGTCGACCGGGCCGTGTTCGCTGAGTACTTCGAGCGGGCTGGTGCGACAATCGTTCTGGTTGGCCAGCCGGCCGGTGCCGTCGCTGATCACCAGTGCCGAGTCGCCACCTGGGCCGTCGGTGATGCTGATCTCACAGTGGATGGCAATGCGCAGATCGAGGCCCAGCGCCATCTCCTCACCATCGATGGTGCGGATGATGTTGTTGAAACCAAGCCGACGCAGAATGCGCTCGAGTTCCCGAGTGGGAAAGCCGGGCAAGAGGACCTTGGTGTCCTTGTTCATGTTGGCTGCCAACCATTCCTCGTCGAGATGGTCGGCATGGATGTGGGATATGTACAGGTAGTCCGGGTTGCAGATGCGGTGCATCAGCCCCGCGGGAAGCTGGTCGTTGCGCGGGAAGACGAACCAGGAACCGAAGAACTTGGGCAGGAACCATGGGTCGCAGCAAATCGACCCGTCGACCGTATCGACGAGGATCCCTGCGTGACCGATTGACGTGGCACGCATGGTGTGAGGCTACCGGCGGTGCCGGAGCGGGCAAGGTCAGGCGACGGGGGCGTCGGTGAACTGCTGGCCGGCGCGTGACACGTGCTCGGTCCAGGCGCTGCCATCCCAGTAGCGCAGCTCGAAGCGGCCAGCCGGGTCGGCGTACCAGCCTGAAGGAACGGCTGGGGCAGCGGGGGCTGGTGTGTACGCCGGGGCCGGGGCCGGGGTGTAGACGGGAGCCGGTGTGGACGCCGGGGCTGCCTCGACGATGGGGGCCAGCGGGGCGGGCTCGGGGGCGACTGCCCAGCCGGCGGGCTCGGCGGCTGCGGGGGCAGCTGCGGCCTCGACCGGAGTCTCGACGACCGCTTCGACGGGAGCAGCCTCGACGACCGACTCGACGGGCACTTCGACGGGTGCCTCAACAGGCGCCCCTACGGCATCACCGGCCGCTGCCTCGCGGGTGAGGAAGGCTGTCACATCACCACCTGTGGGGACGATGCTGACCACTGACCACCCCTGTGCCGAGTGCTCGGTGAGCTGCGCGGCAAGAGCGGCGGGGTCGAACGACGAGGAACTGATGGAGACGAATTCGGCGGACATGAAAGCGAAGAGTAGCGCGCTCGTCGCATCCTGGCTACGGACGGTCTCCAGCTGAGCTCAGACGGGCAACACCAGCGCGTGCACGTCGGTGGCAGCGGGGGCACCGTCGTAGACCAGGGCGCCATCGCGCAGCGCCAACAACCGCTGCACCCGATTGACGAATGCGAGCTCGTGGGTGGCGACCAACAGCGTGGCTCCGGATGCCGCGGCCTCGTCGAGCAATTCGAGCAATGTGGTCTTGCCGGCCTCGTCGAGGCCGACGAACGGCTCGTCGACCAACATCACGTCGAAGGGACGCACCAGTGCAAGCGAGATCGCTGCCTTTTGGCGAAGGCCGCGGCTGAACGTGGTCGGGATGTCGTCGCGACGGTCACCGAGGTGCAACCGGCCGAGAAGTGTCTCGGCCTTGTCGGCCCAGTCCGTCACGCCGTGCAAGCGGCCGACGTACTCGAGGTGTTCCCACAGCGAGAGGTCGTCGTAGAAGGTGGGGTTGTCACTGAGCCAGCTCAGGGCGGTGCGCGCCTTCTTCGTGCCCGCTAGGTGGCCCGAGATGTAGGCCTCGCCATCGGTGCTGTCCAAGAGGCCTGCCGCCATCCGCAGCAGTGTGGTCTTGCCGCTGCCGTTGTGACCGACGAGCGCGACGTGCTGTCCGTGAGGGACTTCCAAGTCCAGGGGCAGCAGCGCAGGGCGATCGCCGTAGTCCTTGGTCAGTTGATGCGTGCTGAGTGCTGCGCTCATGCGCGGCTCCTTTGTGCTGCCTTTTGGGACGCGGTTTGCGCGCGACCCTCGTCCATGAAAGCGCGGATCTTCTCGCGCAGGCGGTCGCGTACTTTGACCCAGTAGCAGGTGGCACTGATGACCAGCAGGCTGCCGATGGCACCTCGAACCGATGCCGCGACCACCGAATCACCAAGTGTGAGTGCAGCCCTCGCCAGCAGCACCGTGCTCGTGCCGACGGTGCTGACGAGAAGCGGCCACAGCAGGCGAATCAAGGTGGTGAAGCCTGCCATCTCGGGAGGAATGAACGTCTGCTGGCTCGACGAGCTGGAGGTGTCTCTGGCGTCGCGCACGATGCTGATGATGCCGCCCGACACGCCGCCCAGCAGGGTGGGCAGGGCGAGGATCGCGGCGGGCGCAATGGCCTCGCTGTTGCCGCCGAGCGTGAGGATTGCCGCGACCCCGGCGACGACCGAGAGCGGGACGAGCGCGACGAGCGGGGCGGCGAGGTGGCGCGCCATCAGTTCGCCTCGGTCCACCGGGTAGCTGTCGTTGTAGTCGGGATGGTCGACCTCTTGCGAGAGCGGCTCCATCACTTCCAGGCCGAGTATGAAACCGAGCAGCGCCGAGCCGAGCATGGCCGGGGTGGTGCCGCGAATGGTGGCGGCCTGGAGCACGCCGATGGCCGCGGCGAGGGCGGCCAGGCGAACCAGGCGCGGCGCGGGAAAGCGCAGCAGACCGTGCCAGCCGCGGCACCAGAGAGTGGAGGTGAGGCCAGTGCCTTTGGCCGGGCGCAGGCGCAGCCATGGGCGGCGGCGGGCGGTCTCCTGGTTCAGCTGGCGGCGCAGCAGGATGACGGTGCGCAGGTCTTGCATGGTGACGGCGAAACGCAGCTGAGCAACGAGCGCGGCTCGGCGGGAGAGCGCTTCCAGCGAGATTCGCCGCAGCAGGATGAGGCCAGCGATAACGGCAGCGAGTGCGAGACCGGCGGCGATGAGGTCGGCGGAGTGTTGCCGCCAGCCCCATAGGCCGAGGTCGCCGAACCGGTCGGCGGGCCCAGGCACGTCGGTGGCAACGGCGATGGCCTGCCAGGCGAAGATGCCCACGCCGGAGGCGGTGGCAATCCAGCGCGGCAGGCGAAGGGTGTGGGCGAGCAGTGCCGAGCCGCCCCAGACCAACGCCGCGGTGGCCCCGAACAATGCGCCCCCTGCAGCCCAAGCCATCAGGGTGCCAGGTAGCCGGCGGCCCGCAAGCTGGCCGACGATTGCCCCGGCGGCGGCGGCGGAGAAGACAGTGCCGCGGATGCGCTGGGTCGCCGGGCGCAGGAGGGCACGACGACGATCGACCGGCGACAGCATGACGTGCACGACGTCGGCCGCTTCCAGCGCGATCGGGCCGCCTTGCGAACCGCCGCGAAGGCCGGCGAGCAAGCCGAGGCAGACGACCAGGCCCAGCACCGCGGGTGCGTGTTGCGCGAAATTGGCAGCCGTGCCGGCAGCGACTTCCTCGTCCTTGATCGAGCTGCTGATCCACAGGATGCTGCCGCCGCCGAAGATGCCCAGCAGGTACACACGGTAGGCAGCCTCGAACCACTCGATGTTGCCGAGGCGGTGGAGTTGGCGGGTGCGCCGAAGGTGTCGCAGCGCTGAGTATGCGGACTCGGGCTTCGTAGGGCTGCTCGGTGTAGCGAGATCGGTCATGGCTGGCCAAGCTCCGCTGGGCGGTCGGGGTCGGCAGACCATCCGGACCAGCTGGCGACATAGAGGCGCGCTGGGGTGAGGCCGGCATGTTCCATCGCGAGGATGTTCATGCAGGCGCTGACACCGGATCCGCAGTAGGCGACGGACGGCGTGTCCGCATCGGTGATGCCAAGGGTTGCGTAGTGCGTTTGGAGTTCCTCGACGCTGCGCAGTTCGCCCTTGTCGTCGAGAACCGCCGACCACGGCGCGCTGCGGGCGCCAGGGATGTGGCCGGGGCACGGGTCGATGAGGGCCTGTTCACCGGTGAACCGTGCGAGGGCGCGGGCGTCGATGACGGCGCCGCCGGCTGCGGCTGTCTGCTGTGCCCCCTCGGCGGTGGCGAGTCGCTGCTGGGGCCACCGGGTCGCGGTGAATGGCCTCGGGGTCGACTCGGTGGTGGGGCCGGTTTGCGTCGGGAGGCCGGCAGCGACCCAGGCATCGAGCCCGCCGTTGAGCACGGCAGCCGGTCGGCCCAGCATGCGCAACATGACGACGAGGCGGCCGGCCGTGAGCCCACCGGTGTCGTCGTAGGCGACCACGACAGTGTCGTCGCCGATACCCAGGCCACTCATCGAGGCGGCGAATGCCTCTGGGGTGGGGAACGGGTGACGACCTTCGGTGGCAGGTTGGTCGTGCGCGGCGAGTGCATTCTCGAGGTCGACCCAGACAGCACCGGCGATGTGGGACTGGTCGAATGCTGCGCGGCCGTCGCGACCATCGAGATACCAGCGCACATCGGCCACGACAAGATGGCTGGTGTCCAACCCGGCAACAGCTTCAGGGGCGACGACCGGGGCGAGCACGTACAGCATCCTGCCATCACATTTCTGTGATCGTGCGCCAGAATGGGGGAATGTCGTATGACGCGATCTCCACCCTTCACGACGTGGAGGCGGCACTCGCAATCGTCGCCCTCGTCGGCGCCGTGCTGATGGTGGCAGCTCGTCTGATTCCAACGGTGATCGGCGTTCGTTTCCTCGATGCGCTCTACAAGGTGCAGTTGCCGCTGGCCGCCCTGGTGGCGGTGACGGCCACCGCCGGCAGCTTGTTCTTCAGCGAGTTCAACGAGTGGATTCCGTGTCGTTGGTGCTGGTTCCAGCGAATTTTCATGTACTCGCTGGCGGTCATTCTCACGGTGGCAGTCATTCGTCGTAACCGCAATGTGAAGTGGTTCGCCGTGCCGCTGGCCGCGATCGGCATTTGCGCAAGCTTTTGGCACATTCTCATCGAGCATCGCGTCGTCGAAGAGTCGAAGGCGTGTCTCAGCGTGCAGAGTTGTGCGGCGCCGTGGCGCGTGTCGTTCGGCACGCTCGGGTTCAACAACGACGGCGTCTTCGCCTGGACCGGCTTTCCGGTCACCCTTGCCGTGATGGCATTCTGCGGTTTTGCTGCCATCCTTGCGTTGCTCCTTACCCCGGAACCCCTCGACAGTGAACCCCTCACGACAGAGCCCCTCACCAACGACCTCAC
>Ga0105047_10000998_pt1 | contig 49836 bp, 49 predicted proteins | sample MAT04_FD_78384 | JGI IMG/M metagenome (GOLD analysis project Ga0105047, IMG submission 78384) | Freshwater microbial communities from Lake Fryxell liftoff mats and glacier meltwater in Antarctica - MAT-04 (megahit assembly) | ecosystem: Environmental > Aquatic > Freshwater > Ice > Liftoff...
GCGGCTGCTCCGAGACGCGAGCTGAGGTCACCGGCCGCCAACATCCCTTCGGCACGGACCCGTGTGTCGCGTTCGTTCCACTGGCCCTGTTCGGCCACAACCCGAGCGTCGATCTCGATTGCGAAGATCCACGCCGTAATGATCGTCACGGCAAGAAACAACTGAGTCAGTCCCAATCGGGTCTGCACCGAGTTATCGGTGAGTGATGCGAAGTAGCCGTGGCCTGTCTTGGTCGCAAGGTTGACGGTGATCGCGCACACGAAACTCGCCACACCGACTCCGACGAGCCCGAAGCGAAACGCCGACCACAGCAACAGGGGAAGGATCAGATAGACGAACGAGCGGTCTGACACCCAAAGCACCAGAATGCTGACCACGAGTGTGCCGGTCAGAATCCCGACGGCCTCGACGACGTCTCGTCGACGCATGATCGGACGCTGATACGCAAAGGCAAGGATTGGTGCGCCGACGCAGAGGACACCCAAGGCATCGCCAGCCCACCAGTGCGCAAAGCTGACCAGCCAATCCGAAGGTACTTGCCAGCCATAGACAGACGCACCGATGAGCGCGCCGGCCATCGGTCCAAGCAACATGGGACCCACGACGAAGGCCGCAACGTCGCGTCCACGGTGAAGATCGAGTATTCGCGATGCGCGCGGGGCGAACAACATACGCACGACCTGAGCTCCGACCAGAGGTTCGACGACGTTCGCGATGGCGTACGACACCGAAATGCCAGGGTCGAGGCCATGGCGAAGGTTGACGGAAGTCTCGGCGACGAAGATCGCCAGCGTCACAAGAAACCATCGTCGACGAGGGAGCAAGATGAGAGCGGCCACGGTCAGGCCAGCCGGAGGAAAGAAGGCCAACGACGCGTCGCCAGCTCCGAAAAGCCCCCAAGCCATCTCAGCACCGACTGAATACAGAATCCCGACAACCAGGAACACCTTCAACGCGGCAAACCGCCGTGTGTCTGGCCGGGCAAGTTCTCGCTCCAATTGTGCAGGCGCGGAAGTCAGCACATTGATCGACTACAAGTTGACACCGTCATTCGAACACCGAACACCGAACCTACCATTGTCCGAGTCGTCGCCAAGTGGGCGCGTCGGCGACGTCTCGTAGCTGGCGACCGGGGCAGTCTCACGGCACCAACCGTTCCGGATTGTGAAGTATGCGACTTGGTAGCTGCCCACGACCAGCGAGATCATCCGTGAGGCGCTCCGCCGGTTCCTCCACGTTGCCTGACAGAGGTCGTCGGTTCACGCTTGAGCACATGATGTTCGGCCTCGTGCTCGGCGTCCTCGCCATGCGGACCACCCCAGTCAACTCCCCCGCCGCCACCGTTCGCGGTGCTCCATCGGCGATGCTGTCTCGATGAGCGCTTCCGACGCGGCACCGACCCAGCGAATCGCGCGCCTCGTCGGCGTCTACGACGCCGACAGCACCCTGCGCGGTGAGCTCTCCTACTGGGTCGGTGCCCGCCTCGGCCAGCGGCACTGTTCGCTGTGCGAGATCACCCATGGCTCGGTCCGGCAACGACCCGAGTGGAAGGCCTGTCAAGCTGGTCTGCCGGTGCCGTTCGACACTTGCCATCGCAACGACCAGCCAGACACGATTCGCGCAGCAACTGGCGGACAGGCACCGGTGGTCGTCGCCGAGACCGACACGGGCCACGTGATACTCCTTACCGCCGCCGACCTCGATGCATGCGAGGGTTCGATCGATCGGCTCGTCGAGGCGATCGATCGGTCCGCCCTCAGCCTCGGTCTGACATGGCCGGCCCGATGAGCACTCGAGCAGGAACGCCGCCCGCCGACACGACGTCCAGCCCGCGCGACATCGTCATGTACACCCGGCCAGGGTGCCCGTACTGCTTCATCCTCCGAGCGGGCCTGCGGCGGGCCGGTTTGGTGTTCGAGGAGGTCAACATCTGGAAGGACCCGGACGCTGCCGCCTTCGTCCGATCTGTCGCCAACGGCAACGAGACCGTGCCCACCGTCGTTGTCGGAGGCGTCCGAATGGTCAATCCGAGCGCACAACGTGTCCAAGCAGTGGCCGCCGCTCTCCGCCGCGACGCTTGAGACATCGCTTCCACAGCATGGGGCCAACACGTACTGACCTCAGCGCAGGGATCGACCCGCTCGTCGGTTCACGCTCCCGGGAAAGCGTTGGTGAATCGCGACTGCTGATATCGAAACGCCGCTCCGACTGCTGCTATGGCGATGACGATCCCGCCGATCACACCGACTGTCAATGAAGCGCCGAACCCGCCCGTCACGGCAAGGCCAACCGAGGCACCCGCCAGGACGGCGTTGACCGTGCCGATCATCATCGCCGTCGTCAAGAATGGCGCCAGCCGCGTGTGCGCCAAAGCAACCTCGGTCGTGTCGCGTCCGGCCACCTGGCCGGCCCCCGGAAAGAACTGCGCTGCGTCCGCGGTCAGTGTCGTGTAGTACGCCCGAATCGTGTTCACTCGCTCGTTTGCGACGATTGCCTGGATGCTGGTGTCGATCAGGCGAGCAATCGTGAACCATCCGAGAATGAGCACAACCGGGAACGCAGCACCGACGAACGGCCCGAAGCCTGCGGTGCCGGACAGGAATCCGAGCGCGATCAGCGTCGACGAGAGCGACGTCATGTAGAGCGACGCTCGCCCTGAGGCTTCTCCGATTGTCGAACTAGCAATGCTTTGCTGGACTGAGTGCTCGGTCACGAGCGCGGTCAAGAGTGCACTCCGATCCTCAGACATGTTGTCCACTCAAGTTCCTGCCAGGAACGAGCTCGACCATCAACCGAGGCTCGATCCAGACATCCATCACACCCGGCCAACCGAGGAAGCAGACGAACCCACCATCGTGGGGCGGGAACGGTTCCGGCGAGGTCGATTTCGTCGGCCCTGCCGCGTTCATGCTTGCCATCGTTTATCTCCAACTAACTGGGCAGAATCTCACGAGGGTCTGGCCAACTTCGGTTGACTCGTGGGTTGAAAGTTTTCAGGCTGCTTGGGCGGCCGTGCTCAGTGTTTCATATGATCGACGGCCGACGCGTTTCTCGTCAAAGAACGAGTCGAATCCAGCGTGTGCCCTCGCGTTCACTATCTCGCCACGACTGCGAGTGGAAGCGCGCGTCGGGTCGGCAACGGGAGCAATCGGGTCAGTTGCTGGTTCTCGCCAGGGTCGAGCAGCGAGTGCTGCACACATGCGGGGACGATCTCTGCAGACTCGGGATGGGCCATCGCATAGGTGCATTCCTGCAGGCGTTCCTGCGCGGCGAGCACCGCCGGATCGGAGGCCGTCTCGCCTCGTCGAAGGAGCTCCCATGCCGGGGCCACGACCGCAGCGTCCATGAAGCTGTGCATCACGAACGTCACCGGTTGCATCCCGGAACGCACGGCACGAAGGCCACCAGCACGTCGGACGAAGCGACGGATCCAGCCGGCGGCGATGAGTGCGAGTCGTGGCCGCCGGACCAGCAGGCGTGCAACCCGCGACACCTTCACGAACATGTTCGGCTCGGTCATGTAGTTGCCGGGCAGGTAGCGCAGGTACGCGTCGCGTGCGGCAAGGTCTGCGGGATCGTCCTCTTCGAGCACCGGCACGAATCGGTCGTTGACGAAGACACCCCAGCTGGTGCGGTTGCAGCGGGTATCACCGAATTGCAGCACTCGGTACGGCAACGCGCGGCCAGCTCCCAGCTCGATTTGGGTCCACACGTCGTCGTCGGTCATCGCTCGAAATCCTTCTCGCCAACGAACTTCGCTGCCTACGTAGGCAGCGGGTTGGAAGGAGAACATTCGCCATCCTTGGCGCCGCGAAGCGCGGATGACCTCGGCGATTTCCCCCAGGTTGTCGGGGGTGACGGTCATGTTGTGCGCGAGGTATGAGCGAACGCCGTGGGTTGAGCGGAGCCTGGCGAACATGTCGGTGAACCGCCGGCGCTGGTCATGCAGTTCGGCTTCCGATTGTGGCTTCTCGTTTCCGCGGCGGCCGTACATCGTGGAATCGATGTGCGCCGCGAACGACACAGAGTCGAACCGTCTGCTCCCGTCTTGTCGCAGCACCACCTGGTGCAGGTACTGCTCGTCGAAGTCGCCGTGGGTCATGCTCATCGGTGTGCGGCCGTTCGCTCGCATCGCTTCAAGGACTGTCGCGTGGTCCTCGGCTGCCAACAACGACACCTCGCCTCCGATCAGTTGCGCGAACGCTGCCGGGCCGCGCTGCTCGCGCAGAAACGCCATCTGGCTGCGCACCTGCTCGAGTGTGTGTGCTCCGTCGACTCGCACCTTGTTCGCGTCCTTCGAGTGGTAGCACGGCTTGCACGCAAAGTCGCAGGCCGGGAACACCCCATGAGTGCCCTCGCAGCCGGTTGAGCGTCGTCCGATCAGCTGACCGTCGGTCTTGACATGCTCGGGTAGTTCCGACCACCGTCGGGCGGCTGCGGCAGCGGACTCCGCGTCGACCGGTCGGGTGCGGATCTCCCAACGTCGCAACCATGCCACCAACCCCGGGCCAACCATTCGTGCTTGCTCCACATCTCGATCGACCGATCGATCGGACAGTCTCCGGTCGACGGCCGCCGACGCGACGGGAACCCGCTCCGTCACCCTGGCACTTCCGCGAGGGGTGGGACACGATTGACGGATCGCCGTTTGACGAGCCTAGAGGTGACAACGCTGAGGACGATCAGCACCACCGAGATGGTCAATGTTCGTCCGTCTACGCCGTCGAGACCATCGTCGAGTCTCGTCACCGACGAGCCGACGAGCACGAACGCGACGGTTCCGGGCAGCGTGCCGATCGCCGTCGCGGTGATGAACGGCGTTCGACGCACATGCAGCAAACCGCAGCCGTAGTTGACGAGGTCGTAGGGCAAGAACAGCAATCGGGTCAGCAGCACTGCTTCGAAGCTGTTCGCGCGCAAGCGTGACGGCCATGTCCCCAATTGAGACGTGACGGCAGACTGGTCACCTGGCCGACGGAGGTTCCGGCCGATGCTGTAGCCGATCATCGCGGAAGCGTTCGCCGCCACGGCAGCGACCCCCACACCGACGAACGGCCCGAACAAGATGCCGGCCGCAACTGTCATGATCGTGGCCGGGAACAGGACGAGCGGACGAACCAGCGACACGGCCATGTACGCGACGACGGCCCACCAGTTCCCGCTCGCTGCGTCGATCAATCGTTGCGCTGTGTCGACAGCTCCCAATCCGGTCCGCCGCTGGTACACCACCCAACTCGCAATGAGTCCCGCCCACGCCACGCCGGCAACCACAAGTCGTCCCCATCGTCGCGTCCGGGGCCGAGCGATAACAGCGGTCTCGGTCATCGAAGGTTCCGGACGGCCCAGACGACCCGCTGGATCACGGTGATGCCCACTAGGCCGGCCATCGCGGAAAACCACCAGATCGCCCGGTCGGGGAACGAGAGCATCACCACGAACAACACGATGGTCTCGGCACCCTCGACAAGCCCGGCCGGCATGTGGATGGTGGTGCGCTCTCCGGTTTCGCCTGCGCCGCTACCGCGCTTCTCGGCAATCGCGGAGAGGTACGTCCACGACATCGTGTTCACGTAGAAGGTCGCGAGCAGCACGGCGCACCAGGTCCATGTCCCGATGCTTGCCTGCGCCGTGGCGATCCCGATCGGTACGGCGGCGTAACCGATTGTGTCGGCCATCATGTCCAGGTATCCGCCAAGGTCGGTCTGGCGGTCTGCCTCGCGAGCTACCGCACCGTCGAGCCCGTCAAAGACCCGACCGAGCAGCCACAAGGCAACCGCCTGCCAACGCAGCCCGAACCCGGCGGCGACGCCCCCGCCGACACCGCCGGCGAGTGAGAGCGCTGTGAGCCAAACGGGCCCGATGCGGCCAGCAACCACCCGAGCAGCCGGACCGATCACTCGGTCTTTGGTGGTTCGAAGTGTGCGGTCGATCATACGGTGATGATCATCGCTGATGGAGTGGGATCATGGGAGGGGAAACCCACCGCGATCGGATCGCATTCCAAGGGAAGAATCGCGACCGACCACAGGGTTTCCAACTCAATCGGCCGCATGAAAGGTTCGTGGATGACGTCCTATGACGTGGTGGTGATCGGTGGTGGTGCCGGCGGACTCGTGGCAGCCAAGGAAGCACGGCGTCGGCATGCCAGTGTCGTGATCGTTCAGGACGGTCCGCTCGGCGGCGACTGCACGTTCACGGGTTGCATTCCGTCCAAGGCCTTGCTCGCCGCAGCCGCCGAGAACAACTCGTTCGACGAGGCCATGGTGCGCGTCCACGCCGCCGTCGACCACATCGCTGCCACCGAGGACGCCGCCGCGCTGGCCCGGGAGGGTATCGATGTCATCGCCGGCTATGCCCGCTTCCGCGACCCGACCTCGGTCGACGTCGCTGGCACCACGGTGCGATCGAAACGCTTCATCGTCGCCACTGGGTCACGACCTTTGATCCCTGCGATCCCGGGTCTACGCGAGAGCGATCCGCTCACCAACGAAACCCTCTTCCAACTCGATCAGCGGCCTGACTCGCTGGCGATCCTCGGGGGTGGACCGATCGGCTGCGAGATGGCCCAGGCGTTCGCACGCCTCGGCAGCAAGGTCACATTGATCGAAGCCGAAGAACGGCTTCTGCCGCGCGAAGAACCCGACGCCTCGGCCGTGCTCGCAGCCGCTTTGACCCGCGACGGCGTCACTGTGCGGGTCGGCTCCCCGGCGACGCTCGTCGAGCGCAGTCCGGACGGCACGATCCGCGTCCATACCGAAACCGGTGAGCCCATCGCGGCCACGCACCTACTCGCAGCAATCGGCCGCGCGCCGTCGGGGCGCGGGTTCGGCCTCGAAGAGATCGGGGTCGCGATCGACAAGCGCGGCGCGATCACCGTCGACGACACGATGGCCACCAACATCGCTGGCATCTGGGCGGCGGGCGACGTCACCGGTGGACTCCAGTTCACCCACGTCGCCGGGCGCATGGGTTGGATCGCCGCCACCAACGCCCTCTCGAAGCTCGCTCGCGTTCGCAGATTCCGACTGGACACGCGCGCGATTCCGTGGGCGACGTTCACCAGCCCCGAAGTCGCCCACGTCGGACTCACCGAGGCAGAGGCTGCCGAACAACACCCCGATGCGCGCGTCGCCCATCTCCCGCTCACTCACGTCGACCGTGCCATCGCCGTTGGCGCAACCGAAGGCTTCGTCACTCTCATCGCCGCGCCGCGGCACGTGACCCGACACCTCGCCGGCGGACGACTCGTCGGCGCAACCGTCGTCGCCCCCACCGGTGGTGAACTGATCCACGAGGCCGCCCTGGCGATGCAAACCAACATGTTCGTCGGTCGCCTCGCCCAGACGACCCACGCCTACCCCACCTGGTCCATGGCCATCCAACAAGCAGCACTGCAGTTCTTCGGCGAGTCTGCTGGCCTGCGAGCCAGGCCTGTCAACGCCGCCGCGCGACAGCGCGGTCCCACGAAGTAGACAGAGAACGTGACGACACCCGAGAGCGAATCACCACTCACGCTGGCAGGGATCCCCACGGTTGGGATCTACATCGCCGCATTCGCCCACGTACCGGAGCGCATGGGAGTGAGCCGGGCTCTGATCACCGACCATCCAATGGGCCGACCACTCGGAGCACCCGGCGATGCCGTTCGCCAGCGCGCCGTGGTCGAAGCAGCCCTTGCCCTGCTCACCAGCACGGCCGGTCAAACGATCGTCTCGTTCCCGCATCCGTACCGGACGGCCCCACCCGGTGTCGATCTCACCGACGCAACGACCTTCGACTCGCGAGCCCTCGACCAGTTCGTCGGCAGAGCAGCCGCAGTAGCGAGAAGTGGGTTGAGCGCGTCGTGACGCTCGGCATCGGCGACCTGCTCCCCGACCTCGAACTCATTGATCACACCGGCCAACTCTGGCGCACCGGTGATCATCTCGGCCAGCCGCTCGTTCTGGTGCTGCACCGTCACCTTGCTTGACTGCCATGTCAGGAACACGTGATCGCCGTGCGCGATCATCTCGACCAATTCGGTGACGCAACCATCGTCGTCGTCACCTTCGCCGCGCCCGAACGACTCGCTGCCTACCGCGATCACCTCGCGATTCCCTTCGCGATCGTCACCGACGTCGACCGCCGCCTGTACCGACTGCTCGGCGCCGAGCTAGCTAGCAATCGCCAAATCTGGTCGTTCGGCACGCTGCGGATGTACGCAGGTCTGCTCCTGCGCGGGCGCCGTCTCAGAAAGCCCACCGAGGACATCCACCAACTCGGTGCCGACGCGGTCGTTGGACGCGACGGACGACTTCGCTACCTCTCACTACCCGCCACGCCCGACGCCCGACCGCCAGTGTCGGATCTGATCGCCGCACTCGACTGAATCCTCAACCCCGGTGCAGCGGCGTTCACCGCTACACCGGCTCCCCGCCACGGGCGATGCGCGCCCCGAACTCGCGCAGCCGCGCCAGCGAGTCCGCGGGCACGGAGGGCTGGTGATCAGCTAGCGAGTGCTTGATTCGTTCGTACGTGTCGGCTTCAAGTCCACACCTCCGACAATCCTCGAGATGTGCGGCCAATCGTTCGGAGCGACGATCATTGAGCTCTCCGTCGAGGTAGTGCTGCAACCATTCGCCGACCTCACCGCACGTCATCGGGCGCTTCGCAGACGACCCGAACGGGAACTTCCACGGCTTCCTCATCAGTGGCTCCTCGGGGCCAGACCGGCGCGGTCCAGATGATCACGGATACGACCACGCGCCCGGTGAAGACGGCTCATCACCGTGCCGGCAGGCAGGCCCAGCACCTCGGCGGCCTCGGCGTAGGTCAAGCCCTCCACATCGACAAGTTGGACGACACTGCGAAACGGCTCGTCCAGCTCGGCGAGTGCGCGTTCGATCTCGGCATCGAAGCCAGCATCGACGCTGGCATCGGTGACATCGACGGCCGCCAACTCGTTCAATTGTCGAGAAGTCCCGTCCGGGTCGCGGAGCAGCTCAGGGCGCTGGCGCCGGTTGCGGTTGATGTGCGTGTTGCGCAGAATCGTGAGCAACCACGCCCGCGGATGTCGACCATCGAAGCGCTCAATCGCTCGGTAGGCGCGGATCAGGGTGTCCTGGACCAGGTCTTCCGCGTCGGCATCGTTGCGGGTAAGTGAGCGTGCAACTCGCAACAGCACTTCAATCTCGGGCAGCACGTGCTGCTCGAACAGTGCTTGACGCGCCTGCGGACTGACCACGCGAGAGGGTACCCGCTGAGGATGCCAGCTCATTCCGCGGGAAGCATCCGCAGCGGTGCCGGGTTTCCACCTGCGTGATGCACTTCGATCATCTCCGCAATCGCCGCTACATCGACGCGTTCGTCGACGGCGAACTCGACGGAGACTTGCGGAGTCGTGTCGGCGAGCACGTTGCGATCTGCCCGATGTGCGGCCGGGATGCCGGACTGACGTTCCATGTGAAGCACAGCCTGGCACGCCATCGCAGCATCGCCGAGCGCGCTGCCGATCGCATGCGCCGATGGGCTCGCCGCGATCTGAGCTGAACATCGGTGGCAGGAAACAACACATCGTCCACGAGAAGCCGAAGGTCAGGCCGTCTCACCGCCGGCCCAATCGTTCGAGGACATTCGCGGTCATGCGTTGCACCTGCGGACTTGTCGGAAATGCATCGTCGCCTTCAAGGAACCGCGGCCAATAGGTCGTGCCAACGTTGACGACGATGCCGCCTCCCGGATGAGTTCGCACAACGGCCTCATGCCGACGAGGTTTGCTGGCTCGGTCGGTGAACTGGGTGCGAGACACGACGACGACACCTTCGGCATCGTCCTGCGGCGCGTTATCCCACTCGTAGCCGACCAAACGCTGGAGGCGGTCTCCGTTGCGGAGTCCCGTACCGTCGTACAGCCAATGGTCTTCGCTCGCCACAGTCCAGTCGTATCCGTGGCCATAGGGAAACTCATAGCTCTCGTAGTGCGAACCGAGCAGCTTGTGCTCTGGTGCTCCGACAAACGGATCTCGCCAGCGACCAGTGGTGTCGTCGTGCGGGTCCTCGTCCGCTGCCGCGGCCTTGTGACAAGTCATCGTCGTCTCGTCGAGGCGAATTCTCCAGTAGATCGAGTTCGCGGCGAAGAAGGCAGCATTGCCGCCTGAGGCAACGAAGTCCTCCAGGTGACTGCGCATTGGTGTCGACCAATACTCGTCGTGAAACGCCGTCGCGAACAACGAGGCACCGTCGAGCAGACGGGGATCGCGGTGCAGGTCGTAGCTCGTCACAAACGAGACGTCGTACTGCTCACGGTCGAGCCAGCGAGCCATTTGCCAATCGCCGTAGAACATGAATCCTGCACCGTCGAACACGTCGAACGGGCGGGAAATCGGAAGACTGGTTGCAACACCACCAGGCGAATTGAACGGATACAGGCTCGCTCCTCCCCACGCGTTGTACGCGTGATAAGTGGTGAAGGGGATCTGAACCACGATCGGTCGGACCGGGCGATGGTCCCGAACGACAAAGGGAGCGAACCGTCGAGCCCGAGGAACGCTGTCGTCAGTCACGACAGCTACGTAGAGCCCGCTGCGCCACGATTCGTCGATCGCCTTTCGAAACACGATTGGCCATTGCGACACATCGTCGACACCGGTACCAGCGCGCGCGTCGGCCCCCGTGCGAAACTCGATCGGTTGGCCAATCGAACTACCACGCGACGAACCGACGCGGTGGACGGCAACCGACAGCAGACGAGCACTGCGCGCTCGGATGATCAGTTCATCTCCGACAGCAACCGAAAGTTGCGAAGCGAAGGCGGCAAATGACTGGTCATAGACCGGGGACGACTCCGCTGTGAGGAGCGGCGACGATGCGCCAAACTCCAACCGCTCCCGACCATTGCGGTTCGCCGAGCTTCGCAGAACAAGGGCCGACGCGACCCCGATTGCGGGAAGCGCTAACAGTCGGCGCCGGGAGATCAGTGACACGTGAGGAAACCCGTCGTCGCTCGCACGCATTCCTGACATGGTCCGCGTGATGTCAATGAAACCCGCTGACTAACGCGACACATTCCAGGCGCGACCCATCTCGGGAATAGCCGTCACAACGAGCCGGGTTCCCCTGGTCGCACCCACCAACCAACGGATGCCGAAGGTTTCCGCCCACACGACTGACCGAGCATCGCATTGGAGTCCTGAAACATGTTCGATGGTCCATACGCACTCGCGATCGCCGCTGGCATGGCGGCCACGGTCAACCCGTGTGGCTTCGCACTGCTTCCCGCTTACCTCTCCGCGTTCCTGGGTAGCGAGCACCGCGCCGGTGGCGCCAACGCGGTCGCTCGAGCGCTGGCCGTGTCGGCCGCGCTCACCGCTGGCTTCGTCGTCGTGTTCGGCGCCTTCGGACTGATCATCACGCCGCTCGCGCTCTCGATCGAGGACAAACTCCCGTGGGTCACCGTCGTCATCGGAATCGGCCTCATCGCGCTCGGCATCGCCCTCCTCGCCGGCCGCCAACCGACCCTCAAGATCCCCAAACTGCAGCGCGGTGGCAGTGACGGAACCCTTCCCTCGATGTTCCTCTTCGGTATCTCCTACGCCACCGCTTCACTGTCTTGCACTGTCGGTCCGTTCCTCGCGATCACCACCACCACGTTCCGGTCGTCCAGCTTCATCGCTGGCAGCGGAGTGTTCCTCGCCTACGCGCTCGGCATGGGCATCGTCATCGGCATCCTCACCGTCGCGCTCTCCCTCGCCAAAGCGACCGTCGTCCAACGCTTCCGCAACGCGATGCCCAAGATCAACCGGATTGCCGGTGGCTTCATCGTGATCGCTGGCCTTTACGTCGCGTACTACGGCTGGTACGAGATCAGAGTCTTCAACGGCGACACCGAAGACCCGATCATCGATCGGGCGATCCGCATTCAGAGTTGGCTCACCAACCACATTGTTCCCGACAACCCCGCGTCCACTGCGCTCGCTGCCGTAGTAATCCTTGGTGCTGTCGCAGCCGTGGCCGCTTTCGTTCGACGACGACGAACCATTCTCGAGGCGGAAACCCCATCGTCGACTCAGGCGACGAAGCCAGCGGGTCACGGAGTTGCGTGAGGTTGGAGCATGACGCCGCAAGTGTCGTTCAATGGAGCGATGCTGGCGGCGATCGCCGAGTCGAGCGCGGCTGCGCTGTCGTCGTAGCCCCCGGCCGCCGATGGATCCGTTGGGAGGTCGGCGTCGAGGAGCATCTGGCTGTGTGCTCGCATCGCCGCCGCGAGTTGCTCGGACAGCACAGCCAGTTCGCTTGGGGCGGTCTGGGCCAAGGCGTTCGCCGCGTACCGAAGGTCGTCGAGGATTCGCTGCCGCTGATCATCGGATGCGGTCGGATACGCGCCCGCGTCGCTCTGGGCGCGAGACAAACGATCGGCGTAGCGACAGAAGCGCTCGACGGTGGCCTCGGCGCCAGCGGCAGCCGAGACCTGGTTGCCGTCGATGAGCTCGAGGACGTCTTCCTCGTCGAAGGGCCCGAGCCATTCTGCAAGCAATTCGCCGTCAGCGCCGTACAACTTCGCGCTCGGTTGCAGCGACACACCGAGTTGCGCCCACGACTGGAACGACTCATCCCACAGCAGGGTGTGGGTGATGTCGAACGTGTCGGCAAACTCTTTGGCCATCTCGAGGTTGTCCTGGGTACCGAGGCCGATCACCTGCAGCCGGTCTGCGTTCGCTCGAGCAAACTGCTCGACACCGGGCGCCTCGGCCCGGCACACAGGTCAATGTGGCGCCCAGAACCAGACCAGGGTGGGTCGGTCGGATGGGATGAACGCGTCAAGAGCGACGCGCCGGTCGCCTGTGACGTCGTCCACTTCGATCGCCGGGAGCGGGCTCACTCTCGAGTTTGAGTCGCTAGCGGACGAGGTCGGGCGGCCCGCGCCGGAACCGGATCCGCAGGCCGACAACGCCATCAGGCCGATCGCTGCACAGGTCACGAGCTGCTTCATGGAGCCGATAACCCGGTACGGCACCGATTCCATTCCCGATCGATCCCGGGAATACCTCACGGGGGGCGGACCGGGCTACTGCCGCGGGCACGAATTGACCTGATCACCAAACAATCAGACTTCTGTCGAGCAAACTGCTCGATGTCGACATGGCTGGGAAACGCGGCGAGTCAACCCGGCATGCCCGCCCGCCGGGATTCTCAGTCGTCGCTGTCTGCGTCCAGGCCGAGCTCAGCGCAATGCATCCTCACCGAGGGCCCTCGACGATTGCGGAGAACTCTGCGGTCACTTGATCGCGGAGCTCCGGCGAAGTCCAGAAGTCGATGACGGTGGCGGCCATGGCTTTGGCGGCGTCAAGCAGGCAGCGGTCGGCGTCGGGGGTGACTGATGCTTCGGTCATCTCGATCGTGTGCCCTGCGCAGCGGGTTCCGACATCGAGCACCGGATGGATGACTGGGAGCTCATAGCTGACGTTGCCCATGTCGGTGGAACCGGCGGCTTCGATCGGGATCGTGGCGGGGTCGAGGAAGTGGCGGCCGAGTGCCTCGCCGTTGACCCGAAAGGCGGCCGCGAGCGCTCGGTTAGCGCGCAAGTCGAGGTAACCGCCGAGCGACTCGATGGTGCACGTGGCCCCCAGCTGTCGGGCGGCGCCCTGGAAACACTCGGTCAATCGGGCTCGCAATCCGTCGAGCCGGTCGTTGCTGCGAGCCCGGATCCGGTAGCGGGCGGTCGCTTCGGCAGGCACGATGTTGTCGGCGGCGCCACCGTTGGTGATGATGCCGAAGACCCGTTCGTCTCGGCGCAGGTTGGCGCGCAGGACTTGAGCCCCCTGGTAGCCGAGGACAAGTGCGTCGAGCGCGTTGATGCCGGCGCGTTCGGACGATGAGGCGTGCGCAGCGCGGCCGTGCATCGTGATGACCAGCGTCTCGTTCGCGAGGTAGGGCACCATCTCGACGTTGGCCGGTTCGGGGTGCACCATCATCGCGGCGTCGGCGTCGGCGAAAGCCCCCCGCTCGAGGAGGCGCAGCTTGCCGCCACCGCCCTCCTCGGCCGGTGTGCCCAGCATGGTCACACGACCCCCGAGGTGTTCGGCGAGCGGAGCGAGGGCGATGCCGGCACCGATGCCCGCAGTGCCGATGATGTTGTGGCCGCAGCCGTGACCGATGCCCGGCAGCGCGTCGTACTCGCAGCAGATGATCACGTGCGGACCCGCATTGCCGCAGCGGCCCGCGAAGGCTGTGGCGAGCTCGAAGGCCGGGGCCTCAACCTCGATCCCGTGTCGCTGCAGCGCACTCGACAGCGTGTGGGCAGCGAAGTACTCCTCGTAGCAGAGCTCTGGCCGTGCGTGAATGGCGTGACTGATCTCGACCAGCTCAGACTCGATGTGGTCGATGGTGGCCCACGCCCGCGCCTTCGCAACCTCCGCGTCCATGCTGATCACTCGAGCGTCGCGTAGTTCGTGGCTCGGTCGGTCGCCACCGTGCCGCGCACCTCGTTCACCGACTCGCGCAGCGCTCGGACGTAGTCGTCGAGGACAGCCGCGTTGCCGTTCGACACGGTGGAGTGCAGCGAGTCCGGCGGTGTTTGCCGATCGTGGAACCAGCCCCGCCGTTGCAACGCGTCGCCCAACGCGAACACATCGACAGGACCACCCGCCGAGTCGGCGTCGCCCGCCATCGCAACGAGATGGAAGGTGCCGTCACCGAGCACACGAATGCCGTCGATATCGCCAATCGCCGCCCGCAGCCTGTCGGCAGCATCGAGGGCAGTGGCGGTGAGAGCCTTGTAGCCGTCTACGCCGAGGTGTCGCATCACCGCCCACGCCATCGCCATCGGTGCGCCCGGCCGAGTGCCCTGGATGTTGGGTGACGCATAGAAGCCACCGAGCCAGTCGTCGAACACAAACGTCTGGTAGGCGCGCAATGCTGCTGAGGCGTAGAGCACGACCGACACACCCTTCGGTGCGTATCCCAGCTTGTGAATGTCAGCGGAGATAGAGGTGACCCCGTCGACGCGAAAGTCCCACGGTGGAACCGTTCTCCCGAGCAGTTCGGCGAAGGGCAGGACGAAGCCGCCCATGCACGCATCCACATGGCAGTTGGCGCCTGCCTCCGCGGCGATCGCGGCGATCGCAGGGATCGGATCCACCACGCCCTGCGGATACTGCGGGGCCGATCCGACGACCAGCACCGTGTTGTCGTTGACCGCTGCGGCCATCGCATCGACGTCGGCAGTCCAATCAGGCCGAACCCGGGTCTTACGGACCGTGACCCCGAACAAGTGGCCGGCCTTGTGAAACGCTGCATGCGCGCTCTCCGCGACCACCATCTCCGGCGCGCTGATGCCACGTTCTGCTCGTGCACGCTCACGTGCCGCTAACACCGCGCACAGGATCGACTCGGTGCCACCGCTCGTGAGGAAGCCCGAGACGCTCGCAGACCCGTGGAGCAGCCCGGCCGTCCATCGAACCACTTCCGACTGGATGGATGCGAGCGACGGGAACGCCTTGGTGTTCAGTGCGTTCTCGTGAAGGAACGCCTTCGCGGTGCGCTCTGCCACCTCATGCACCGAAGGGCCCCCGTCGTACACCATGCCGAAAGTTCGACCAGACGCCCAGTCGACGTCGGCTCCCCGTTTAGCGGCCAGTTCAGCAAGTACGTCGTCGACATCGCAGCCAGTGTCAGGTAACAGTGGAATCATTCGGCAACCGTAGAGCATCGCTCGGACAACTATGGAAGGCTCGTGCCGATGGGTCTGACGCTGGTGACCGGGTCGTCTGGCAACGTGGGGGGTCCACTGCTGAACGCTCTCATTGAGAGGGGCGCTGCAGCGATCGGCACGCATCAGACCGCCATCCCCGGCGACGGGCACGGTCGACTGCTGGATTTCTTTCAGCCGTCGACTTTCGCGGCTGCGCTCGACGGGGTCGATCGCGTCTTCCTGATGCGCCCACCACCCATCAGCGATACGAAGCGCTATATCCGGCCGTTCATCAAAGCCATGACGAACGCGAATGTCGAGCAAGTCGTTTTCTTGTCGCTCATGGGCGTGAACCCGGTGATGCCGCACTGGCGGATTGAAAAGGACCTCCGCGAATCGGGGTTGGAGTGGACGATGTTGCGCCCGGCCTTCTTCTCGCAAAACCTGGGTGGGGCCTACCTCGCCGACATCCGCGATCACGACCGGATCAGGCTGGCAAGCGGCAGCGGGCGGACCAGCTTCATCGACACCCGCGACATTGCCGCCGTAGCCGCTCTGGCGCTCGAATCACCCCGGGCGCATCGCGGAAAGATCTACACGCTCACCGGGCCAGAGGCGATCCGCTACCACGAGGTCGCGTCCCGACTTTCCGCATCGTTGGCTCGTCCCATTTGCTACGAGCCCATCGGCTTGTTGCGCTACCGGCGAGAACTGCTCGCTGCTGGCTCACCACGCGACTACGTCCGAGTGCAGTTACTGATCAACATCATCGCGAAGCTTGGTCTGGCCGCGAAGGTGAACGACGAAATGCCCAGGCTGCTGCAGCGCCCGAGTCGAACCCTCCAGACCTACATCGACGACCATCGCGACCTCTTCAGTAGCTGACGTTGGTGAGGCGCGTTGCTTGTCAGGCCCCCGACTCCACCGATTTTCCACAAGCTAGAAGTAGGTGTCGATGACGCCTATCACCGTGTCGTGGTCGTCGACTTCGAGCACGCGGCGCCACTTGTCGAATGTGGTGCACGGGTGAGAGATGCCGACCACGACGGCATCGCCGATCGCGAGCGGCTCGTCCATGCCGTTCGTGCGGACCAGCGCGTGTTGGTCCCACATTTGGCGGACAGTCCACGTGGTCAGCGGGCGGCGAACTCCGAGGTCGGTCACCACTTCAAGCGGCACAGGTGAGCCTGTGTCATTCGAAGTGTCTCGGCGACCGAAGCCGAGTACTGCGCATCCGCTTTCCGGCGTCGAGATGACCCTTGCCCAGAGGCGCAGCGCAGGCTCAAGGAACGCTTTCGGCGGATCGTCGGTTGCGTTGCGAACCTCGAGCGGTGATTGGAATTGATAGACACCGTGATCGTGCGTGATGTAGCAACCGCTGCGCAGTATGAGAGGTCCAGCGACGCCGCGGAGTTCTTCCACAACCACGTCGAACGCGCCGCTGCCACCCGCAGTGACGAGGGTGCTGTCGTCCACAAGTCCCTGGGAGCGCGCGGCTGCGATCGTTTGCACAAATCCGGCGAGGAACGCGCGCACGTCATCGGTCCCAATCGGGACGCGCTCGTGCGGTGGCGCGAATGCGCGGCGGGGCGAAGGAATGAGTCCTTCATAGGCAGCGATGCCGACCGATTTCAGTCCGTCTGCTTGGCGCGCGTCGTGCAGGAGGCTCAGGAACTCGGACCGGGTTCGAACACCGGTCCTGCCCTTTGGGATGCCGAACTCGATGAAGGCACTGAGGCGGGGCTCGATCTGGCCAACTGCAGCCAAGCGACGAAGTCCCTCCTCTGAATCCACGAAGACGTAGATGTCGACGGAGGCGGCCAACTCGGCGAGCTTGCGAAGTTCGAGCGAGTCGACGACTTCGCTGGCCACGATGACCTGCTTCGCGCCAGCGCCGATAGCGAGCTCGGCTTGCCGCGCGCTAAAGACTGTCAAACCCCACGCTCCAGCAACCAGTTGGCGCCGGAACAACTCCGGTGCAAGCGTCGTCTTGCCATGTGGGGCCAGCAGAACGTTCCGCTCCGCGCACCAGGCGGCCATCGTCGAGATGTTGTGGTTGACGGCTTTCCGACTGAGTGTCAGCACCGGCAGCGGGAGGTCGCCGCGAGCCACGTTCAATTCGCGTCCGGCCAGAACGTCGGCCGATGCCGCCCGGTACGGGAGCCCTTTCTCAGCTGGCGCCTTCAGCGCGCTGTTCAATTCGCTCATCGGATTCTCATTTCAGCCGGAGCGTACTCTCGACGGCCGAATCCCGGACCCGTTTGATCGGTCGCCAACGCGGGTATCTCTTGAACATGGTGCTAACAGAGCAAGAAGTCGAACGCTTGCCCGAGACGCTGAAACGGTCACCGAAGAAGGCGCAGGCGACTTACATGCATACGTTGGAATCCGCCGAGGAAGACCACGGTGATGGCGAGGCAGCGCATCGGATTGCGTTTGCATCGCTGAAGCACTCGTTCGAGAAGGTCGGCGATGTCCCTCGGGTTACGTCGACAGTCCCTCGGGTTACATCGACGTATTGGGCACGTGCCACGCGCCGTCTTTACCCACGATGCGCACGTCAACCAGACCCAACTCCTCAAACATGACCGCGGCCTGTTTCGCCGTGGCTTCATCATCAAGGCAGACAGCGACGAGGCCGATGGCGGTGTCGCCCTGACGCTGTTGCTGCCACGCTCGGCCACCGCCGTAGCGCCCGGCACCTCCGAGGAGAGCGCCGATGACAGCACCGATGATGGCGAGGAACACCCCTGCTATCACCGCTCCGGTCCAGTTACCGATCGCTGCTCGAGCGACGAACATCCCGGCGGCCCCAAGGACGATGGCACCGGCGATGCCGGCGATAGCGAGCCGCTTGCGCGGCAAGTCGATGGTCCCTTCCTTGTCTTCCGTTCCGGTAGCGACCACGGTCGAGTCGTTGGGTAAAACGAGGGCTAACCCGATTCGCGCGGCGGGGATGTCGAGTCGCAGCCGATTCGCAGTTTCCGCGGCGGCGGCTGCACCCTTTATCTCGACAACGAGGGTGTGTTCCGTCATCGTGACAGCGGGTTTCCGTATCTCGATTCGGTGTTCCGGAAACCGCAGCGCGGCATAGTCCTCAAACGTCGCCATGCCCGAGACATACCCGGACCCAACTCATCGCAAACCCTGCGGGTGCGGATCCTTACGATCGACTCCTCAGCGCAGAACGTGCGACTGACACGACCATGCCCAGGAACACTGTCGTCCACGCCGCGAGGGCGAAGCCGAGCGTGACCTTGGGCGCCCAGTCGAGTTGCTCAAGCTTGACGACGGCCCGCATCCTGAACGTCGCTGCGCCGTACATGCCGATGGGGAACACGAGTGACCAGTAGGAGGGGTGATAGCGCAGCGGGACCCCTCGGACGATGTGGCGCCAAATGCCGATCGCGATCATTACGGGGAACCAGAACGTGGCCGTGGCCCAGGCGAGGGTGACGAGTCCTTCAAGGAACGGTGCGAGTCGTTCGACTCGGGGTGACGTGGCGCGAATCGCGAGGAGGTTGGACCCGGCAAGCACGGTGATGGCGACGGCGCCCGCAGCGATCCACGAGGGTGGGTCGGCTTCGGTCGGTTCGAGTGGCTGGAAGGTCCAGCGCAGGAACACCATCGTCATCACAATCAGATAGAGCACGATGCCAAGTGTGAACGCGGCAATGCACGTGAACACGAGTAGGTCGTCAGGTGTATGGCCTGCGAGGAGAGCGCCGAGGACGGCTACCGACTCAGTAGAAACAGTGAGCAAGAACCACGTGCCGTTGACGCCAGCGCCGAGGCCGGGCTTGTCGCGGCGGAGCACGTCGGAGATCAATGAGGTGTAGGCAAGCAGCACCCACAGGGGCAGGCTCGTCCACCACAGGACGGTTGCAAGTCCCCACCATCCGTGAATGACCGCTGACGCGCTGCCGAGCACGTTGGTCGCGGCGACGATGGTGAGAAACGCGAAGCCCTTGGCGTGGCTGGTCAGATCGGCGACGAGGCGTTTCGTGAAGATCACCAGCCGGGCCAAGACGAGCACGGCGAGAACGACGTAGGCGGCGGCGGTGACGGCGTACAAGCTGTTGGCGAGCCAGCTGATCTTCTGCTGCTTGGCGGCGACGGCGATGATGCCTGTCGCCATGACGAGCGCGAAGTAGCCGGGGAACAGCGTCGCGATCGGTCCGCGCGGTGCGGTGGCCGGTTGGGTGGTCGTGGTGCTCATGGGCGGAGATACCTCAAGAAGGCTGCTGCTGCGCCAGCGAGGCCGACGGAGATAATGGCGGTCGCCCATGCGAGACGCTCGTCGTCGGTTTGGAACGCCTCGACGGCAACAGTGATCAGGAACACCTGGAACGCAACGAGGACGATCACATAGAGCGTGACGGCAGACGAGGTTCGACGACGACGGTCGGAAGCTCTCATGCGTGCCGCCCAAGTGCCCAGATCTGCCCATCGTCGCGGACCTCGACGTCGATCCGGCCGAGTGGTCGGGTGGGCGGTCCGGAGACGACAGCACCAGTGCGTGCTTCGAAGTTGCCTTCGTGGCACGGGCAGTGCCAGCGCTGTTCGTTGGCCTCAAAGTAGACGACGCAGCCAAGGTGGGTGCACTTCTGGCTGAACGCGACGACGTCGGTGTCGCCGAAACGAACAAGGATCGCTGGGTCGTCGGCGCCCGGGTAACGGAACAGGTGGGTGTCGCCGATGGGCACCGCCGCGAGAGCGACGATGGCTCGGGGTTCGCCGGTGTTGATGGTGCGCAGCTGTGTCCAGATCGCGAGACCGACATCGGCCGCGGCCATGGTGCCCGCGCCGAGGACGAGATAGCGGGCGAACTCGCGGCGGGTGACCTCCTCCTCGGATACGGCTTCATACGGAAAGTCGCGCCTCCAGGCGGGCGAGATCGAGACCGGTACCGGGCGGTCGTCGTTCATGACTTGCCTCCTGATTCGTCAAGGCCGAAAGGGTCGTCGAGCCAGCTGCCGGACCGTCCCGACGCGACGTCAAGTGGTCCATCAGCAGTGTCGTCGACGACGGTGTACACCTTGGTGCGAACTTGTTGGCGGCCGAACATGAAGTCGCGGAACAAGCTGCCGCGGCGGGTGTCGTTAAACTGCTCGATCGTCCCGTACCAGAGCGCATCGCTGGGGCACACCGACGCACACATCGGAGCGAGCCCTTCGGACGTGCGGTCATAGCACATGTCGCACTTCATCATCTGGTCGAAGTCGGCGACGTACTTAGGGACACCGAACGGGCAGGCCAGCACGCAGTTCGAACACCCGATGCAGCGTGGCTTCGACGCGGATTGCACGATGCCGTCCTCGGTCTGTTTGATCGCGTCCGCCGGGCAGACATGCGCACAGGTGGGGTCCTCGCAGTGCATACACACCATCGGCGCGGTCTGCGTAGTTGTGGCGCGATCGACGCGTTCAAGATGAATGAGTGACTGTCCGCGATGCGTGCCGCACTCCGCGCACGCCTGAACGCACGCCTCGCAGCCGATGCACCGGCTCTGGTCGATCACGAAGACCGGGTTGTCGTCGATCCCGAAGCTCACGTGCTGCCCTCGGTCACCCCGAGGTCGCGTTCGTCGATGGTCGCTCCCCGTCCTATGGCGCGTTCTAAGCGGACGGCGGCGACCTTGAACTCGGGCATCTTAGAGATGGGATCAACCGCCCGGTTCGTGAGCTGGTTGGCCGCCTTGCCGCCCGGCCAGTGGTAAGGGATGAACACGGTGTCGGGCCGGATCGTGTTGACCACGTGGGCCGGCACGGTCATCGTGCCGCGCCGTGATGTGACAGTGACAAGGTCACCGTCGGCGATGCCGAGCGAATCGGCCAGGAGTGGGTGAATCTCGCACAACGGTTCGGGGTATTGGGCGACAAGTGCGGCGATGCGGCGCGTCTGCGTGCCCGACAAGTACTGCGACACGACGCGACCCGTCGTCAACAGGATCGGGTACTCGTCGTCGACGACCTCGGCGGAAGGTTTGAACGGCACGGCGTGGAAGCGGGCCTTGCCGTCGGGGTGATGGAACTTGCCGCCCTCAAACAGGCGTGGCGTGCCGGGATGTCCAACTTCCGGGATCGGCCAGAACAGGCCCATCTCGTCCTCGATTCGTTGCCACGTCGCCCCGGTGTAGTCGGCGAGCCCGCCCGAGCTCGCCCGACACAACTCGTCAAAGATCTGCTCGGTGTTCGTGTACGGGAAGTACTCGCGCTTGCCCAGTCGCTCGGCGATGTCGAGCAGAATCTCCCAGTCACGGCGGGCCTCGCCGGGCGGAGTGACGGCGGCGTTGATCTTGATGATCCGCCCTTCCCCACTGGTCGCTGTGCCGTCGTCCTCCTCGTGCAACGATCCGGGCAGCACGACGTCGGCGTGCTGCGCCGATTCGGACAAGAAGAAGTCGATGACCGCGTAGAACTCGAGCTTGTCGAGCGCCTCGCGAGTGAAGTTCACATCTGGTGCAGACACGACAGGGTTGAAGCAGATCGACAGCAGCCCCTTGATCTCACCGGCGTGAATCGCTTCGATGATCTCCTGCGCAGGAAGACCCTTGCCGGGGATCTCGGATTCGTCGCACGCCCAGACCTTCGCGACTGCGGCACGGTGCTCGGGGTTGGTGATGTCGCGGTTGCCAGGAAGCTGGTCGCACTTGTGACCGTGCTCGCGCCCACACTGGCCGTTGCCCTGCCCGGTGATTGTGGAAACTCCGCTTCCCGGTTTGCCAAACTTGCCCGTGGCGAGGCCAAGGTTGATCGCGGCGAGGACGTTGTCGACGCCTTTGGTGTGTTGCTCGATGCCGCGGGCATGCAGCAACATGCCGGTCGCGCTGGTGCCCCACAGCTCGGCCGCTTCCTCGATCCGAGCCGCGGGCACGCCCGTGATGTCGGCGGCCCACGCAGGAGTCATGTCGGCGACCGCGGCAGCGGCTTCGTCAAAGCCGAGTGTGTGGTCTTTGATGAAGTCGTGATCAAGCCAGTCGCGCTTGATAATCGTGTGTAGCACGGCGCCGAACAACGCCGAGTCAGTTCCGGGACGCACCGGCAAGAAGAGGTCGGCCGTGCGGGCGAGGGGAACAACGCGCGGATCTTGGACGATCAGCTTGGCGCCGCGGTCGCGCGCCCGCCAGATGTAGCCGGTAGTGATCGGGAACGTCTCGGCCACGTTGGAACCAGCGATCCAAACAACGTCGGCGAGTGGGATGTCGCTCCACGGATTCGGTGCCCGATCGACGCCAAGGGCCTTCTTGTTGCCCGCGCCAGCCGAGACCATGCAGTAGCGGCCGTTGTAGTCGAGGTTTGCGGTGTGCAACGCCAGCCGGGCGAACTTGCCGACCAGATAGCTCTTCTCGTTGGTTAGCGACACCCCTGACAACATCGCGAACGCATCGTCACCGTACGCGGCCTGGATTCTGCGGATCTCCGTCACGACCTGATCGAGTGCCTGATCCCACGTGACTTGTCGAAACCCGCCCGCTGCCGACTCGTCGCGCACCATCGGGTGCAGCAGCCGATCGGGATGGCTGCCCTGCAGGTAGCGCTTCACGCCCTTCGGGCACAATTTGCCCTGGTTGAACGGGAACTCGTACCACGGTTCGAAACCGACCACCGCGTTGTCGTGGACCTTCAATTTGATGCCGCACTGCTGACCGCAGAAGCAGCAGTGCGTGTTCACGACCTTGTCGATCACCAGCCCCGCGTCCCAGCCACCTGGAGGTGCCTCGTTGAGGTGTGGTCCGTACAGGGCGATCAGCTCGTCGTCGGTGAGCGGTGGATGTGCCATCAGCCAAACCCTCCTACCCGCGCCGACTGGGCGAGCGTGACGTGCGCGCGTCGGCAACTTGGGCATATGTCTTGGTAGTTACCGCCGCCATCGATCAAGTAGTCGAACCCGACTTGTGGCAGCACATCCTTGAGATCGGCCATTTGTTGCGCGCTCGCGAATTCTCCCCCGCAGCGCGAACAGATCGCTGGCGCCCCTTCAGCGTTCGCCCGCTTGTAGTAAGCGACGCCGAGGTTGCCGGGTCGTTGGAAGATGTGAAACAGCTTGCCGAAGGGCAGGTACATCAATCCGAGGATCACCGTCAGAGCGTGCAGCGTGTTCAACGCCGAGTAGAACTGGCCGTCCAACCACGTGCTCGACACGGTGAGGAACAGCCCCGTGACCGAAACGGCGAACAGGCCAGCGAGCGCGAGGAAGTCGCCGGAACGTTCGACTGCCATCGCGCCCGGATCACGCAAGCGTCGCCGCAAGAAAATGAATACGCCTGCGAGCACGAGGACGGCGGCGATGTCAAGCGCGTGGAAGATCAGCCAACCAACGATGCTCTCCGCGTCGAATCGTGCGGTGCCTACACCCGACACGAACACTTGGTAACGATCGGCCTGTTGGCCGACACTTTCGAAGTGCAGCAGCCCCAGCGTCAACGGAATCGTCACCAGTCCGGCGAGGATGCAGCCCCAGAATACGAACTGATGTGCCAGCCACCGCGTTCGTGATCGGCGGCGAATGAAGCCCTGGGTGAGGAGATGAGTCGCGACGAGCGATGGCAGCGCGACTGCGTTGCGGACCTTGCGTTGTCGGAACGCGTCCCACCCGCGCCGGTTCAGCATCGCCGTCGATGGACGGCGCAGCCAGACCGCATACCGATATGCCACGCCGAACACCGCGAACACGATGCCGAACAGGTAGCCCACGAGTGCGGCGTCGAACCACACCAGCCGATCGCTACCGATAAACGTCAGCGCTACGACGATTCCGACACCAGCAACGCCCCAAGCGACGCCGCGACTGTCGAGATGATCACGAGACCTGTGCACAGTGCGACCCTAGACCCGCGACGAGCGATCAGATTCGAGTCGTAGAACGTTCGGAAACAGCACGTTGTTCTCCTTGTGAATGTGCAGATGCGTGTCGGCCTCGATCTCGGCCATAGCCGCGAAGCACGCCGCGTACGTCGCGCAACCGTCCGCTGGCGGCTGGTAACCGCCGGTCAGCTCGCGCAACTGAGCGAGCAGATCGCCCACTGCGTCGTGCTCGCTGAGCATCACCGAGATCGGGTTGCGTAACGTCCCACAGTGAAACGCCGGAATGGTCGACGATGCGTCCAGCTCACGAATCATCGGGAACAACACGCGCTCCTCCTTCGAGAGGTGCGGCTCCAGATCGGCGCGCACCCGGCCGTAGCAGGCGGCGATCTCGATCAGCTCAGGATGATTGGCGCCATGCACGGAGACGATCTTGTCGACCAGCGCTGACACGCGCGGCAATTCGTCCCAGAGGTAGCGGTGGTGGGTCGCCTCCAAGTGATCGACGAGCTCTGTCGCCGACATCGTCGTCCACTCTGCGACTTGCGGAGTTGTCGAAGCCGCTGCGGACAACTCAGCCACAGTCATTGCCGGATCAAGGTTGCGGCTCGCACAACCCTGCGCCAATGTCTGCCCACCACCGCAGCAGTAGTCCAGTCCCCGACGTTCGAACTCTCGGGCTAACTCCGGATGCGCATCAACCACCTCAGCCAACGTCATCGACAGATCTATCGCCATCACGCACACTCCTTCCTCTCATTCCACGGACTCACGAGAACAACACTCCGACGGCCGTCACCGCGACCAGCCCGAGACCCAACGCCATCTGTCGCAGACCGAGCACCTTTGCCGCAACCGGCTCAAGTGTTAGGCCCCATCCCCCGTGCTCGGTCGGTACCGCCGCCGTCCGCCAGGGCGATCGTTCCGTCGCCGCCGACGGTGCCCCGTGAGCAGCAAGCTCAGACCGACGCGTGGTCTCCAGTCGCACAAACGCAGAGTGGTCGATCCAAGTCAATTCCACCAGGGACCTAAGTCCCGGCTCGCGTTCACCGCGGTCGCGAACATCGCCCCTCAATGCCGACCAAGGCCGATGACATCAACGGTCGAAAGGCCCTAGGGCGCGGCGTGAGCTCGTCATACGGTGACTTCATGGCTCAGGCTGCAATCTCGTCCACCGGGCACGATCTCAACGTTCAGACACGCGCTGTCGTTGACGGCAACGAGGCGGCCGCGCGCATAGCCCACCTCGCCTCCGAGGTCATTGCGATCTACCCGATCACCCCTGCGTCGCCAATGGGCGAACTCGCCGACGACTGGAGCTCGAAGGGGCGCACCAACCTGTGGGGAGCGGTGCCAGAAGTAATCGAGATGCAAAGTGAAGCTGGTGCGGCGGGAACGCTTCACGGAGCGATCACTCGCGGCGCGCTCGGCACGACCTTCACCTCCAGCCAAGGCCTGCTGTTGATGTTGCCGAACATGTTCAAGATCGCCGGCGAACTCACGCCGACCGTCATTCATGTCGCTGCTCGAACCGTTGCCACGCACGCGCTCAGCATCTTCGGCGACCACAGCGATGTGATGGCGGCGCGCACCACCGGGTTTGCGATGTTGTGCGCGAGTAGCGTTCAGGAGGCGGCGGACTTCGCCGCGATCGCGCATGCAGCAACACTCGACACGCGCGTGCCCTTCTTGCACTTCTTCGACGGCTTTCGCACCAGTCACGAGATCGCCACGATCGATGTACCCAGCGAGCAGCAGTTGGCGGCGCTGATCGATCCTGCGTCCATCACCGCTCACCGTGCCCGCGGTCTTGACCCTGACCGACCGATGCTCCGCGGCAGCGCACAGAACCCCGATGTCTTCTTCCAGGCTCGCGAGGCCTGCAACCCCTTCCACGCAAGTGTCCCTGGTGTCGTCCAGTCGAAGATGGATCACCTCGCCGAACTCACCGGTCGGCGGTACAACCTTGTCGACTACTTCGGTGCCCCAGACGCAGACCGCGTAATCGTGCTCATGGGCTCGGGTGCCGGTGCGGTTCGAGAAACGGTGGCCGCACTGACGTCGACAGGCGATCGCGTCGGCGTCGCCGTAGTGCGCCTGTTTCGGCCGTTTCCCACCGAGGCCGTACTCGCGGCGCTGCCGCCGAGCACACAAACGATCGTCGTGCTCGACCGCACGAAGGAACCGGGTGCACCGTTCGAGCCGTTGCATCTCGATGTGCTGAGCGCGCTCTGGCACAGCCCGACTGAGTCGTGGGCCGATGGCCGCAAACCGCGGGTGATCGGCGGTCGTTATGGATTGAGTAGCAAAGAGTTCACGCCAGCGATGGTGAAGGCCGTCTTCGACGAAGCAAGCAAAGACAAACCGCGCAACAAGTTCACCGTCGGAATCATCGACGACGTAACGCACAACAGTCTCACTTACGATCCCGCCTTCACCACCGATCACGCCCGTGTGCGCGCTGTCTTCTTCGGACTCGGTGCCGACGGCACAGTCGGAGCCAACAAGAACACCACCAAGATCGTCGGCCACAACACTGATCTGGAAGTTCAGGCCTACTTCGTCTACGACTCGAAGAAGTCGGGCTCAATGACCATCAGTCACGTTCGTTTCGATCCGGAACCGATCAACAGCACCTATCTCATTGATCGTGCAACGTTCGTCGGCGTTCACCAGTGGGACTTCTTGGAGCGAATGGACGTCCTCAAGGTGGCGGCGCCGGGGGCGACCGTGCTGATCAACAGCCCGTTTCCTGCGGACGAAATTTGGGATCGCCTGACGGTCGAGGTGCAAGAGATGATCATCGAACGAGACGTGCAGTTGCACACCATCGACGCCGGCGCGGTTGCCAAAGCCGCTGGCCTCCAGGGGCGCGTCAACACCGTCATGCAGACATGTTTCTTCGCGCTGTCGAATGTGCTGCCCACTGCGCAAGCCATCGAAGAGCTCAAGCGTGCGATCACCTTGTCGTACGGCAAGCGCGGCGACGTCGTCGTCCAACGCAACATTGAGGCCGTCGACACCACGCTGGCCCAACTGTTCCCTGTGCCCCTCGGCAAGACCGTCACCGCGACCAAACACCGTCGCCCGACGTTGAGCGGCGCCGCCCCCGACTTCGTTGAACGCGTGACCGCACGAATGCTCGCCGGTGAAGGCGACCTGTTGCCGGTCAGCGCGCTACCTCCCGACGGAACGTTCCCGACAGGAACTTCTCGGTACGAGAAGCGGACCATCGCCACCGAGATTCCGATCTGGGAAGCCGACCTGTGCATCGACTGCGGAAAGTGCGCCATCGTCTGCCCGCACGCGGCCATCAGAATGAAGGTCTACGACGCGACCGAGCTACAGGTCGACGGCGCGCAGGTGCTGAAGACGAAGTCGTTCCGCAGCCGCGAGGTTCCCGGCATGTCGCTCACAGTGCAGGTCGCCCCCGACGACTGCACCGGCTGCGGTCTTTGCGTCACCGCGTGTCCCGCACACGACAAGAGTGAGGTCAAGCGCAAGAGCATAAACCTGCAGCCGATCGGCGAACACCTTGAGGTCGAACGCGTCGCGTGGGACGCATTTCGAGCGCTGCACGAAGCCGACCAAGCGCTCTGGGATCCGGCATCAGTGAAGACCAGTCAGCTGCGCGAGCCATTGTTCGAGTTCAGCGGCGCATGTCTCGGCTGCGGCGAGACGCCATACATCAAGCTGCTCACGCAACTGTTCGGTGACCACATGTTGATCGCCAACGCGACGGGCTGCAGCAGCATCTTCGGCGGCAACCTGCCAACGACTCCCTATTGCACGAACGACGAAGGTCGCGGGCCAGCGTGGAGCAACAGCCTGTTCGAAGACAACGCCGAGTTCGGTCTCGGCATTCGGCTTGGCGTGGACGCTCAGCAACACTCAGCACTCGGCTTGCTCGCCAAGTTGTCTGAGGGCAGCCCCAGTCATATCGATCCTGCCCTGGCTGCCGCGATCGCGGCAGGCGTGCAAGATAGTGGCGACACTCCGATTCGCGAACAACGCGAGCGCGTCGAACAACTACGTGCAGCATTGCGGGCCATCGACGACCCATCAGCGACGCAACTCCTCGAGCTATGCGGCACCCTTGTGCGCAAGACCGTGTGGATCGTCGGGGGCGATGGCTGGGCTTACGACATCGGCGCTGGCGGACTTGACCACGTTTTGGGCAGCGGACGAAACGTCAACATTCTCGTTCTCGACACCGAGGTCTATTCCAACACTGGCGGGCAGGCGTCGAAGGCCACGCCGCGTGGTGCGGTCGCCAAGTTCGCATCTGGCGGAAAGGGAATCGCGAAGAAGGACCTCGGGCTGGAAGCAATGTCGTTCGGCGATGTCTACGTCGCGCAGGTCGCTCTCGGCTCGAGCGACATACAGACGGTCAAGGCACTGCTGGAGGCAGAGGCGTGGCCGGGTGTGTCGCTCGTCATCGCCTACAGCACATGCATTGCGCACGGCTTCGATATGCGCCAATCGATGACTCAGCAAAAGCTCGCCGTGAAAAGTGGGCACTGGCCGCTCTATCGGTATCGACCAGGCGAAGAAGAGGCAACGAAGCCATTCCAGTTGGACAGCGCCGCTCCGTCGGTGCCGTACGCGGAGTTCGCCGGCAGCGAGGCACGGTTCGCAATGTTGCGGCGCAGCAATCCCTCGAGAGCAGATGAACTGATGACACTCGCGCAGGCAGATGTCGCGGCACGATGGCACTACTACGAGCAACTCGCCGCCGTCGAACGGACTGCGCCAACCCACATTGATGTAGCAATCATCGCGGACTCGGATGACGAGTCATGAGTGTCGACCTGTCGACGAACTATCTCGGCCTGCGACTCCGAAGCCCGATTGTGGCGTCGGCTAGTCCGTTGACCGGCGACCCGGCGATGTGGGAGAGCATCGAGCAAGCCGGCGCCGGTGCACTGGTTCTGCCGTCGCTGTTCGAGGAGCAAATCGAGCGCGATGCGTTCGCTGTCGACAACGTTCTTGACTCGGGCACCGAAGCCTTCGGCGAGTCGCTCAGCTATTTCCCAGAGTTGGAGTCGTACGACACCGGCCCGTCGCGTCATCTCGCGCTCGTCGAACTGGCTCGCCAGCGGTTGTCAATTCCGGTCATCGCCAGTCTCAATGGCACGTCACCCGGGGGTTGGGTGAAGTATGCGCGCCACCTACAGGAGGCTGGCGCACAAGCCATCGAGCTCAACGTGTACAACGTGATCGTCGATCCGCATCGGAGCGGGTCCGACGTAGAGCGCGGTTATGTGGAACTGGTCGAGGAAGTCCGCGCCGAGGTGCAGGTTCCACTGGCAGTGAAACTCGGTCCTTGGTTCACATCTTTCGGGCACCTCGCACTCGCTCTTGAGGCAGCCGGCGCCGACGGGCTGGTGCTGTTCAACCGGCTGTACCAACCAGACATTGATCTCGACACGTTGGACGTGAGGCCGCGTCTGCAGTTGTCGACCTCGGCGGAGGCGCAACTTCCGCTGCACTGGATCGGCATCCTGCGCGGTTTCATGAAGTGCTCGCTCGCTGGTTCCACCGGCGTTCACGAAGGGGCCGACGCCTTGAAGTTGCTACTCGCCGGCGCCGACGTCGCAATGACGACGAGCGCATTGCTGCGTCACGGACCCGATCGAATCGCGACGATGTTGAGCTGGATCGAGCAGTGGATGGTCGAGCGCGAGTACGTCAGCATCGAACAGTTGAAGGGCAGCGTGTCGCAGCGCAACGTCCCCGACCCAGAGGTGTACGAACGGGCCAACTACTACCAAGTCCTGCAGTCTTTCCGATCAACCAGGTGACCATTCGGCAGCAGTCGTTGCTCCACGTTCGATCGTCACGAACTGGTCTGCAGCAATCGTCATCCATGGCCCGAACTCACCGTCGGGCCACTGCACTCGTACTTCGATTCTCTCAGTGTCGCCGAGACCCATGTGAATCCAGCCGATCTTGCCGCTGGCGTGTCCGCCGCCAACAGTTATCTCGCGAACAACCGTGCGCGAACCCAAACGCATCTCTAACCATGCGCCGATCGCGTCGACGTTCGGTGCGGGCTGGTGCAGCTGCACCGCTAGCCAATGCCCCATCGGTCTCGGTTGCTCGGCATCACCACTGCCCACATTGCGCCACAGCGCAACATTTGCCTCGCGGTTCACGACGACAAGGTCAAGCATGCCATCGAGGTTGAGGTCAACGAGCGACGCTCCCCGCGCCGGTTCGAACGACACGATGCCCGCCGCCGGCGCACCTTCCACGAAACTGCCGTCGGGCTGCCCAATCAGCAGATTGCTCGGGTCCCGCTTCGCGGAATCCACTTCCGCCTCAACATTTCCCTTGCTGATGAAGAGATCGAAGGTGCCATCGTTGTTCACGTCCTCAAACTCGGGATGCCACGCTGTCGACGGCAGTTCGTCACCGCCGGTGTACGGCATGTGCGCGATGGCTCCCCTGTCGAACGCAATGTCTTCGTACGACGGGTGCCCAGGGTCGCCGGCGAGCGTCTGCAGTTTGTTATCGCTTTGGCTGGTGATAAACACCTCCGGATAACCGTCGCCGGTAAGGTCCTGACTGGCGATGCCCATTCCCCAGATCTTTAACGAGCGCCATCCATCGGCTTCGGTATACAAGCGCGGCGGTTCATTCGCGGCGACTCGCCAGAGCTGCTCGCTGCCGTCGAGGTAGTAGTGCCGATCGTTAGCCATCCGCAGGTCGCGTTGACCTGAATGGCTCCAATCGCTAAACAGCACCGACAACGTGCAATAACCAGGACTCAACGCGAGCGGCACGTCATATTGATCACCGTTCGCGGTCGGACGTACGAGTTCGCTATCGGCGCAGGTTGTGGTGTCTGGCACGAGGTAGTTGCCGAACGCCAGCGTTGGCAAGACATTTCCGGCCTCCCACATCGCACTGAACGCGACCGTCCATTCATCACCGCGGTCCAGACCAAACTGATCGGTACGATCCTCGAAACGACAATCTCCTAGGCCGCGCAGCACGGCGTTACCGCCGCGCCGCAATACCACGAGATCCATTTGTCCATCGCTGTCGATATCGATCGGATACGCGCCTGTCACATCGATGAGATCAGTAACCGGTGACGACAGCGCCGCGAAGTGGAGCGCGCCGCCGACCTCGCTCTCGTTGCGATAGAGCGCGGCAGGTTGGCTTCCCCCCGCAAAGAACAATTCGTCGAGTCCGTCATCGTTGCAGTCGAACGCGGCAACGCCGCCACCGACGTAGAACTCAAAACCTCCAAAGTACGAATGATTGACTCCCGCCAACACCGTCTCGTTCACGAAGTGCGGTGCAGCATGACCATCCGTCGCGGACAATGACCGATTTTGGCGCCACACGATCACACCAACCGCGACCGCCGTCACGACGACGAGTGCAACCAAGAGCCTTATCCGAGAACGCCGCACGATTAACTTCCGTCGCGCAGCGCAAGCTCGTCGACGTTGAGCCACCGCGCCCCAGTCGCTCGACGCATCACAAAGGTCGTTGCGAACGGCGCTGACTCCCGCGACTGCAACGCACCCGCCGAGTCGTAGGTCTCCGTGATGACGGTTCCTCGCGACTCAAGCCCCAGGCTCAAGCCGTCTTGGCGACCGAACGGAACAAGCAGCGTCACATGTACATCATCAATCTGATAGCGCTTGATCACGGTCGTGCCTGATGCTCCCGAGTCGTGTAGGCGCCGAGTCATGTCGTCGAGTCGGACGCCGTGATCGACGACCTCGAGGATTGCCTGGTCTTGGCGCAGGAGTGCTTGGTTCTCGAGCTCAAGATTCTCGACCAGCGTCAGCACGATCTGCTGCGCACCCTCACCCGAGATTTCATGGTTCCAGTCCAGCACGCCCTGCTCGACGGCGATCGTCGGGAAAGTTTCCGGGTTGATGTCGAGGGGCACGCGTCCAAGAACGCTCTCGGTGTCCGAACCGAGAGTTTCGCGACCGGGGCCACCGGCAACGACGACGCCGACTCCGATGGCGAAGACCACAGCAGCGATCGACGCTACACGCGCTACGACCACCGCGCCTCCCTTGCTGCCGCTGACAAGTCGCGTCGCGAACCGGCCCATGCGGTCTTCGTCCGATCCGGGCGCGGGAATCAGCTTGTCGAGCAGCGGACGAATTGCGCACACCAACACGAGGCCGCCGAGCAGTGCGACCTTCGTGTCGAACTCAGTCGTTTGCGGCGCCATCAGAACCGTCGATACCACCGCGACCAGTAGGCCGAACGTAATCCTGCCTACGCGCCCGGCGGGCACCGTCTTCGGATCGGTGATCATGAAGAACAGGAAGATCAGGACTTCGGGCGAAGTAACGATAACTCGCCAATAGTCGAAGCCGCAGACGGGCGCGAACGCCCAACGTGCCGACATGCAATGCCCGGACGCGGACAGCAACCCGATCCCACAGGCGAGCGCTACCCAGAACGTTGCCGCTGCGGCAAGCAGTCGCAGCCGCCTAGTGATCAACAACCCACCAACCAGAATCACGGCGTACGCCGCGATCATCCAACCGTTCAGCGGAGCCCACCAGAAGTCGAGTGGCTCGACCCTCGTGCTGCCGAGCACGAGGAAGGCGATCACCAACCCCACGTTGGAGGGGTTGAAGAGATGCGAGCCGCGATAGCGGATGATGTGTCGTGTCAACAGAGCAAAGGCGGCAACGCCTGCGAACACGTACCAAGCGTGAAAGGTCCAGTGATCGTTGCGTGGCGTATCCGGCACACGAAGAATTAGTGCAACGCCACTACCCGTGAGCATTGCACTGGCGGGCCACACGATCGACCTAGTCGCACGAAACGTGAGCACAACTCCGAGAAGCGCGGACGTGAGAATCGCGGCCAACACCTGCGGCACGCTGACCTGAAAGCGCAGCCCGACCTGCCCGAGGACGTGGATTGAAATGATGACGGCCGCGACGTGCAGCCGCGGATCGCGAGTCTTCGGTAAGACAACCGGATATGTGCGCTCACCCAGTCGAAGGACTCGACCGGGCACCGGCAGTGCAACTGCCGCGTCGTTACTGGGCAACAGCACCGGGCCTTCCCCCCATGATGATCATGGCCAACACTTCATCCTTGGTCACGCTGTTCTTGTCCACTGTGGCGACAAGTTCGCCCTGGTGCATCACGCTGATTCGGTCGGAGAGGTCGAAGACATCGTGGATGTCGTGACTAATCATGAAGATCCCGATGCCTTCCGCCTTCAACTGCGTAACGATCTCACGAACCTGCGCCGTCTCAGCGGGGCCGAGAGCGGCTGTCGGTTCGTCCATGATGAGGATCCGAGTGTTGAACTGAACGGCTCGCGCAATCGCGACTGACTGACGCTGCCCGCCCGACAGCTTCTTCACCGGATCCTTAAAGTTCTGGAACTTCGGGTTCAGTCGGCGGAGTACTTTGCGAGCGGCGGCTTCCATCGCCGCATCGTCCAGTGACCCAAGACGAGTCGTGAGTTCGCGACCTAGGAACAGGTTCGCCGTCGCGTCAGTGTTGTCGGCTAACGCCAGCGTTTGGTAGATCGCCTCAATGCCCTGTGCTTTCGCGTCGCGGGGGTTAGAGATCGACACCCTTTCGCCGTCAATGGAGATCTCTCCGCTATCTGCTGGGCGAGCGCCCGACAGGACTCGGATCAACGTCGACTTGCCCGCCCCGTTGCCGCCGACCAGCCCAACCACTTCGCCGGCGTAGAGCGAGACCGACACATCGTCGACTGCGAGCACGCCACCGAAGGAGACGTGAATGTTGCGCATCTCGACAAGTGGCACGCGGTCCGTGGACATTTGCGTCGACATCTTCAGGTCCGACGCCGGTTGAGAATGGAATCGAATGCAACCGCTGTCACCAACAGGACGCCGACAACAACGTCCTGCATCGCGGTCGGTACCTTCAGTAGCACCATGCCCGACTGAAGTGACTGCATGACGACCGCACCAAGTACCGCTCCCGGAATAGTGCCAATACCTCCAGCGAGCGATGTACCGCCGATCACCGCAGCTGCGATCACCTGCAACTCAAGGCCGGTCCCGAGGCCCACCGTCGCGGCATCGAGCCGCGCCGAGATCACCGCGGCGGCCAGCGCGGCGAGCATTCCCATCACGATGAAGGTTTTCATCACCACGAAGCGAGTGTTGATACCGGCAAGTTCGGCAGCTTCCGGGTTACCACCGATGGAAAACACATAGCGACCGAACCGACGGCGGCGGGCGAGATATGTCATCACTACTGCGACCCCAACCATGACCAGCACCGGGATTGCGATGCCGGTCGGAATCTGCAAACCACCGGGAGGCTCGGTGATGCCGTGTTCCTTCGCATATGCCTTTGCCAAACCGGGTGGCCACACGTAGCTGTTGGCGACCCACACCGCCGCAATCACCGCTGCGCAACCGACAGTGCCAAGTACGACTTCCGTCCACATCGGACGGAGCGGGAAGCCGTGCCGCTGACGTCGACGGCGGCCAAGGACGAGACCACCGATGATCACAGCCGATGCGATCGCCGCGATCAGCCAACTCTTCCACTCCCCCAGCGAACCCTTCGGACCACCACCGAGCAACTGGAACTTGTCGTCGAGCGGTGCGATTGTTCGGCCGTCGGCGAGTTGGAATGCCAACGCACGCCACACGAGCAAGCCGCCGAGCGTGACGATGAACGACGGAACTTTGACGTACGCCACGATGAAACCGTGCAGCGCGCCGATCAGGCCGCCGAGCACGATGCCCGCAGCGAGCACAATGATCCACGTGTACGGCCGACCGAGGCCGTAGTGCCACTTTTGGGGAATCCACTCGGCCTGCGCCAAGCCCATGAACATCGCGACAAACACGGTGATCGACCCGATCGAGAGGTCGATATTGCGCGAGACGATGACGAGCACCATGCCGGTGGCCAGGATCGCAACCGCTGAAGATTGAACCGACAGGTTCCAGAGGTTGCGCGAGGTCAGAAAGAGACCGCCGGACTTAATGTTGAACGCGATCCACATCGCGCCAAGGGCAAGCATCATCCCGAGTAGACGAGTGTCCAACCCGAGCGACCCGACCGAGCGAAGCGAGAATCGTTTCGCGGATTCGGCGGCGCTCACTTCTTGATTCGACGCGGTGTTGGTCATCGATGGTCCAAACGTTTGATGGGTGTCAACACGCAGCGGCCCCACGCACGTGCTGTCGCATCGTACGCGGGGCCACCACTACTGCTTGAAATGTACGAACCGCTTTACGGGCAGCCGTCCACCGAACCTGCTGCGACACCCTGGCAGAGCGTCGCGACATCGATCCAGTCAGCGTCGAGAACTACCTGGAGGTTGTCCTTGGTAATCGGGGTCGGCTTCAGCAGAATTGCCGACACGGTTTCGCCCGACGGTGTCTCGTAAGGGCTCGTGCCAGTAACTGCACTTGGATCGGGATTCCCGCAGAGCTGAAGCGCAGCTTCGCCAGCGGCAGTTCCAAGTTCCGTCGTGTTCTTCCAAACACTGACGCTCTGCGTGCCGAGCGCCACCCGGTTGAGAGCGGCGAGGTCGCCGTCCTGGCCGCCGACTTTCACCGTTCCGTCCATACCTTGAAGGGCAAGTGCCGCAATGACGCCACCGGCCATGCCGTCGTTCTGAGACAACACCGCGTCAACGGCGTTGTTGTTCGACGTCAGGATCTGCTCCATGTTGGTCTGAGCAGTTTCAGGTGCCCAGCTGTCGGTGTACTCATCGCCGACGACCTTGATTGCGCCGCTGGCGACGAGCGGGTCGATGATTTCGTGGAAGCCGCCCTCAAGGAACAGCGAGTTCGGGTTCGCTTGATCGCCCTTGATGAAGACGTAGTTACCTGTTGGCACTTCCGACGTGATCTGGCGGGCAATGATGCGCCCGACTTCGACGTTGTCGTGGGTGAGGTAAAGGACGCTGGGGTCCTCGATCAGACGGTCATAAGCAATGACCGGGATACCAGCGGCCTGCGCTGCTGCGACGGACGGCTTGATGGCTTCCGAGTCGAACGCATCAATGACCAAGACATCAACGCCAGCGTTGATCAGGTCCTCGACGTTCGCGGCCTGGGTCTCGGCCGAGTTCTTGCCATCGTTGCTGATGTACTCGCCGCCACCAGCCTCGACTGCGGCCTTGACCGCGGGCTCGTCGCGGAGTCCATAGCGCTCCTCTTGGAACGTGAACCAGGAGACGCCGACGAGGCAGCCGCCACCCGCGGTCGTATCAGCTGTCGTATCAGCTGTCGTATCAGCTGTCGTGTCGGCGGTCGTGTCGGCGGTTGTGTCACCGGTCGTCGTATCGGAACTCGACTTGTCGCTACCGCAAGCACCCAGCAGGAGCGCGGACAGGGCTCCCAAGGCGATCACTTTCTTGTTGAGCATTATTGTTCTCCCCCTCAGTTGGTATGGCCGGTAAGACCACTTTCGCTATACTCCCACTTCGGGATACGTCAAGTCAAGGGCAGGAAGCCAGAACACAATGGGAGCAGCCGTGAGTGTCGAGCCAGCGACCATCAGTCCAAGCCGCGCTGCGCGGCCGCTGGTCATGTCCATCGACATCGGCTCGTCGTCGGTTCGTGCCGCGTTGCACGATCGACACGGGCGCACGCTGCGCCGGTGCACGATCCAACTTCCGTATACGTGGGACGTCGGCGCCGATGGTGCAGTGCGGTTGCCGCACGACAAGCTCATCGACGTCGTCGCTCAAAGCATCGACGGCTTTGTCAACAAAATCGGTCCGTTGGCGAGCGACGTAGTAGCTGCTGGCATCTCGTGTTTCTTACACAGCGTCGCTGGCCTCAATGGCGCGGGACAGCCGGTCACACCTGTGTTGTCGTGGGCCGACACCACGAGCAGGAGCCTGGCGGCGAGTTTGCGCCAGAGCATCGACGCTACGCAGGCGCAGACATGCACGGGTGCACCGATTCACGCCAGCTACTGGCCAGCCCGAATTCTGCAACTGCGCAACGAGTACCCGACCGTGCAGCATTGGGTGGGTTTCCCCGAATTAGTCGCGGCGAGCCTGACCGGTCGATCGGTGGTCAGCCGCTCAATGGCATCGGGCACCGGGCTGTTCGATCGAGCGCGCGGCACGTGGTCTGCCCAACTCCTCGAGCAACTCGGCGTGGCCGCGTCGGACCTTCCGATTCTGGTCGACGACAACGAAACAATCGGGCAACTCACGGGCGTAGCAGCGAAACGGTGGGCTGCGCTCGCGCACGTTTCGTGGTTCGCGCCTTGGGGTGACGGTGCTTGCCACAGCGTCGGGCTCGCAACCAGCGGTCCCGGCATGGCTGCCCTGATGGTTGGCACGTCCGGCGCGATGCGAGTGCTGGTCGACGAACCTGCTCCGACGATTCCCCCCGGTCTCTTCGCCTATCGACTCGGTGCCGGAGGATTGGTGGGTGGTCAGCTGAGCGAAGGCGGCGGGTTGCTCGCGTGGGCAAGCAAACAATTCCACACCTCGTCGGCTGCCATGGAACGCGCGGCCCTCGAAATTTCGCCGGACGGTCATGGGCTGACGGTGTTGCCGTTCGTCTTCGGCGAACGAGGGTTGGGTTATCACGACTGCGCGCGCGGCACGATCCATGGCATCGGGGCCGACACCGATGCCGCGGCGATCTATCGGGCAATCATCGAGTCGATCGCGTACAGCTTCGCCGCGATAGATGACGAACTAGCCACCGTCTTGAAAACAACACCAACCATCACGGCGTCCGGTGGAGCACTCACTCGCTCGCCGCTGCTGGCTCAGGTAATTGCCGACAGCCTTGGGCGCGATATCACCGTCACACGCTCGCTCGAGGCGTCGCTTCGCGGTGCTGCATTGCTCGCCCTGCAGAGCCACGGCGCGATTGGCGACCTGCGGGGGATCTCCGCGCCACCGGGGCACACGGTTCGCAGCGATGCCGCGCGATCAACTCGATACCGCGCAGCACGCGAGCGTCGCAATGCTCTCTACGAAGTACTGCTGTGTAAGTAAGGTCGCACCTATGCGCATCGCCGTGAGATCAGGTGACGCGGTCGCGGCGGCGCTAGCGGACAGGGTGCTTTCGGGCGACCTAGCTCCCGACAGCCGACTCCCGTCGGAGCGGCAACTGGCTCTCGAGTATGGCGTCAGCAGACCGATCGTGCGTGAAGCCCTTCGGTCGCTCGTCGAACGCGGCCTCATCGACATCGAACCAAGCCGCGGCGCCTTCGTTCGTGGCGACAGTGGTTCGCGTCGATTCCCGCCGCTCGACCTCGAGTACAGGCGTCGGGGCACGACGGCTCGGCAATTGTCCGAAGCGCGGTTGATGCTCGAGATGGAAGCAGCCGCGCTCGCAACCGAGCACGCCGATGATGACGACCTCGCAGGTATCGAAACGGCGCTGGAGCGCCTCGAACGAAGCGAGACACCACTTGAGCGTGTTCGCAATGACCTGTCGTTCCACACAGCGGTAGTGGCGGCAGCGCATAATCCCGTGATCGACACGATGTTCGCCTCGATCCAAGGCCTCACCGTCGAACTCATGGTGCGCAGCGCGAGCGACGAGAACATCATCCGACAAAGCCACCCGTACCACCGACTTGTCTTCGAAGCGGTGAGAGACCGCGATGCCGCCGCCGCACGGGCAGCGATCCGTTCGCATCTCAGCGTCGCGGCGTCAACCTACGGCGACGACTACGACCGCAGCCTCGATTCGACTGCCGCCGCGTCTCTTCGGCTGATCGGTTCCGGAAAAGGCTTAGAGGAATTCCTGCGGGCAGTCCCGCTCGATGACTCCGACTCATAATCGTTTCGGCCGTAGCCTGACCTTTACCCGTAGACGTGCGCTGCGACTCCGCGTACGCCGGGACGGACTCGGAAGAGTGCCCCCGCGAGTGGTTGCTCGTTTCGTTCGGACTTACTGAGCCCCTTCCAGGCCGACGTCACATACAACTCGTCGAGATCGGTACCACCGAACGCACAACTGGTCGGCTGACTCACGGGGAGTTTCAATACGCGGTCAAGGCGACCAAAGACGTATCTGTGCACCGCACCGGCCCCCCAAACCGCAACCCACAGTCCGCCTTCGGCGTCGATCGTCATTCCATCCGGCTCGCCGATGCCTGCCGATAGGTCGACGACAGTTCGACGATCGCTGATGGCGCCAGTCGACAGGGTGAAATTGAATGCGTCGATCCGTTTTGTAGGTGAGTCGATGTAGAACATCGTGTCGCCGTCGCGGCTCCATGCAAGCCCGTTAGAGATCGTTATGCCATCAAGTACGTGCGTCACCGTTTCATCGGTGTCGAGACAGTAAAGGGAGGCCGCGCCAGCCGCCGCGTCGTAAGCGATCGTTCCAGCCCAGAATCGTCCGACGGGGTCGCACTTGCCATCATTGAAGCGAAGCTTCCCGCCGGGATTAGGGACCTCGGTGAGCCTTCTCGACGGACCGTCGCCGACCACCCAGAAACCATCCTGCAGCGCGGCAACGTAACCGCCGAGCGCTCGCGGAACGACGGCTCCAACATGAAGTGGCACCGCGATCGAATCGGTCCGACCGGTGCGCACATCTGTCTGATGAATTGACGGGCCCATGATGTCGACCCACACCAAGCGATTCGTTCGACCATCCCAAACTGGCCCTTCACCGAGTTCCGCTTCGGCCGCGACGACGACCTCAACATCGGTGCTCACATGAAGTAGTTACCACACTTAGCCATTGATCGACATCAGTTCTACGCTGGTGCGATGACTGAATTCGTGGAGCAAGACCTCAGCGGAGCACTGTTCGAGCACATCAGTTTGCGCAATGCGGCCTTCTCGCAGGCGTATTTCAACGATGCAACCATGCGCCAGGTCGACCTCAGCGGTGTCTATATCCGCGGTGCACTGCTTCGTGGCACACGCATGAGCGGTGTCGAGTTAGTCGACGTCGAGATCACCGGCGACCTGCGGAACGTGATCGTCAACGGGGTCGATATCGCTCCGCTCGTCAATCAGGAGTTGAACCGCCTCTTTCCGGATCGAGCCAAGATGCAGCCCAGCGACGCCAACGGGTTCAAGGAGGGCTGGGCAGTCATTAGGAATTTGTGGGACGACGCGATTGCCGGCGCAAAGAAGTTGCCGATCGAGACACTGCACGCCAGCGTCAACGTCGAGTGGTCGTTCATCCAGACTCTGCGCCACCTCAACTTTGCGAGCGCGGCGTGGATTGATCGCATGATCCTCGGCAAGCAGTCTCCAAGGCACGCGCTCGACCTACCGTGGGACGAAGCACCCGGCTGGGAGGGCATCCCCTGGGACCGCACCGCGCGGCCGACGCTCGAGGAGGTTCTCGCTGTGCGACGCGACCGGCAGGCAACGATCAGCGGCGTGATCGGTTCGCTGACCGACGAACAGCTCGCAGCAACAGTCACCCGTACTGAACCAGGTTGGCCGCAAATGACTGACTTTGCGATCAAGGACTGCTTGAGCATCGTGCTCACCGAGGAGTGGGAACACCACCGCTTCGCTGAACGTGATCTTGCTGCGCTCGCTGAGTGCTAGCTGTTGATGATTGCGTCAGCGATTGCCTTGGCGAATCTAAACGCACCCGACGCGTACGTCGCGCACTCTCCGTACGGCGCAACGCCGGGACAGAAGTGAAGTCCGTCGTCGCCGCGGACCACGATGTTGCCGGATGGATCGCATTCCGATTCGCCATCCAGGCATGGCAACGCCTGAGCGAACGTCCCGTCCGGGTTTTCGACAGCGGCTCCAGCATCGACGATTGCGACGTCGTCCTCGGTAGCTAAGTCGTTGTAGAGGGCTTCGAGTCCCGCTTCCAACTCGTCCGCTCGCACCGGGGCGCCACGCTTCGGTTGCCCAACAAGCAACACTCGTGCGCCCGCCGATTGAACCTGTGCGATCAGCGCTACAACGTCGGTGCGGTACTTATCGACTTGGGCCTGGCCAGCCAAGTATCCGCCAGCACCATCGGCCATGCACGGAGTCATGGCGTTACCGCTGAAGGACAGCACGGCGAGGCTGTTCTCTGCGATTCCAAGGTCGGCGCCCAACCAGTCGCATGGCGCAGTACCGCCGCGGACTTTCAGCACCAGTGTCCGCTGTTGCACCATGGCCGGCAAGTACTGCGCAGCCTCGACAGCCAACGAGTCGCCAACGAACACGACCGTCGTCGCCGACTTCAGTGGCGTTGACGACGCACACCCAGACGCCGCGCCAGACAAAACGCACGCGACAATGGCGACAACACTGCCTCGAATCCGCATATCAGTCGCCATACCCAGGAGGGTCGTGTCTCAACCCGATTTCTTCGCAGCACCGTCGACGAGCCCATTTGGGAATGGGCGCCGCATAATGAACGCATGCCAGACAAACCGACCGACCCCCAGAGTGCAGCCCCCGATTCAGCGGAAGACGTCGAACTCGAGACCTACGACCTTGATGGCGACGGCAAGATCTCCATCCTCGAAGGCGAGCGAGCCCGGCTCGGGCTTGTTGATGCGCGGCTCGAGGAGATCGCGGACGAAGGCGGAGTCAAGGGCAAGCTGGCCGACGCTGCACATCACGTGATCGACAAGCTCGACAACGACTGACGGCTTTGTTGACGGTTATTGGTCGTCAGGCAACACAAGTTGCTCGCGGCGGTATTCGCGTCGGGTTGCGACGACCATCGACTGCAGAGCACCCGAGACTGGAACCGCGAGCAACGCGCCGAGAAAACCGAAGAGCTCAACGGCGAGCAGCACGCTAAGGAGAATGCCCACCGGGTTGACGTGTACGCGCCGAGACATGATCCACTGATAAAGCACGCTGTTTTCGACCTGCTGATAGACGACAAAGAAGATCAACGCAAGCAGTCCGGCGGACGGTGAGTGCAGGTACGCGGCGATCACGCAAGCAAGCGCTCCAATCGTTGCTCCCACAAGTGGGATCAGATCGGCGAAGGCCACCCAGATCGCGAGCACGATGGGACTCGGTACGCCGAGTGCCACCAGACAAATGAATGCTGCCGATCCGGCGATGAGACTAATCAAGAGGTTTCCGACTACGTAGCCGCTCACCGCGGCGACCACCCCAGCTGCGATCCGTTGCGCCGGCGCGCGCCGGCGCATTGGAATCAGGTTCACCGTTGCGTTTCCGATCGCCTTCGACTGGCTGAGAAACAAGAACGTGAGCACGGTGATGGTGAGGAACCCGAACACAACTTCCAAGACTGCTTGAGCGGCCTGAAAGGGAGATTCGCTCAGTCGAGTCGCTGCTCGCGACAGTGCGGCCTCGTTGTCTTGAACAAATGACTCAATGTGCAACCGATGAACGAGACGGCCGATCGGCCCGCGGCCCTGGGCCGCGTCATGAACTGCGCCCGGAAGGTCGGTGATGATGTTGACCAACTGCGTCCTGACCGGCATCACGAACAGCAACGTGAGTCCGACCAGACCGGCGAGGGTGAGAAATACAACGATCGAGGTCGCGAGTGTGCGCCGACCGCCAACCTTGGCTTGGACTCGGCCCACCAGCGGGGCAAGCACGATGGCAAAGAAGCACGCAATCACCACCCACGTGATGATGCGCGTGACGGCGAGGGAGACAACGATGAAAAGGTAGGTGACGGTGACTACGCCAACTGTCGCGACGATTGTTCGCCAGGGCACTTCCGCCCACGTTGGCGCTGATCGGCTCGCGGCTTGCTGGTGAGATTCCGGCACTGCTTCTGCAGCGTGACCAGGGATGTATAGGCCACTGTCGCGACTGGGGGAATCCTCGCCGGATGGCACGGGTGGACGTTAACCAACTGGCCAGTTCTTGAAACATCCCCCACCGCCAAACCCAAGGGTTTCCTGCACGCATACGGACCTGGGCGGGGCAGAAGCGGGACTACCCGGGCTTTGCGGATTACGAGGCAAAGACCACGCGCAAAATACCCGTTGTCATTCTCGACCCTGCATGATCTAGCAAAATGCCAAGTGGCCCGGACCCATTTCGGGTCCGGGCCACTTGCATGACTTCAGCCGGCCGAGTTGTCGGTCGCCGTTTCTTTGAAACCCTTGAAGGTCATCCAGAGACCGAACGACAACTCCCACAGCGCAATGCAGAAACTGAGCGCTGCGCTGGGGCCGGAGACCTGATCGAAGGCGCCGAACAGCGTGCCGACCATCGAGGCCAGCAGGAGTGGCGCACCGACGAGACCGAGCGTCGGAATCCACCGCGGCAGCAACCGCGCGCGGTACATCACGGCGCCAATGCAGAGGGCGTTGATCGCTGGGAATAGGCCAGGTCCGATCAGGAACGTCCAGTCGTGGATCGCGATCAGTGCGTGCCCGGTCGTGAGCAGCGACGCCGAGTCAGCGCCAACGGCCCCGCTAACTTCGGTACGCAGAGTCCACACCGTGAGGATGCTCAACACACCGACGAACATCACTGCCGCTTCCATAACCCGCGAGGTCACGTAGCCGAGCGCCAGCCGCTCGCTCGTTCGGCGAGCAACCTTATAGAGGACGACCGCAGTGCCGATGTTGGCGAGGGCGGTGATGATCTCGAATAGTGCGCCCATCAGCACGCCGCTCCCGCTGCCGGAACCGAGAATGAAGTTGTTGTTGTCGAGCACTTCCTTCCACAACCCGAACTTGACGGGAATCGAGAAGATGAATGTCATGAGATAAAGGACGCCAGCGATCATGGCGGTCTTGCGGATCGGGGTCATCGGAGTACGGGCTGTCTTGGTGGTCATTTCAGGTCCTTTGGTTGTCGGTGAATTCGTTGGGTGGAATTTGCTCGAGCGAGAGCAACGGGATGCCGACGTCGCGCAGCTTTTGAAGCAAGCCGTGCAGCGCCGACTGGTCGACCACAGTTCCGCGGATAACGGCGGTGCCGTCGTCCAAGTTGGTAACGCTCATGCCGTCAAACCAGGCCGACCAACGCAGGCCGAGATGGCCCTTCACGCGGATTTCGTACTGGCTGTCTGTGGTCACGTCGGCAAGGTACGAACGAACCTGGTGAGTGCGCATCACCACATGTGGTGATTGCGCTGGTGATTCTCTACAGGCCGAGTTCGGCGGCCCGGCGAATCGCTTCCCGGCGGTTTGTGGCGCCGAGCTTGGTGTAGATGTTCTTGGTGTGCGTCCGCACAGTGTTCAGCGAGACGTGCAGTTCGCGCGCAATCTCCGGCCCGCCGAGCTCGCTACGCAGCAGCCGCAGCACATCGAGTTCGCGAGCGCTCAGTTCGTCGACAAGTCCACCTCGTCGCGGGGGTGCATTCGTTGGGTTCGCACCCGAAATGACACGTTGCGCGTGACGCTTCGCATCGTCACTCAATGAGACTGACCGCAGTAGCGAAATCAGCGCTGCGCCAGCATCGATGAAGACGCGCACATAGGCGTCAGGCACGGCACGAACGAGCGCCTGTTCGAGTGCAAGCACCGCGGCGTGCCGATCGCCATTCGCTTCGAGCGCAAGGGCCAAGAGCGCGAGCAACTCGACGACCCTCCGCTCCCTGTTGCCCGCCTCCGCAGCCGCGAGCAGACGAGTAACAAACGCGACCGTGTCGTCGGATGATTCGGCGAGCAGGGTGCGTGCGAGCGTGATGTGTTCGTATTCACGCACGTAGTTGAGGTCGTCGCCAGCGGCGAGCTTTCGACTCGCGACCCATCTGCGCGCCGACGCAACATCGCCCTGTGACAACTGCACTCGCGCTTTCATCGCAGCAATGGGTTCGATAGCAGGTGAGAAGTCGGTGTTGTAGACGGCCTCGGCCTCGCTGAGGAGCTCGAGTGCACCATCAAGGTCGCCATGCGCTTGCCGCAGCCGCGCCATCGCCACGCGCCAGCGATAGGCGTACTGCGGAAGCCCGGCGTGCTCACCGAGTTCGGTACTGATCTGAAGGTGTCGCGCCGCCTCGTCAAGGTCGTTCGACTCAAGCATCAGCTCGCTCAACCCAACATTCATATCGGCAGTCCCGCGCAGCGCGGTGTAGACGGAGGCGTGCTTGAGCGCAGACTCGAACGTTCGCCGCGCATCACGGAGGCGGCCTTGCGCAATCTGAATGTCGGCGAGCCCCAGCGAGACACCCATCAGATCTGGAATGAAGTTGGCTTTCACGAAGCACTCGAGTGACTCGGTGTAGCGAATCCGAGCTTTGTCGAGATCGCCGAGCGACCAGTGCGCCAGTCCCAACAGAGCCGCACCCGCGGCGCGAGGAAGATGATCCGAGGGCTCGGCCAATTCCAACACGCGGGTGGCGTGAGCGATGGTGCCGTCGGTGTCGCCAGCGAGCAACGCCACCCCAGCGCGGTACATCTCGATCTGAATCGGTAGCCGAGTGAACTCGTAGTGGTCAAAGACGATCGGCGTTGCATGCGGTGTCTGCAGCCACTGCTCGGCTCGCTCTACGAGTGTCTCGACGCCGATGGAGTCGCCGGTCGCCATTCGTGCGCCAACCAACGCGAGACTGAGCACCGGCCTGTCTTCGAACAATTCCACGGGCAGCGCTTCTAACCAGCGGCGAAGCGTCGCTTCCTGGCGGGTCTGGCGCATCATCGGCGTCGCCATCTCGATCAGCTGTGCGGCTCGCTCAACGTCGCGGCCCGCCATCGCGTGCGCGATTGCTTCAGAGGCATCACCGTGGGCGTCGAACCACTCACTTGCCCGCCGGTGCAACTCGCTCAGTCGCTCGGGCTGCTCGTCGAGCATTCGCGCGCGCAGCACGTCGGCGAACAGGTGGTGATATCGGTACCACTCGCGCCGGTCGTCAAGCGCAACAACGAAGAGGTTCGCACGATCAAGCATCTCGAGCGTTGCCTTGCCACCGGTGCGGCCAGTCACCGCATCGCACAGTGACCCGGTGAAGCGGTCGAGCACCGCTGTATGCATCAGAAAGTCTCGAACGTCGCGCGGTTGACGTTCCAGTACCTCCTCGGCGAGGTAATCGACGACGAAACGATCGTTACCCGTAAAGTTCGCGATGAACCCGGCAACGTCATCGCGGCCCCGCAACGACAACGCAGCGAGCTGCAACGCGGCGATCCAACCTTCCGTGCGAACTTCAAGAGCGCCCACATCTCGCGGCGCTAACTGCAATCCCATTCTCTCGTTCAAGTAAGTCGACGCTTCATCGTCCGTAAAGCGCAGATCGGCGGCACGAACTTCGAGCAGATCGCCGCGTGCGCGCAGTCTCGCCAGCGGCAGTGGCGGGTCGGCCCTACTCGCCAACACAAGTCGGAACCGTGGCGGCGCGTGCTCAATCAGAAAGGCAATTGCCTCGTGGACGTCCGTCGAGTGAATGACGTCGTAGTCGTCGAGGATCAGCACAACGTCGTCGCTGAGTGTCTGCAAGTCGTTGATCAACACCGCCACTGCGGACTGGAGCGATCGCGCCGAGTGCAGCACAGCGACCGCGGTAATGCCGACCTGCGGCGCAACCGTCTGCAGCGCGGCGACGAGATACGAACCGAACACTGCCGAGTCGTTGTCACCCTCATCGAGCGCGAGCCACGCGGTCAGCGCACGCGAGTCATCGACGTCCCCGAACCACTCGGTCAACAACGTGGTTTTACCGAAGCCCGCAGGTGCGGAAACCAGCGTCAGTACCGGTTGGTGTGACCTCACCAATCGGTCGTTCAACCGTGGTCGATGCACCAACTCGCGCCGACGCCGCGGAGCGTGCAACTTCGTCGCCAGCAGTTCGTTGGCGATCACGTTGCCTGCAGTGTCGGTCATCCGTCGTCGTTTGTCAGGCGCGCAGCAGACCGCGGTTGCGTTGGACTCATTAGTGCTCGCCGAGTGTCACGGCCGAGACGCTAGCGCTGGCGTTTGGCTGCGCTGCGCGAACTCGTTTGGCGATATGAACTCGAAACGGCGCGCAAGTGGATGCGCCAGAAGATGCTCGATGTTGCCGCGAAAGTTGGCGTGTCGCTGCGTACTAGTTGCAAAGTCGCACCGCACCTTCATCGTCAAGACCACCGTGGTGGGGTCGGCGAGCAAGCGATCAACCACTAATCCAAATGTGAACGGATGCTGATCAAGATAGAGCGTGATGATGTCCGAATCTGGATCAGCCGTCGCCTGCAGCACGAGTGGATTGCCGTCGAGATAGACGTCCGTTCCGGCGACCCGCACTCTGATCACGTGGGGTTGGCCGTCCTTCAGCCGATTCGGCGTGGCCAGCCGAAAGGCGTGCTTCCCACTCCCCTTCCCCGCGTCGGCCAAGTCGTCTCGAAATCCGGTCGCGCCGACAGTCGCGAGTGATTCTCCATCACACAAGACCTCGACGTCGAACACGGCATCCGGCTGGCTTCGGTCCCACACCCAACCAGCGATCTCCACCATCGAGGCCGCGTCGAGCGTGCCCTCATAGTCGGCCGCACCGTTGAGCAGCGCAGCACTCGCGCCCACGCTTGGCGAGCTCACCCAATCTGCAGGCACACAACCGATGGGGATGGCAAGCAAGTCGAACCCATCCTCCGACGGCGACCGGAAGTCGTGCCGTGACGGTCTGTACGGCAGGCAAGACATCTCCGAGTAGTCCGGGAACGTGCCCGTGTAGGCATCGGGCGTCTCGGTTCCCGTGTGCCCTGGCTCGATAGTGGTATCGGTGGTGACGCCGAGACGCTCGAGCAGAGCCATCGTCTCGTCGTTCATCCACCGATCGCCGAAACGAAAGGCGCGACACCGTGAGCCGAATGCTCGCTCGAAGGCGGCGAACGCCGACTCGACGCAATACGACACCCACGACTGATCAGCGAAGTTCTGCATCCACATCGAACGTTCGCCATCCCACTGCCATGGGTGGACGTGAAGTCCAAGCTCATCACCGTCAGCGACGAGGGCATCGAACAGCGCGCCGTATCGGTCGGCCGCCCAACCGGCATTGCCATACACCTGCGTGATTTGCGGATCCATCCGCAGAAACCACGAGACGCGAGCCGAGCGGCCAGTGGCGGCTTCCATGCGAGGACGCAGCACGTCGATGAGTGCCGCCGCGCGCTCGAAGCCAACCCAGTCGGCTCGCGCGTCGATATCGACTTCACGCTCGTCTGGCTCGACGTCGAAGCACACCAGGACGGGGATGGTCGCATTCATTGACAGCGAGCGATCGGTACTCATGCGGTGACGGTAGCAATCCTCCCTTGACTGCCTCACTTCGGTAGCCGGTTCAGGAAGCCAAGCAGCCCATCTACGGAGCGAGAAAGCCGTACGAGGCCAGGATCTGCTGGCCGAGAGGGCTGGTCACAAATTCGATGAACGCTTGCGCTACTGCAGGGTTGGCAGCGCCCTTGGTGACGACGATCGGGTACCGCGCAACAACGTTGCTGGCAACCGGAATCTTCACGCCTTCGGCTTTGGCGCCCGCGGCAGCGACGTCGGTTTCGTAAACGATCCCTGCATCGGCTTCACCGAGTATCACCTTGCTGACCACCGCCTTCACGTTCTCTTCCAACGACTTCGGGGTGATGGCCACCGCCGCGCTCTCGAAGATCTGCGCCGCGTACTTTCCGCATGGAACCTCAACGGCACACACGACGACGATCAGGTCTTGGTTCGCCAGGTCGGCGATGCCTGTGATTCCCATCGGATTGCCCGGAGCCACGATGATCGACGACAGATTGGTCGCGAACACAACCGGGTCGCCAGCGTTGTTGCCCGCATCCGTCAACTTCGTCATGTTGCTGAGGTCGGCCGAGGCGTAGACGTCGACAGGGGCACCCTCACCGATCTGTGTCACCAGCTCGGAAGAAGCGGCGAAGTTGAATGTGACCCGCGCGCCCGGGTGCTCGGTCATGAAGGCGTCACCGAGTTCGGTGAATGCGGCGGTCAGCGACGCGGCTGCGAACACCGTGATGCCGCCAGTCGTCGTTGCCGCCGAATCGGGATCGTCGCCGCACGAGGTACCGATGAGACCGAACACGACAGACGCTGCAACCAGAAGTCTGGGTGATTTGTGCATACTTGGCATCAAGGTCACGACGTCATTATCGCAGCAAGAGGTTTACGTGAAGCTTGATTCGTTATCTGGTTCGGCGTCGGTGGTCATCTCCGCGCAAGACGGCGGACGTATCGCGTCGCTCGTTGTCGACGGCATGGAGTTGCTCGCGCCCGATACCGGTGCCGGACCGCTCGCGTGGGGTTGCTATGCAATGGTCCCGTGGGCTGGCCGCATTCGCAGCGGGCAGTTCGCTTTCAATGGCACGACATACAACTTGCCGCACAACCTGGGCGCGCACGCGATTCACGGCGTTGGTTTTGAACGCCCGTGGAACGTGCTCGGCGACGCTCGGCTCGGAATCGAGCTGGCAGCGCCGTGGCCGTTCGGTGGGACAGCGACGCAGAGTTTCGCGATTACCGACGACACGCTGGGCATGACGTTGATCGTCGAAGCGGGGTCGCAAGCAATGCCCGTCGTAA
>Ga0105047_10001000_pt1 | contig 49806 bp, 35 predicted proteins | sample MAT04_FD_78384 | JGI IMG/M metagenome (GOLD analysis project Ga0105047, IMG submission 78384) | Freshwater microbial communities from Lake Fryxell liftoff mats and glacier meltwater in Antarctica - MAT-04 (megahit assembly) | ecosystem: Environmental > Aquatic > Freshwater > Ice > Liftoff...
ACACATACACAGTCACAGTCAGTACCGGCACTGGCAATGGCTCCATCCGCCTGGATGTAGGCACATCCGGCATTATTATCGATTCGCTGACAAATCCCCTGGTTGGCACTTATACCGCCGGTGAGACTTACGGTGTATTGAGGTCGACAATTTTCGCAGATGTCCCCCCTGCTTACTGGGCCAACCGTTTCATTGAGCGCCTATACGTGGCCGGGGTCACCGGGGGATGCAGCGTCAATCCTGCTCTGGCCTATTGCCCTGATGCAATTGTAACCCGTGGGCAAATGGCCGTCTTCCTCTTGCGCGGCATACACGGCTCTTCTTATGTTCCTCCTGCCGCCACAGGCACTAAATTCATAGATGTGCCCAGTTCTTACTGGGCCGCAGCTTGGATTGAACAGCTCGCCGCCGAGGGCATCACCAGCGGCTGTGGACCGAATACCTATTGCCCGGACACTACCGTGACGCGTGGCCAGATGGCTGTCTTTTTGATGCGCGGCAAACATGGCGCTGGCTACGCGCCGCCCGCCGGGACTGGTTTTTTCACCGATGTATCATTATCATACTGGGCAGTGAATTGGATTGAACAGCTCTCTGCCGAGAACATAACCGGTGGTTGCAGTGTCATTCCGCTGGCTTATTGTCCAGAAACGCCTGTCACTCGCTCCCAAATGGCAGTATTCCTGGTCAAAACCTTCAGCCTGCCTTAAACAGATAATTATCCAGGATTTTTCAAAAGCGTCCCTAATTTATTAGGGACGCTTTTGAATCACATCGGGCTTTCAATTGACGCGAAAAAACGCACCACTCACCTAAAATTTCAAAAATACAAAAATCTTCTCGTTTGAGTCGTGTGTAAATAACTACTTCCTCGATTTCATAAATTCTGTCAAAAACCAAAATAAAGTATAATAATTTTGCAAGGTTTCACACTTTGCCGCTTCCATAAAATAAACTCATTACCCGTCATTTGCATATTTACCATCCTATATTTTCAGAGGGCCATTCGTGGAACGTTTTTCAACGCGGCTGAATAAATTTCTCAACAAGAAACATGTTCGTATGCAATTCCTGATAATGGCAGTTCTGGCAGCCGTAGCTGCCCAGATGAGCCTGCCCCCATCCAGCGCAACCCTTACGCTGGGCGACCCTCTGCCTGTTCCGCTTTGGAAATCTGTTTTGCTGATGGATGGCGCGCTCACCCCCTATCGCATTTCTGTCATTTTATTTCTTTCATCAATAACGCTGACTATTTTAGCCTTCTGGGGAAAATCTTTAAAACATACTCCCTGGAATAAGCTAAAAACCACCCGCCTAAGCGCAGGGTTCCATGAACAGGAAAAAATTTACAACTTCAGTATCAACCTGGGGGAAGATCAAAAACTGATTGAGATTAATCTATTTGGGTCATCCCAGTTGTGGCGCACAAATCTGATCAGCCTCGGCCTTTTGTCGCTAGCAATCATATTTTCTGTGATCACTTTCTTCCTGTTCCGAACTTTTTCTCAAACCAACCTGGGCCTTGCCTTCTGGTTGGTTTCTTTATTGATATTATTTGCGTCCGAAAGAATCCGCGCATTTTATCGCTCGAAACCCGGTCCCTTTCGCTGGAGAGATTACTCTTGGGCCGGGTTCGCTTTGTTCTATGCTTTACTGACATTAATTTTCTTAAGCCTGGCGAATTTCTGGGGTATGTTCACATGGCTACTTAGCCTGGCATCTCTGTACAGCTGGAAATACATCTCCACCCGGCCCTTGCAGCCAACCTCTGCCCCGGTCCCAGCCCCCAGCGCCGAAGAAACCAAAAACAACTTTACAGAACCAGGTTCGCCCCAAGCATCGCCAGAACCCGCTCTGCACGCGATTAATGCAAATGATAACCAACTACCAAAAACAAATATAAATCAGCCAGCCGCCGCACCGAACCCTGAACAAGGAACGACAGCCAAATTATCAAGTCTGAAACAAAAACTGGCAGTTATTCTTCAATTTCTTTCAACCCACCGTGAACAGGTTATCTTCTTGCTTATCCTTGCCGTGGGCGCTTACTTCCGATTTGGCAACATTTTCAACCTTGCCCCAGGCTTTAATAACGATGTGGCCCTGCTCTCAGGCGTAGCCACGGATTTTTTGCAGGGAAAAGTAGCCTATTCACCCTTCAGCAGTGTTGGTTGGGGCTTCGAAACACTCTTCCTATACTATATTGCCTTCTGGATGCGCATCGTCGGCACGAATTTCCTGGCCCCCCGCTTTGCGAGTGCAAGTATCGGCTTTGCAACCCTGTTTGTTTTATACTTTTTGGCGCGGCACGTGGCCGGCAAGCGGGTCGCCTGGATCACCACAGCCCTATTTGCAGCCTCCGGTTACCACATTATTTTCAGTACCCTCGGCAGCCGCCTGATTTTCCAACCCTTTCTCGAAGCCCTGTCGTTTTTCCTCCTCTGGCTGGCGCTTGAAAAAAAGAATTTTTCCGCATTTATTCTGACTGGTATCTCTCTCGGATTTACGATCCAGGCCTACAATGCCAGCGTTTTTTATCCTTTTCTGTTCGCCTTATTTTTCATCTACCTGTATATAAAAAAGCGGACGAAAGAAAAGAATTTCCTGCAAACTTATCTTCCTGGCGTAATCATCACTATACTGGCGTTTTTCATTACAGCCGCCCCGCTGGCAGGCTACGTTTCAAGCAACTGGGATGCATACCGGGCTCGTTCCAACTCGCTGCTGGTTGTTTATCGCATGCAAGAAATGGAGAACGCCCAACCTGGCACATATTGGTACCCCATGGTGCGCAACGCCCTGGTAGGATCACTACTCTTTAACCAACGCGGCAATTCAAATGATCTATTTATCGAAGAATCGGCTCTGGACTTCCCGATCACAATCTTGTTCGTACTGGCGCTCGCCTTTACCATCAGATTTTGGAAAAAACCGTTGCCCTTTTTCTTATTGACCTGGTTTTTCTTAGGGTTGGCAGCCGGTTACGTGAGCGAACCTAATGCTAACCGCTCCATCGGCAGTTTCATTCCACTCTATATGATGTGCGGCCTTTTCCTGACAGCATTTATTAATTTCATGAAAGAGCGCTTCAAGAAAAGCGGCGGCTTCATGAGCGCTTCCATCATCACCCTGCTCATCGTGTTCGTAACTGGTGCATTTACCTATTGGGACTACGTTGGACCGCATTACAAATACCGCTGGGGCTACGCTGAGGAGGCCACTGGCATTGGCGCTTATGTAAGCAAACTCCGCAGCCTGAATAAGCCCATCTATATCACTGATACTTATTTCGTTACTGACACAGTGCGAATGATAAGCTACCATTTCGGCGAAGATTACAACACGAGGCCTTACACTCGTCTCTCGATGAACGACATCCTGGCAAAAGGCTTCCCCGATCAAACTGACGTTGAAGTGGTTCTGGGCGGGTGGCCCGAAGAAGAACAGGTCAAGGAAACATTACTCAAACTCTACCCTCAGAGCCAGCTCGAAATAATTCCAAAAATTGATGTCCACAAGGAAGCCAAACCATATGTTGGGTACGGCCTCCTGATTCCAAAAAGCAACATCCAGAGCCCATCCGCCCTCACAAATGGCCTTTTATCCCAATATTACAAGGAATGGGATGGTCAGGGCGAAATGTTCCAGCAGTTTATCGACCCCTTTATCATTTTGCCGGTCTTACCACTCCCCAACTTACCCCATTTCAGCATCATTTGGAATGGCACGATCAACTTGGAAAATGCGGGAGAATATGGCTTTGAGTTGCGCTCTAATAATCGTTCCCAACTCTTTGTCGATGACCAGCTCGTGGTGGCGATTTCCGAATTCAACCCCGAAAATCCCGAAGGCGACCAGCAAGCGCAAGGGTTCACCCAGCTAACCCAGGGAGCACATCACGTCAAAATCACCTACAACTACGAAGGTGGTAATGTTCGCCTTGGCGTTTTGTGGAGAATACCAGGCGCAGATTTTAACTGGCTTCCTGCCGGTAAATTTATTCCCTGAACAAAAAAGACGCTGGTGATAAACCGGCGTCCTTTTTTGCTATCCTTTTTCCAGCGGGCTGCTTGCATAGTGAATCAATTTTTTCCGCCAAATCGAATTCGAAATAAATCCTGGACATTTTGAATATTACCCCGCACCAATTGCAGGCGGCTGTCGCCATCATCCCGCCAGCGAACTGGCACTTGCGCCACTTTATATTTCATCAACCGTGCCAGGTATAGAATTTCAACATCCACCATGTAACCATTAATCTTTTGCCGGGCAAACAGATTCCTTGCAGCAAATCCCTGAAAAAACTTAAAACCGCACTGCGTATCTTGGAATTCCCATAAACCGGTCACCGTATGCATCAAAAGCCCAAATCCCCTTGAACCGATTTGCCGGAACCAGGGTTGGTACCGTTCAATAACCGCCTCACGACCGGCGCGCGAACCGATCACCATCTCAAAGCCTTGTTCCAACAACGGGAATATCTTGTCAAACTCAGAGATAGGTGTCTTATTATCAGCATCCGAGAACCCAATATAATCACCCTGAGCAGCCAGCACCGCTTGCCTTATTCCATACCCTTTCCCGTGCCGCTCAACCTGTCCCATGACATGAATACGCGGGTTGTTAAAACCCATTTCTTCAGCTAACTCCCGCGTTCCATCATTCCCATCCGCTGATACAATGATTTCGTATTGAAAATTGTGAGATTCAAAGTAAGCGGCTGCCTCCAGAATGGTTTGCCCGATCGTTTTTTTCTCATTGTAAGCCGGAAGAATCAGGGTAATTGATTTTTTCATTGATTTTGGCTTTGAATAACTTGCCAGGGTTTGGTGAACCACCAGTCACAGTCGCAGCTCGCTTACCACCATATAATAAAATTATATCGGCATTTCCCCTTTTTCCGGGCGATATTCCTCTCCCGAATTAATTCTCAAAATAGAATGCTGACCCTGTTTCACCATCATGTTTTCTAATGCCTTCAAAATAAGCACCCTTTTTCCATCATTTTACGCATAAATGACATTATTCTAGTTTATAATTAATTTCACCAAAATCTAATTTACCCACTAAAGGTTAAAACCAGACCCGCATGACAGGCAACAGCAGCATAACAAAAAGCTTCATCTTTGCTACAGCGGCAATAGTGCTGGCCTATGTCGGCCAGTTTTTATTATCCGCCCAAAACATGCTCCTGGCAGTTGTACTGCTTGTTGTCGCAACCGGTATTTTTATTTTTTCCATGCGCAAGCAGCTCGGCCCGCATGTTTTACTGACATCACGCGCTGTTTTTCACGCCCTTGCGGGGAATACACTAAATATTCCAGCAAAAACCATCCGTGCTGCAAAAGACCCGCAAAAGTCTGGTCAATTACTGGGCTCGAATTCCATTAGTGCTAAATCCATCGCCTTAACGTTGAGGCAAAATCGTTTAATTACCGCTTCAGCCGCCCTTGCCCTCGCCGTGACAGGCGAGTATTTATTCCTTGGCAGCCAGCTCGTGGCTGGCGCCCTCCTGACCTTACTCGCCACACTGGTTTTTGTCTTCTCTCTCGGCCAGCAGCCCGGCCCTCAAGCCCATCTAACTCCCCTTTCATCCACTCCGCAATCGTCAATACAAAAACAACCCTGGTGGGTGGTTCTTGTTCTTTTGGCATCCATTTTGCTCTCGGTCATATCATTCTGGCTGTTTGGCTCTGATATACCCGCCATCATTCCCTGGTTGTTGCACTTCGCCAGCATTGCCTTGCTGATATTCTCCGGTTTGTTGTTAAACAAACTGGAAGCCAGTGACTCTACCCAAAGCAAGCCAACCAGCACAACAAGCAAGTGGAGTCCGCTTGAAATTGGGATTTTCATTGCAATTCTTGCCCTGGCCGCCTTTATGCGCCTCTACCGCATCGACCACCTCCCTTACGGTCTTTGGTACGACGAAGCCAACAACGGGTTGCAGGCACTGAGAATTCTCAATGAGCCCGGCTACCTACCCGTTTTTGAAGAATCCACCCAACTCCCCACCCAGTTCCTCTACTTGCTTGCCATCTCCATTCGCTTACTGGGAACCACATCCTTCGCTCTCAGGATTGTAAGCGTTTTATTTGGCATCGCCACCGTCGCCGTGGCATTTTTTACCGGTCAAGAACTATTCAACCGCAGATTAGGCCTCGTACTGGCATTTTTCCTGGCCGTTGCCCGCTGGGATATCAACTGGAGCCGCATCGCAATGCACGGCATCAGCGTCCCGTTTTTTGAAATTTTATCAGTCGGCCTCATCTTCCGAGCACTCCGCAGGCAGCGCCTCTTGGATTATAGCCTTGCCGGCCTTTCTCTCGGATTCGGTCTTTGTTTCTACCCACCCTTGCTGCTATTTCCTGTGGTCATTTTTGTTTTCTTGATGTTCGCCTGGTCGCGCAGGCACGACTTTCTCCGCAGCGTCTGGCCCGGCCTTCTGATTTTGTTATTGGGCATTTTCATCGCATCGGTACCTCTTTCCCAGTTCGCCCTTCACGAACCTAAATCTTTTTTCAGCCGCATGAGCACCACGTCCATTTTTAGTGATAAAACCACCCTGGAAGGCTGGCAGGCGGTTGGAAAAACAACAGTCGCTCATCTGCTCATGTTTAATTACAAGGGTGATCTAAACGGTCGCCACAATCTCCCGGGCGAACCCATGCTGGACCCCATCACAGGTGCCCTGTTGATTTTAGGAGTCGGGCTCAGCCTCTGGCGTATTCGCCAACCAGGCTCTTTCCTGCTGCTTGCCTGGCTCCTGCTCATGTTGGTGCCGGCCATTTTTTCGCTTGATTTCGAAGCCCCCCAATCCTACCGCGCCATAGGCAGCCTTCCAGCTGCATACTTATTGGCGGTCATCCCCTTGCAAGCCTTATCGCAGGAGTGGGAACAATCCTCCGCGCATCGCTCCACTACCATTTTTGTCATTCCTCTCGCATTAGTTTTGATCGCTGCAGGCTGGATCAACTACCATATCTATTTTGACATCCAATCGCAAAACTCAGACTCATGGATCTCATTCTCAACGCCCGATACCTTTATTGGCAAAGCGCTGGCAGAGCTGGGACCCCAGGCCGATAGCTACGTCAGTGTCTTGTATTTTGATACTCCTACCATCCGCTTCCTTGCGCCCAAAATAACCCAATATCACCCGCTGCAAACCTATGCAACGCTTCCCATTCCCACAGATGGAAAGCACCCGATGGCGTTTTTTATCGATCCCGATCGAAAGCCTTTTTTTGACCAGGCCAGGCTCTACTACCCAAACGCAGATTTTGAGGAACTCAAATCCCCCTCAGGCAGTACATTTCTTTATGAAATCATCCTAAAACCATCTGATCTCGAAACCGCCCAGGGCATCACTGCCAGCTATTACCGCAGCTCAAATATGGAAGAACCGCCTTTCCTGGTCCGCAAAGAGACCAGTATCGCCGCCGATTGGCAGGCCGGGCAGCCCGCACAGTTTCCATTTTGGGTAAAGTGGCAGGGTATCCTGTACGTGGAAAAGTACGGCCTTTACCAGCTTGTACTGCACTCACCAAATCCAGCCGAACTTACCCTCGACAATGCTCAGATTCCGCTCTCAGGCACACAAATCCAGACCGCTCAAATCGAGCTGGCCCAGGGTTCCCACGAATTGATCATAAAATCCCAGGCAGCCGCTGGACGCTTTGAGCTGGATTGGCAGCCGCCTTCCGCGGAACTTCAACCAGTCCCATCCATGCTTCTTTACCTCCCGCCCATCAACAACAACGGCCTGCTCGGAAAATACTACCCCAACGCAAACTGGCAGACTCCCCCCGCCTTTACCCAGGTCGATCCCTGGATTCATTTCTATTTTCACAATCAGCCGCTTCCCAGGCCCTACACTGTCGAATGGGTCGGCAGGATTAATATTCCAAAAGCAGGTGACTACCACTTTGGCCTGGAATCCATCGACGAATCAGAATTATTCATCGATGACAAATTACTTGTCAGCGCCGCCGTTCCTAACCAATACCAGAACGCCCTCATCTCGCTCACATCTGGCTTTCACAAGATCCGCGTGCGTTACGCCGACCGAACTGGCTATACGCATATCAATTTGTATTGGGCTCCTCCTGGCTCTGAAGTTGAAAATGTGCCGCAGCAGGTCTTATTCCTGCCCTAAAATACCCGGCTCACCATCCTGGTATATAATATATTCTTATTGATCGTTTTCCAGCAGCCAGGCATTGACTGGCTCGCACAAAAATCGAATAAATCCTTCACACATTGAGGGTTAAACTGGTTTTAATCAATAAGGTTGGAAATAATGAACTCATCATCACCTAAAGGGAATCTTCTATGAATCAAAGCCCGGAATCGTCCCTTGATCTCAACAGCACCGATCAAAAAACCCTGATAACCAGGTTGGAAATTTCTGCAGAACAGGCAAAACGCATCCTTGAGCGGCGTCCTTATCAGTCCATCGAGCAACTTAGCCTGGTTGAGGGCCTTGACCCTGAAACGCTGGCACGCATCACCCCGCACCTGATGGTTGAACCCCTTGCCCAGGTTCTTACACCCGAAACCCCACTCGACCTGCCCGCCGCCTCATCTCAGCCAACCGATGAAGCCCTCATTCCGCCAGCCCCCGCCATAGTCTCAAGAAATCCTTCCTGGAAAACAAACTTCCTGCTGATCCTGGTGCTCTTAATAGGCGCTTACTTTCGATTAACTGGCATAAACTGGGACCAAAACCACCACCAGCATCCCGACGAGCGTTTTATCACCATGGTGGCTGAACAGATCCGGGGAGTTAACGGGCTCAGCGCCTATTTTGATACCGTAAACAGCACCTTAAACCCGCTAAAGTTCGGTTCCTACACCTATGGCATGTTACCCCTGTTTCTCACCCGCTTTGTAGCAGAATGGGTGCAAATGGCCAAATACGATCAGATCACCCTGGTCGGGAGAACGATGTCGGGCTTGTTCGATCTTGCCGCCGCCTGGATGCTTTATCTCCTCGGCAAACGGCTTTATGACAGGCGCACAGGCCTCCTTGCGGCCTCCCTCTATGTTGCGGCCGTTCTGCCCATCCAGCTTTCGCATTATTTTGCAGTAGATTCCTTCTCAACAGTCTTTGTGATCGCCTCCTTCTACTTTGGGCTTTTGGCCTTACCTCTCGAGCGCTTCGAAGAAAAACTCGGCCTCCGCCACTTAATCTATTTCATTATTTTTGGGTGCCTGGTAGGCCTGGCTGGCGCATGCAAAGTGAGTGTTTTGCCAGTCTTTGGCATCATTATATTGGCAGGGTTGGTCAGGCTGATCATGGGCTGGCGGAAACCCGGCTTTCGCTCCCTGCTTTTTACTATTCTGGCAGGCTGGATTCTCTCTGGTCTCTTGACCGCCCTGATATTCCGCATATTCCAACCCTATGCCTTTATGGGACCCGGTTTCTTCGGTATTGACCTTAATAAAAATTGGCTCAAAGTGCTCACAGAGGTCACCGACCAGGTTGCTGGTAAATCTGAATGGCCCCCCAACCACCAGTGGACCAACCAGCCCTTTTCCTATGCCTGGACAAATATGGTTCTTTGGGGCCTGGGCCTGCCCCTCGGTCTTGCTGGTTGGGCTGGTTGGGCTTGGGCTGGTTGGCGCATCTGGAAAGGTGATTGGCAGCGCCATCTATTACCCTTTGCCTGGGTTCTGGCTTATTTCGTCTGGCAAAATGCCCAGTTCTGGCGTTATATGCGTTACTTCCTGCCCATTTATCCATTTTTGATTTTGTTTGCAGCCTGGGCCCTGATCAACATCTTTGATCTCACCAGCGAAAGCCGAAAATCGTTACTCGCCCACGGTAAAAATTTCCGTGCCCAGTTCGCCGACAGAAACAAAACCTGGAAAGGTGCCGCGGGAGCCCTGGCGATTGGCGTAATTTTAATCGCCACCTACATTTACGCTTTTGCCTTTACCCGCATTTATAACCGTCCCATTTCGCGCATTGAAGCTTCCCGCTGGATGTTTGAAAATATCCCTGCGCCCCTTAATTTGAAGGTTCAGTCCGTACAGGAAACCAAATCCTACCCAATCCCAATCGCGGACCAATTCGTTATTGGACAATCCAACCCGGGCATCTCAGATATTTTTATCAGCCGCAACGGCATTGCATCCGAAATCACAGCCCCAAATATCAGCAGTGTGGGTGTAAATTTCTATATTCGCTTGACCCGCGATGAACAGGGCGAAGACCTCATTACAGACGGGCGCTTGATGCTCCCTGATAACAGTACTGATACAAAGCTAACCATAAATTTTGCGAGTATAGATCTTATTCCCGGTCAGCCGCTCTATTTGCATTTCAAAATCACCAGCAACAGCCTGTTCTCCATTTCCGGGCTCGTTTTACGCAGCGATAATACAGATAATCCATTCTACGCGGTTGATTACAACCTGCAAGACCAACCCCCCGGAGAAATTAAAAGCTACGTAACCCTGCAATCAGACTATGAAACTACCGTCAACCACCTCGACATCAATCAATTTGAGCAGAGTTTTGTCCCAGGCCAATCAACTTTTAAGCTCAGCCTGTTCAAAGAAGGCGATGATCAAAATCCGTTGGCTGTTTCCTCTCAAAAATTGGATTTCCCCAATGCAGGCCTCCAGCTCTCCCCAACATTTAAATTCACCCCTGTTCAATTGATCAAGGGTAGTAACTATAAGCTGCGTTACGAAGTGCTGGATGGTGGCCCCTTGCGCATAATGTCCGACTCATATACGCTCGAAACATCCTGGGATGACTTTTTGCCCCTGTCTGTGGACAAGACAACTGACATCGGCGGAATTTACCAGTCCTCAAATCTGGAGCTTTTTGAACCCGATACACCCGAAAAGCGCGCCTTGATGATCGATATCCTTTCGAAGAGCGACTACATCGTGATTCCCTCCAACCGGGCCTACGATGCCATGCCGCGCTTGCCTTTACGCTACCCGCTGACCTTAAAATATTTCCAGACCTTGTTCGATTGTGACTGCAGCGGCGATGATATGGAAAACCGCGTTGCCAGTCTGGAGCCGCCTTTCAAAAGTCCGCTCGGTTTTGATCTGGTCAAAACCTTTGAAAGCAATCCAGGTATTGGGCCTTTTTCTTTCAACGATCAGACTGCCGATGAATCTTTCACCGTCTACGATCACCCCAAAGTATTAATCTTCAAAAAATCCAGCGATTTCTCAACCGCGAAACTCACCCAGCTTTTGGATGGCGTTGACCTCGAACAGGTCATCTTCCAGGTTCCGCTCTCCTATACCCGCGCGCCTCTCGCTTTCCAGTTGCCAAAAGACCGGCTTGCTGCTCAAACGGTTGGTGGCACCTGGTCATCCATGTTCTCCCGCGCTGCCCTGCTTAACGCGAATGAAAATCTGGGCACCCTGGCCTGGTACGTTTTTCTGCTGCTGCTGGGCTGGGTTGTCTTCCCGCTCATCTTTACCGCCTTTCCCGGGTTGCCAGACCGCGGCTATCCGCTGGCGCGTATGGCAGGCTTGATCGTCATCGCCTGGTTGGCCTGGATTTTGGGCAGTTATAAAATTTTGCCCTTCACACAGGCAACAATCGCCATATGCATTGGTCTGGCAATCCTGGTCAATGGCTTGCTGGCCTATTTCAAACGCCGCGACCTCTCAGATTACCTTCGCAATCAATGGAAGCATATCCTCGCCACAGAATTGCTCTTCATGGGCATCTTCCTCTTCAGCATCTATCTGCGCATGAACAACCCCGATCTCTGGCAGCCCTGGCTGGGCGGCGAAAAGCCCATGGATTTTGCTTTTTTCAATACCACCCTGAAAGCTGTGTATTTCCCGCCAGAAAATCCCTGGTTCTCCGGCCATTACCTTAATTATTACTACTATGGCTATGTTCTTGCCGCCATCCCCACCAAATTATTGGGCATCCTTCCGTCCTTCGCCTACAACCTTATCCTGCCCGGCTGGTTTGCCATGTCTGGTGTGGGCGTGTTCTGCACTGCCTACAATCTGGTCACCGGGCTGTCTGGTATTCATCAAGAAATGCCGCTGCCTCTTGAAAGCGAACCTGCTTCCCAAAATCCTGCCCCCCTGGTTCAGAAAAATTCGACGCGCACCTACGCCTATTTAGCCGGGATATTTGCGCTTGTGGCGGTCATGTTCCTGGGCAACCTGTACATGCTTCGTGAATTCTGGCAGTATCTACCCGAAGCGGTACCCGATAACGCCGGCCAAAAAAATATCAGTTCGGTACTGAATGGCGCCCTTCAGGTCATCACCGGGCAGGCATCCCTGCCGGGCGACGATGCTCGTTGGTATTTCGAATCTTCCCGCCCCATTCTGCACAATGGGCCAGATACCCCTATCGCGGAATTCCCATACTTCACCTTTTTATTCGCCGACTTGCACACTCATTTATTAACCATGCCAATTTATGGCCTTGCCCTGGGCTGGTTATTGAGTTTGCTTCTCATTCCATTTCCCCGAATGAAAAAGTACGACCAACTCATCAGTTTATTGATGGCCAGCCTGATCTTTGGCAGCCTGCGCGCCTCTCACACCTGGGATTTCCCAACCTTTCTGGGCCTCGGTTTTCTGATCGTGCTGCTAAACGTCTGGCAGACCCGCACCGATAAGTTAAAGCACACACTCGGCGTGTTCCTTGCGGCTGAATTGGCCTTCGTTGGCCTCACGCTCGCCTTGTACGCGCCCTACGCTGAGTGGTTCAAAACAGAATATGCCTCAGTTGAATTATGGGGTGGCGCGCGCACACCGCTGCTCGATTATTTGGGCGTTTTTGGTCTCTCGCTCTTTGTCATGCTCAGTCTCATCATCCTGGATTTCATTCCAGAAATTAAAAATGAATTTCAGTGGAAATCCGCCTCCATTTTTCGCAAGTTAAGACCCTTTTTACTTATTTTGCTCACCATCGCCGTCACCGCCGCACTCTGGCTGCTCGACTACCAGGTACTCAGCCTCTGCGTCCCACTTCTAATTGGGATGGCCTATCTTGTGTTCTTCAAACCAGGCCTCAACTTGTTCCACAGAGCGGTCTGGTTCCTCTTTGCTGTTGGCATCTCAATTACGGTTGTCGTTGAGGTCATCGTGCTCAAGGGTGATGTTGGTCGCTCGAATACTGTTTTCAGACTATATAACCAGGCCTGGCTGTTCATGGGTCTGGCAACCAGCACAGCCCTGCTTGTAATATGGTCAAAGATCTCAGCATGGAAAAATGCTTTCAAAATCACCTGGATCGTGTTATTCGGTTTGCTCTTCATCAGTGCAGCCAGCTACCCGCTGGTAGCCACACCTGCCAGGCTCGCGAACCGTTGGCCTGATATCCCCAACCCGCCCATCACTTTGGATGGCGCTGCCTTCATGCTGGGCGATACCAGCGATCCCAATGTCCAATTACCCGCCTTCTATAATGATGATAACCGCAAGATCAACCTCAGCCTGGATTATGCCAGCATAAAATTTATGCAGGAAAACATCCCCGGCTCACCTGTCATCGTCGAAGGCCACACCCAGGAATACCGCTGGGGATCGCGCTACTCCATCTATACTGGCTTGCCTTCCGTCATTGGTTGGAACTGGCACGTCCGCCAGCATAATTCACTGCTGGATGGCGCAATTATCGACAGGCGCATTTCAGAAGTAGACGATTTCTATAACAACCCGGAGATTGCCAGCGCTGTCCATTTCCTAAAGAAATATCAAGTTCAATACATTGTGCTTGGTGGTCTCGAGCGGGCCTACTACACCCCCGAAGGCATCCATAAATTTCAAGCAATGATTGACCAGGGCCTGCTGAGTATTGAATTTGGAGATAATACCTCCGCCACCTCCACTATATTAAAGGTTCAGGAAATAAATAAATGACCCATAATAAATCAACAATTGTGCCCTACGATTCAACCTGATTTCTTGCACTTTGTAGACAACGATCCAAAAAAAACTTGCAATTTTGTTAGAAGAATAGTACTATAGTACTAAGGTAGGATTACTTAAGCACATGCTTGGCATTAAAATATCCTTAGAATATATGCTATCAATCTATTAAATAGGTGGATCATAAGGAACCGATGAAAAACCTGCGCCGTGATAACAAATGGGTAAAAAGCTCAAAGGGTCAGAGTCTGGTGGAATTGGCTCTGCTTTTGTCTTTGCTTCTCACTCTTTTGACTGGCATGGTCGAGTTTGGCTACCTGCTAAACCAATACATCACCGTCGTCGATGCCGCTCGCGAAGGCGCGCGCTTTGGTTCCAACGATGATCCATTCATCAAGACTACTAACCCATGGGGTATAAACATACCTTTCTTTACCAACATCGATGAAATCGTCGAAGGACCATTAACGGGTGGTGTGCGTGACCCTAATGGCAAAGGCGCGCTCACACCCATCCGGCTCCGGCCGGAAGCTCCCTTTAATGACGATGTAGTTATCTCCTTTTTCAGCATCAGTGATGGCTACATGACGCGCTTCCCCGACGCCGACGGTTGGAGCTATTACCAGAGCAAGGGTTTCACCGGGCGGTCATCCTCCTTCACTACCGCTGACCTTCAGGGCCGCATAGACCAGGGCGCCCTGTCAGCTCCAGATACCGGCATGGTGGTAGTGGAGGTTTTTTACAGCTACAGCCAGATTTTAAAGTTCTGGGGCTTTATAGGTATTCCAGACCCCATCGCCGTGCATGCTTATGCCATCATGCCGCTTTCAGCCGCCGAGCCCACTCCAACCGGGCCATAGTCAACCCTTATAAAAAATGATAAAAATCTTTCAATATAATCAATCTTTTCAAAAAAAAGAAAAAGGCCAGATCCTTGTGATCATGGCATTGTTGTTTATCGGCCTGATGGCGATTATCGGTCTCGCTATCGATCTGGGCAATGTTTTTGTCAGCTACTCACGCCTGCGCCGTGCAGTCGATGCCGCCGCGCTCGCCTCCACCTCGCAGTTCCGCGAAGGTTATACCCAAATTGCCCTGGAAAGAGCTGCCCAGCAGTTTCTCAACCTTAACGGCATCACGAATACTGTTGATGTTACGATAGAAGCCTGCTCTTTTGCGGTTATTCCAAACGACCCGGAACTCTGCACCACCCCCACCCGCAAACTCGTCCGCGTCACGGTTACCCAGGATGTCAATCTCTTTTTCCTGGCAGTCATGGGGCTCAACACCGTACCCATCAAAGTCGATGCCATCTCCGAAGCCGCCTCGGTCGACCTGGTCTTGCTGATCGACAACTCTTCTTCCATGGCGCAGACCAATACTGGCGCGGATACAAACCCAAAAGACTGCAACCCTTCTTCCAACTGTCATCCCATGGAAGAAATCAAAGCCGCAGCTAAATTGCTAGTCAACCGCCTGTTTTTGAGCCAAGGCGGCGCTCCTGGCTATGACCGCGTCAGCATTGTGACCTTCAACCGTTTCCCAAAAGTCGAACTTGAAATGACGGATAACAAGGCCACGATCATGAGTAAGATTGACGCCATTACCGTCTACCAGGGTGAATACAAGTGCCCCTTTGCTTTTGACAATGGCCAGACGTACGCACAGTGGCTTCCACTTTGGCTGGCGGAACCTGTGCCCCTGGGAGACCCACCAAATTCGATCACAGGCCTTGAAGGTCCGTGCCGGCTCCACTGGGGAGGCTCAACCAACACCGACAGCGGACTTCTCAATCCGGACGGCGCTTATATAACCCTTTACTCTTTACAAATGTACGAAAGTGAAACAGCCGCTGAACCCAATCCCAAGGACTGGATGGTAACCAACAGCGGCGGCGGCCTGAAAGTCGCCGGGAACGTTCTGGGTGGGCAATATCCCGCCGGCTACCCGTCCTCACCAGTCAGGCGTGAATCAGCGCTCTGGGTTGTGGTCTGGTTGACAGATGGCTACACCAACGCTGGTTACTCCGAAGACGGCGAACACCATCCCCAAAGCGTTTCCAATTCCGGAACCATGATTTGCCCAAAATACACCTGGGCGCCTATCACCGGATATCCTGATACCCGTTGGTGTGTGGATCAGGATGCTCGCCCGACTGCGGCTCAACTGCAGGCCACCCCCGCTCCTGGTGCATCTGTTTTTGCTCCTCGCCACGCGCAAGACCCCGTCGGCACCGCAGTCGAAGACCGAGTATACGATCCCGATGACTACGCCCGTGACATGGTTGATTTTGTCACCAACCCCGATACCGCTTTGCCGCCTGAGATCAAGGGCCAGGGCGCGTTGTTATTCACCATCGGGCTTGGCACTAAAATTAATTCCAGGTCTCAATATGAGATCGCTAACAACCGACCCGCCCCGGGCTCAACCCTGTTGGAGTACGGTGCCTACAAAGGCAGTGGCATTTATTACCCCGCCCCCAACGCCAACCAGCTCGATGAAATTTTCCTGGCAATTGCCAATAAAATAGCCACTCGCCTCTCACGTTAGCATGCAGGAAACGCATATGGTGACCAACTCAACAGTTCCATCAGGCCGCTTTCTACGCGGAGAAAAAAAATCACAGGCCGCGGTCGAGTTTGCGTTGGCCTTCCCGATCTTCCTCATGATTATTTTCGGGATCATTGATTTCTCCCTGCTTTTTTCAGCCTGGCTCATGGTTCAGAACATGGCCCGCCAGGCCGTACGCTATGCGTCCACTGGCCAATACGATCCATCCTACTGTGCCGCTGCCAATCTCATTGGCAACGGCGGTGATGGTGAAGCCTCCCCCAACGATGGCTGCGAAGGCCCCAATAAAAACGCTGAGATTGACTACGCTCGCTTGCGCTCAATTCACGACGTGGCCGATAGTTTCCGCCTGGCGCTTTTTGTCAATCCAACCATTGCCCCCGCCAACACCGCGGATTATGTAAATTACAACGAGCGTGGTTTTGTAAAAGTAGTTGTCTGCTCCAACCGCGATGCAGTCCTGCCCGCTGGGCCAGATTATGTCTTTTTCCCGTCCAAAACAGGCGGCTTGGATCTCCCCTCCTACGCCAAATGCACACTGCTCAGCGGTGGTAGCGTCACAGAAGACCCCGGTGGCCCCAACAATCGTGTTCTCGTCTCAGTCGATTTCAACCATCCATTCCTCACGCCCTTTATTAACGTCACCATTCCTCTTTTTCATTTATCTTCCTATCGTGAAGGCATCGTCGAGCAGTTCCGTATTTCACGCGTTGTCAGTGTTCCACCAGTCATTCCGCTCCCCACCGACTCGCCCACACTGACTCCTACCGCCACCATTACCGGCACACCCACAGAGACATCCCTGCCCACCCTCACCCCTACCGTCACCCCTACCGTCTCCTGTGTCACTAAATACCCCAAAGGCGGGCTTTCAATTGGCTATGATAGAGGCGATCCATTCGTCACCTTCGATTTCGACAATAACGCTGGCTACGATGCCGTCATTACAGATGTGGAATTCGATTGGAGTAGGTACTCTGATGAATACGATCTAGAGCATCCAATTGGCCCGGATCAGACCAACCCAATCTTTAGAATTGGCTCATCCAACGGCGCGGTCAATAACCCGCCCGACATCACGGTTACCAACCCCAACAGTCTCAGTTGGCATGAGAATGTAAGCTACGTTAGTACCATAGGTTCTCCCATATATTTGCGCTTCCTCTTCAGCGAATTCGACAACCCCATTTCTGCGCCAGAAACCTCCTTCGGTCTTATCGTGCGCCTGGCGGATGGCTGCGATGTGATCTGGACTCCTTCGGCTGTGTCAACGCGCACACCCACCGCTACAGCCACTCAGACCACTACCCCTACCCTTACGCCTAAGCCTACTCTAACCCCTACCATCACGGCTACGGGCACACCCACCGACACTCCCACCATCACGCCTACCTTCACGCCTACCAAGACCGCCACCAACACCAAAACGCCAACCAAGACCAAAATACCAACCAATACGCGCACTCCAACCAAGACTGCCACCGCTACTCAGTCGCCTACCATCACGCCCACCTTTACACGTACCTTTACACCTACCCTTACGCGTACGGTTACCTTGACGCCTACCATCACGCCCACTTTTACGCGTACGCAAACGCCCACCATTACACGCACGCTAACACCTACTAACACTGCAACCAAAACCGCCACGCCTACCATCACGCCTACCTTTACACTAACCTTTACGCCAACCAGAACACCCACCAAAACCGCCACACCTACCATTACACCTACCTTTACACCAACCCTCACACCAACCTTTACACCCACCAAGACCGCCACACCTACAAAAACTGCTTCACCAACCTTCACGCTTACCTTCACACCCACCAACACTGCCACCAAGACCGCCACACCTACCATCACACCTACCTTTACACCTACCGCAACGCCTACCGATACACCTACCAGGACATCCACCCCCACGACCACCCGCACGCCCACGCCGGTGACACCCACGGCAACCCGTACGCCAACACGCACGCCTACTCCAGTACACACTTCCACTCCAACGCCTAAAAACACCCCGGGTGGCGGCGGTTAGCGCAGCAGCCAGATACACCAAAAAGCAGGAGGCCAAAAGCCTCCTGCTTTTTGGTGTATAATTTTTGCACATAAAAAAGGAGGTCGCAAGACACATTTTAATTCAGGGAAAAACAGCGCAAGGCCCCGTACATTAACGGGGTGACGAGGATGAGGGTTCTCCATCGCAAGATGGAACCAACCCCGGCCCAAAGCCGGGGGAAAATCGACAGATCAGCGGAAGCCCTCCGGGAGAGCCACTCCCGAACATCTTTTCCCTCCAGGACAAATCCGACGCAAAACACTGCCGAAGTAATTCCGCAGGCAAACCCGCTCGGTATGGCTGCACTAATGGTTGATTGACCTAAAACACCACCTTTCTGGTGTTATCCTTACCATTATTCCCGCTAAATTACACATCATCTGGAGGATTCCCCCCATGTGTGGCATCGTAGGATACATCGGCCCGCGTAACGCGACGCCGATCATTTTGAACGGCTTAAAACGGCTCGAATACCGCGGTTATGACTCCGCCGGCATCGCCGTGATCGAAAATAGAATTATCGAAATTCGCCGCGAAGCCGGAAAGCTCGCCAACCTCGAAGCGCTTGTTGCTCAACATCCAACCACCGGCTCACCAGGTATCGGCCATACTCGCTGGGCCACCCACGGCGCTCCCTCGGCCCGTAACGCTCACCCGCACCTTAGCAATTCCGGGCAGGTCGTCGTCGTTCACAACGGTATCGTCGAAAACTTTCTCGAACTCAAAGATGAACTGACCGCCGAAGGTGTCATCTTCAATTCCGACACAGACACAGAAACCATCGTTCACCTGGTCGAACGTCACCAGGCCAGCCGGCTGAGCCTCACCGAAGCCGCCCGCCAAACTTTTCAACAAATCCGCGGCGCACACGGCATCGTATTGATCAGCGCCAGTGAACCCGATAAAATTATCTGCGCCCGCATCGGCAATGCCGGCGGCGTCGTCATTGGTCTTGGCGATGGCGAAAACTTTGTCGCTTCCGACATCCCCGCCATCCTAGAACACACCCGCCGCGTCATCTTCCTCGAATCCCACCAGATGGCCATCATCACCCGCGATTCTGTCGAACTGCAAACCATCGAAGGCCAGCCCATCCAACCCCAAATACACGTGGTCGCCTTCGACCCTGTCGCAGCCGAAAAAGGCGAATACCGCCACTTCATGCAAAAAGAAATCCACGAGCAGGTCCGTTCACTCACCGATACCCTCGCCGGTCGTGTCGATTTTGAACACGGCAAGATCCGCCTCCCCGAACTCAACCTGACCCCCGAAATCGCCCGCGGCATCCACAAGATCATCATCACCGCCTGCGGCACGGCCGCCTACGCTGGCATGGTCGGCAAAACGCTCATCGAAAAGATCGCCCGCATCCCCACCGAAGTGATCATCGGCTCCGAATTCCGTTACAGCGACCCCATCGTTGATAAGAATACCGTTGTGCTGGCAATTTCCCAATCCGGCGAAACCGCCGACACCCTCGCCGCCATGGAAGAAGGCCGCCGCAAAGGCGCACTGATCTGGAGTATCGTTAATGCCGTGGGTTCACAGGCCATGCGTGTCTCAGATGGCTCCATTGCCATGCAAAGTGGTCCCGAGATCGGCGTAGCCTCCACCAAAGCCTTTACAGCCCCCCTGGTAGACCTGTACATGCTCGCAATCCTGCTGGCCGATCTGCGCGGCACACTCGATGAAAAAACCCGCAAAAGCCTCGTAGCCGACCTGCGCCTGGTCCCAGACCTGGTAGGGCGCACCCTGCAGCGCGATGCCGCCGTTGAAAAAACCGCCCATGCCCTCAAAGACATCCGCGATTGCTTGTACCTTGGGCGCGGCATCAACATGCCCATTGCCTATGAAGGCGCGCTCAAGCTCAAAGAGATTTCCTACATCCACGCCGAAGGCTACCCGGCTGGTGAGATGAAACACGGCCCCATCGCCCTGATTGACGAAAACATGCCCGTCGTCTGCATCGCGCCGCAAGACCCCTGGCACGAAAAAATGATCAGCCAGATCCAGCAAGCCCGCGCCCGCAACGGTAAAGTCATCGCCGTCGCCACCGATGGCGACGAACTCGTCCAGGGCATCGCCGACCATGTTTTGTGGGTCCCCCCCTGCCCCTGGATGCTCTCACCCGTCATCACCGTCATCCCCCTCCAACTGCTCGCCTACCACATCGCCACCCTGCGCGGCCTCGATGTCGACCAACCCCGCAACCTCGCCAAATCCGTCACAGTCGAGTAACACAGCCCACAAAGACGAATACCAAAGCCGCCCCTGAAAAAAAACAGGGGCGGCCTAATAAATTAACAATGGTTTTGCGAGACGCTCACTTTGCATTAAAGCAATCTCTTAAAAGGCAATAAATTACTAATCAATCTACTCGCTCTTTATTTCTCCCACCGGCTGCGTCGTGCAGGGCTCACCTCGCCCTTACCCCATCGAAACAGCCATCACATCGTAATACGTCCCCGCCCCAAACCCATCAAACATAACATGATCGCCCGGTTTGATGCTCTCCAACTGCCGCAAGAAAGCGATCATGCACGAAGCCGCGCTCACATTTCCAAAATCGTTCAACAACCACGGCATCGGGAACTGCACGCCTTCTTTAAGTAACTGCTTACCCTTAAGCAAATTGATCTTGTAATTCGCATGGTGCACAATCCCCACCTCAATATGTTTCTCAGGTGCAACCCGGCTCATCAACTCCGAATACTCGCGGAACACATCCGTAACCACTTCCACACCCGAGCGCACAAACAGCTTCACCATACCCATCAAGCCCGCCATCACAATCGGCAATCCATCCGCAGGTTCATGCATCATACCGGCTACACGCAAATGATTGGGTTCGTCCTGGGTCGTCTCCAATAAAGATTTTCCCGGCGCCATTTCTTTCGAGTGCGGGTAATACATACGTACTTGCAGCAAGCCTTCTGAGTCAAAATTCTCAAAAGTTTTCCCAACTATTAATTTCATCGTTTCGCCCGGCACCACACCAATCACACCCGCGCCGTTTCCAAACAACTGCAGCGCATTTTTGTCTTTTGCGCGGCTGGTAAACCGGCTCAACCCTTCAATGCCACCCACCAACACTTTTTTCCCGCTTAGCTCTTCCGCCACATTCATCTGGTCCGCTTCTGCCAGTTTTGGATTTAAGGCCAGGTTCAAAGCTCCCATCGAACCGTCGCAAGCCTTATGCACGCTCACCTTAAGCGCACCATCCCGAATTCCAGCGCGGCGGGATATTTCCTGCACAAAATCGCCGCTAACCGGTCCGCTCATCCCGATCAACACTCCATCCACATCCTCGGCGGTCCAGCCATTGGCCGCCGCGGCTTGCTGGAGCATGCGCGTGCCAACTTGCAACTCCAGCTCCAAATGATCCGCTTCGCTCAAATCCGGAATGTGATGCCTGCTCACAAAGCCCAGTTCGCTCAAGTTCATCACATCACCATCTGCCAGCGGCACACCCATCCGGTGGCCTACAAACTCCGGCAGCTGACTGTTATCGTAACTCCTACCCCAGGCCCCATACACCCCGCCAATCCCCAACACTGAATTGCTCACGCTCTCAGTTCCAAACGGGATACCGCCAGCCACAGGAATTTCATCAACGATCACATTCGGACGTTCGAAAAACGAACTACCAGTATTTTTTTCGTTCTCACTCATGAGTTTTTTCTCCTGATTATGTTTTCTATTACAACCCCCATCTTCGCGTTACGCTACTCTCGCCAGGTGACGAATGTCGAAATCCCGGCTTTTCAATTTCAGGAAATAGGTGTAAATTCATAGATAGATGTTCGACAGCCTTTCTTCTCGACCATCATCCCAACCGGAGCTCTGTACTGTGACAGAAGCAAACGTTACCGATTGGCTCCTTGCTAGTCTCCCTGGAGTGGAGTGGTATTTTTCACCATGGAGCAAACCGGTCAACCCAGTCGCTGGAATACATTGCGCGCTCTGCGCATCTTAAATTGGTGGAATAAAGCTTAATTTTTTGATTAAACACAGGTAAGTCGGGAGCACAACTGCTTATCTAATCCTCTAAAAATGCAATCCAACACTCGAAACAACTAAATTAACTGAATAAAATACGTAAATTTTCCGTTAATATCAGCGTTAAAACAGGGTTTTTCCAGGCATTTTTCCAGGTGAAAAATTCTAGAGCACTCCGTTTTTTTCCATCAAATCAGAGCAAAGGAAAAAGCCATGCGCCCCGACTGGGACTCTTATTTCATAAAAATTGCCTACGCCGTATCAGAGCGCTCCACCTGCGACCGCGCCTTTGTAGGAAGCGTACTCGTACTGGAGAAGCGCATTCTCACCACCGGCTTTAACGGTTCCCCTGCCGGTCAGGAACACTGCGACGAAGCCGGTCACTTGATGGTCGACGGTCATTGCGTGCGCACCATCCATGCCGAGACCAATGCCATCATCCAGGCTGCTCTGCATGGGGCATCGACCCGCGGCTCCACTTGTTATGTCACCCACATGCCCTGTATCAATTGCACAAAAGCCCTTATAAACGCTGGCATCATCCGCATCGTCTACTCTGTCGCCTACCGAACTGATGAAAACTCGACCAACTTCTTAAAAGCCGCCAATATAGAAGTCACCCAGAATAACTATGTCCCGGGTACAGCATCATAAAGCCGCTTCCAATGTTCTTCACCCTAAGTCACTCTCCACCCAAAGGAGCTTCACCCATGCAAGATATCTCACGCAAAGCCTTTCAAACCCGCGCCGTTCATGCCGGAGAACGTATCCCACCCGCTGAATACACCCCTGTTTCCACCCCCATTTGGCCGACAGTTGGTTACACCTACGAGAGCATGCAGGATACTGATGCCGTTCTCGGCGGCGAAAAACCAGGTTTCGTTTATTCCCGCTACGCCAGTCCCACCGTCTCAGCCTTTGAACAAGCCCTGGCCAGCCTGGAAGGCGCAGACTCTGCCCAGGCCTATTCTACCGGCATGGCCGCCATCCACGCGGCCCTGCTGGTCGCTGGAGCGCGTGCTGGCACCTCTCTGGTGGCCGCTCTCGATATTTATGGTGCCACATACAGCCTGTTGCGAAGACTTTTCAGTACCCTCGGCGTAGATGTACGCCTGGTCGATGCCACAGATTTATCCGCCGTGGAAACTGCCATTCAGGACACTCATGCAGGGCTGCTCCTGGTCGAAACAATTTCTAATCCATTGCTAAAAGTAGCAGATATACCCGCTCTTGCCCGGCTTGCTCATGCAAACAAGGCGGTTTTACTGGTGGATAACACATTTGCATCCCCATTCATCTACGCCCCCATCCAGCACGGCGCAGATTATGTGATCCACAGCGCCACAAAATACATCTCTGGTCACGGCGACGTGATGGCTGGCGTGATCGCCACTTCTGAAGAAAACAAGAAAAAACTATACGAAATGAATAAAATGATAGGGGCCACCCTGGGCCCATTCGAAGCCTGGCTGGCACTGCGCGGTCTCAAAACCCTGCCGCTGCGAATGCGCCAGCAATGCCAGAATGCCCAACAGGTGGCTGAGTGGCTCAGCCAACACCCGCATATTTCGAAGGTAAATTACCCTGGGTTGCCCAACCATCCGCAGCATTTACTCGCATCTCAATTATTTACACCGGGATATTTTGGCGGTATGCTCTCTTTTGAAATCGCCGGAGCCGATAAAGCGGCCGTCTTTCACTTTATGGAAGCCTTGCAGCTGTGCATCCCCGCCACCACCCTGGGCGATGTTTACTCTTTGGTACTGCACCCCGCTACTTCATCTCATCGCAGCCTGACCCCGGAAGAACGCATCCAGGTCGGCATCCCCGATGGCTTGGTGAGACTTTCTGCTGGCATAGAAGATATCGCCGACATCATTGCCGATCTCGATCAAGCTCTCGCTGCCTGAAAAATTTCCCCCCAAAAAACAACCCGTTCTCCCGCGAACCAGCGGAGAACGGGTTCCAAAATAATCTAAATTACAGAACAAACTGGCAGAATAATGTCCCGCGAGCGTTCTTTTCCAGCTTTGCAATTTGCTCCACATCGCGTCCCAGGTACTCTTGCAGCAAAAAGGCATCCATCCGACACAATTCAGGGTGGCCCGACACCAGTTGACTGTACGGGCAATTTTCAAAAATGATACGCGGCGCTGCCGCATGCGCTTCCCAACGCGCCTCATAACCTAAACGGTTAAGTTGTTCGATACTTACCGCCAGGCGGCGTGTAATATTAACGCCGCCATTTGGAGATGAGCTTGAATGCTCCCCCTTCAAACGCACTGCCAACGCCTGCAAATACACATCCCGCTTCTCTTCGGTTACGTTTTCCCTTATTTGTTCAAGCAACGCCCCTGCCAATCCTGATAGATGTTCCCCAAGCGCTGTCTCCGCCAGACCGAAAATCTGCACCGGCCGCCCCGGCCCTTCCGCCGGGCGCATACCCAGCACTTTCACTCGCTTATCTGAAACCAGTATTGAAAGGTGCCGCCTCACATTGGAAGCGGTTGCCCTCAGAGAGCGGCTGATCTCAGCCGCACTTGCTCCTTTGTGTTGGCTTAGGTATGTCAAAATACGTTGTCGGGAAGTCTGAGATGTCATGACATTTGTCATCTTATCATCACATCTTCAATTATGCAAACATATATTTGCATAATTCGGTTGACGTACCCGCATCCATCCGCTATAATTTTCACAATCATGGCAGAATCTTTGAATTGGGACGCCACCTACGCGATTGCGCTGGCATTAAAAAAAGCCCACCCGCAAACTCAATTGGCTCAAGTTTCACTTCAAATGATTTTCAAATGGACGCTGTCACTCCCCACTTTTGAGGATGATCCAGCACTTGCCAACGATGACATCCTTGCAGCAATATACCAAGACTGGTACGAGGAGACACTATGAGCGCAAATGAACTCAACCTGCCGGAATTTGAAGTCCCGTCAGAATTAGACGGAAAGGTTGCCGTCACCACGCTGGACCGGATCTACAATTTCGGCCGCCGTTCATCCATCTGGCCTATGATGTTTGGTCTGGCCTGCTGCGCAATCGAAATGATCGCCGCCCAGGCGGCCCGCTACGATATGGCCCGCTTCGGCATGGAAGTAATGCGACCCAGCCCACGCCAGAGCGATGTCATGATTGTTGCCGGCACCGTTACAAAGAAAATGATCCCTTCCATCGTGCGCCTTTTTAATCAGATGCCTGAGCCGAAATACGTTGTCGCCATGGGCGCCTGCGCTTCTGGTGGCGGCCCATTCAAAGAAGGCTACAATGTGGTGGCTGGCATCGACAAGTTCCTGCCTGTGGATGTCTACATTCCTGGCTGTCCTCCCACCCCTCAAGCCCTTATGGCTGGCATGATCAAGCTCCAGGAAAAAATTGACAAGCAGTCCCTCAAGCAAGTACGCTGGTATAAAAAAGGCGGCGACTCGGTGGAAGTAGCAGTTCCTTTCCTTGGGCCAGACCTGATCGATCCTCGCCGTATTCCCGAAATCAAAGCCAAAGCTGCCGAATTGGCCAACCCACCCGCCCCGGCCGCCGAAATCGCCTAGGAGCTATGACACATGGCTACCCCTGTAATTACTGAAACACTTGATCTCTCTGCCAAATTCCCTGGTGAAGTCAGCGCCGATACCCGTCCCGGTTATTCCGGTTGGATGATTGCGAAAGAATCTCTCCTAACAGTAGCCAAATCCATCCGCGATGAATATGGTTACGATCTGCTTTCATCCGTCACCGGTGTGGATTATCCTGAACAAAACAAGCTGGAAGTCGTTTACCACGCCTATAAAACCACAGGTGGCCCGGCGTTGGTTTTCAAGACCCAGACCGAGCGGGTTGACCCGGCTGAAGTGCCTTCTCTCTATTCCATCTGGCCCGGTGTTGAACTTCAGGAACGCGAAGCCTGGGATCTGTTCGGCATCAAATTCACTGACCACCCCGACCTGCGCCGCATTCTCATGTGGGAAGGTTTTGAAGGCTTCCCCATGCGCAAAGACTGGAAAGAAGCCTTTTACGAAGAAGAAAACAAGCCACTCAAGAGCCGTTGGCCCGAAGGCAAGCACACTTATGCTGAAAAGAAGAACCCCTATGGCGACAACATCATGTTCAAACCAGGGTTCGATCCCGAAAAATGGACCCCAACAGATCCTGAAGAAGCTCTCTACGCCGCTCTGAAGAAATACAAAACCGAAGAAAAAGACGGCATCAAAACTGATCATATTATCGTTAATATGGGCCCGCAACATCCTTCCACGCACGGAGTTTTCCGCGCAGTGGTCGTGCTGGACGGCGAAACGGTTGTCAGCCTCAAGCCGGTCATGGGCTATTTGCACCGCAATCACGAGAAAATTGGTGAGCGCAATACCTTCCTGCAGAACATGCCCTATACCGACCGCCTGGATTACTTTAACTCCATGTACAACAACTGGGGCTATGCCCTCGCGGTTGAAAAACTCATCGGGGTGCAGGTTCCTGAACGCGCAGAATATATCCGCGTTATCATGGGAGAACTAAGTCGTATCCAAAATCACCTGATTCTCTTTGGCATGCTCTGGAACGACCTGGGCGCATATTTCACCCCCGCGCTGTATGCCTTTGAAGAACGCGAACTGATCCTTGATATTTTCGAAGCCGTCAGCGGTTCGCGCATGATGTGCAATTACCATCGCTTTGGCGGTGTGGTGCGCGATATTGATGAAACCAACATGAAAAAGATCAAAGAATTGGTTTTCGAACGCTTACCGCGCAAGGCCGAAGAATTCGATCGCTTGCTTTCAGAAAATGAGATCTTTGTTTCGCGTATGAAAGGCGTTGGATATCTAAGCCCCGAAGATTCTATTGCCTTTTCGGTCACTGGCCCCAACTTGCGCGCTGCAGGCGTTCCATACGATATCCGCCGCGCCGACCCTTATGGGATCTATGACCGGTTTGATTTCGACATCCCCGTACGACATAACAGCGATTTGCTCGACCGCTACTACGTGCGCGTTGATGAGATCATCCAATCCCTGCGAATTCTGCAGCAAGCCCTGAAGCAGATTCCAGAAGGACCATTCCTGGCTGGCAAGCCTCAGTATCAAGTGCGCGTCCCTGCTGGCGAATCCTATGGCCGTGTAGAAGCCCCAAAGGGTGAACTTGGTTATTATGTTGTTTCAAACGGCAAAGGCAATCCATATCGTTACCACATCCGCACCCCATCGTTCGTCAACATCACTTCGGTGGAAAAAATGTGCGTTGGTACCAAAATCGCAGACTTTGTAACCATCCTGGGCATGGTCGATATCGTGCTCGGCGAACTCGACCGGTAGGAGCGTGAATTATGTATGGTCAAGGCTTATTCAAAGGTCTCAGCGTTACCCTCTCTCGCTTCGTGGAATCCTATACCGAAGATTTCCGCTGGTTGCTCAAGCGTTATAGTAGAGTGGACTTTCGAACCAGTAAAGACACCCGCGGCACATTCACCATCGAATACCCGGAAGTGAAGCTGCCCACCCCCGAAGAATTTCGTTATGTGCCATTCCTCGTGTATGACGAAGGCGAAAACGGCGTAAAAAACATCCGCTGCACCTCTTGCGGCATCTGTGCCAAAGCCTGCCCTCCTCAATGCATTTGGATCGTACGTACTAACGACCCATCCACCGGGCGCCCTCTACCCCAACCGGCTGAGTTCTATATCGATGCCGATGTTTGTATGAACTGCGGTTTCTGTGCAGAATATTGCCCATTCGATGCGATCAAAATGGATCACGATTATGAAATCGCTTCCTATGGTCGTAACTTGCTAAACAAAGAACGCCTGATGAAACCAGTCAGCTACTATGCGGGTATCCGTCCAAAAAATAATGCCCGTGAAGAAGCTGCCCGCGCCGAAAAAGCAGCTGCCAAAGCCGCCAAAGCGTAAGTTTTATCAGTCTAAACACGCATCTATAACCAGTTGCAGGTTAGGGTATAATCCTAGCCTGCAACTGTGTTTAATCCATTTCCTTTATTAGGTAGAAAAAATGACCCAAATCACTCGTGAGGCCGTTCTCGCGGCACTCAGCAAAGTACAAGAACCAGAACTTCACCAGGACCTTGTTAGCCTGGGTATGATTCGCGATTTAAAGATTGATGATGGCAATGTTAGTTTCAGTGTCATGCTCACAACCCCAGCCTGCCCCTTGCGAGGACGCATTGAAAAAGAATCGCGCGAGGCTGTTGAAGCCATCGGCGCCAGCAAAGTCACTGTCAAACTGGATTCAGATGTACCCAATGATGGCCGCATGCGCGGATTGGTAAATGCACCCATGCGAAACGCTATCGCGGTCGCATCGGGAAAAGGTGGCGTAGGCAAAAGCACTGTTTCCGTCAATCTGGCGGTTGCGCTGGCTCAGAGCGGCGCCCGTGTTGGCCTGATGGACGCCGATATATACGGTCCGAATGTACCCACTATGATGGGTGCGCCGAGCATGCCCACCCCAAAAAACGATAAGCTCCAGCCCGCTGAATCATACGGAGTCAAAATGATGTCGATGGGCTATCTGGTAAAGCCTGGGCAACCGCTCATATGGCGCGGACCCATGCTAAACTCGGCCATTCGCCAGTTCATCAGCGATGTGGAGTGGGGCGAGCTAGATTATTTGATTATCGATTTGCCGCCTGGAACTGGTGACGCACCACTTTCGCTGGCTCAGGCTCTACCGCTTTCGGGCGTGGTAATCGTCACCCTGCCCCAGGCCGTTTCGCTGGAAGATGCCAGCCGCGGGCTTGAAATGTTCAAAACGCTCAATGTGCCAATTTTAGGGGTTGTAGAAAATATGAGTTACCTCACCCTGCCTGACGGCTCTAAAATGGATGTATTTGGTCAGGGCGGTGGCGAATCCATGGCAAAACACTACGATGTTCCATTTCTTGGATCAATTCCACTTAACCCCAAGGTTCGTATTGGCGGCGACACAGGCAAACCGATCATTATTTCTGATCCTGAGTCTGATGCGGCGCGAGCGTTAATCAAAGTTGCCGAAACCGTCGCAGCTCACATTAGCGTAGCTGCGTTAAGCGGCAACAATGCGCCGACCATCGACGTTATTTAATACCATTTAAGAGTAAAGTGATTGTATGCAAACCAATATTGTCGGTATCCGTTTTAGTAAAATTGGCAAAGTTTACCATTTTGATGCAACTTCCACACCTGATTTAGTTGTCGGAGAATCAGTTATCGTTGATACATTGCGGGGACGCCAGATCGGTGAAGTAATCCAACGCATAGAAAATCCCCCAACCCCACCCGAAGGCACCTGGAAGCCCGTAGAACGCCGTGCCACACCCGCCGATCTGCTTTTACGTCAAACCTGGATACAGAAACAGACCGAGGCGATGATCAACTGCCGCGCCCGCTCTGCTGAACTTCAACTTCCCGGAGTAAAAATAATAGCGGCAGAATATTCTTTTGATGGTTCACGTCTTGCCCTTATGTTCAGCACTGAAACCGAGGACAAAGTTGAACTCAAATCGCTTCGCAAAGATATGCAAAAAATCTATCCCCATTCGCAAGTGGAGATGCGCCAGATTGGTCCGCGCGACGTTGCCAAATTACTTGGCGGAATGGGTGCCTGCGGTCTTGAAACTCGCTGTTGCTCAAAATTCCTGACCGAATTCAGCCCTATTTCGATCAAAATGGCCAAGGAACAGGGTATTTCGCTCACGCCAACCGAGATCACTGGGATGTGCGGGCGTCTGCGGTGCTGCCTTATTTATGAATATGAACAATATGTGGCAGCCCGCAAGGAATTACCCAAACGAGGAAAGCGCGTTGTCACCCCGGATGGCGAAGGGAAAGTACTTGATACTTACCCTTTACGCAACGTGGTGCTGGTTGAGCTGGATCCCAAAGTTCTAGAACAACGCCCAGAACGCCCGGATCGTCCTGAACGTCCGGAACGCTTTGAACGTCCGATACGGCCCGTAGTACATGAATACTCACGAGATCTGCTCGAACCATGGGACGAGCTTGAAGCCCTGCGTCGCAAATCCGAAGCCCCTTGCGACAAACACGAGGGCGGCGCATGCGATTGCGGTAAAAATGACAAGAAAAACAGCCCCGACAAATAGGTTTAAAAATGCCTGATCCTTCAGCAACCTGGCCTGAAAAACAACAAATCCTGGTCATCCTGGCTCATCCGGATGACCCGGAATTTTTTTGCGGGGCGACCCTGGCTCATTGGGCGCAAGCCGGTCACGAAATCACATACTACCTGCTCACTTGTGGTGACAAAGGCCGCAACGACAACAACCGCCACATTCCCGGGAATGAGTTGTGCACTCTGCGCCACACTGAGGAACGAGCTGCCGCCGATGTTTTGGGTGTAAAAGAAGTTCACTTCCTGGATCGCGACGATGGCTATTTAGTCCCTGACCTTGCCTTGCGGCGTGAAGTGGCACGGATCATACGCCAATTCAAACCAGACGTGCTCGTTACTTGTGATCCGCAAAATCTATACACTCCGTTTGGTCTCAATCACCCTGATCACCGTGCAGCAGGCCAGGTTGTTCTGGATGCTGTCTTTCCCGCATCTGGAAATGAGCTGTTCTTCCCTGACCTGCTTGACGAAGGCTGGCAGCCCCATACCCCCAAAGAAGTCTGGGCATCACTTACCAGCCAGCCAAATGTGACACTGGATGTAACTGACACCTGGGATATCAAAATTCGTGCTCTCAAACAGCACAATTCCCAGATAGGTGACCCCGACAAGCTGGAAGAACGCATGCGCAGCCGAAGATCTGAAGACAGTTCCGAGGAAAATCCACGCTACGAAGAAAAGTTTCGCGTCATCAACTGGCGCTGATGATCCAAACGATTCCCCTTAATTTAACGATTATCCGCAAGAAAGTTATTTCTATTACGGGAGAACCTCATGCCAGACTTTTATACTGAAGCACTAGAACTGTTCTCTTTTTCTCAATCCATCCGCCGCGACCTGCACATCCATCCTGAACTTGGCTTCCAAGAAGTACGCACATCTGGCATCATCGCCAGAGAATTACGCGAAATTGGCCTTGAAGTAACCACAGGCATAGCCAAAACTGGAGTTATTTCTATCATCGACGGTGCTCACCCGGGCCCTGTCATTATGCTGCGCTTTGATATCGATGCGTTGCCCATAAACGAACAAACTGGTGCAGAATACGCCTCTCAAAACCCTGGTTTGATGCATGCATGCGGACATGATGGGCATGTTGCCATCGGCCTGACAGTTGCCCGCCTGCTCAATGCCCACCGGGAAGAGCTGAATGGAACTGTCAAGTTGATTTTCCAACCCGCTGAGGAAGGGGCTGGCGGCGCTGAGGCTATGGTCAAAGAAGGCGCACTGGAAAATCCCACTCCCATTCAGTGCCTTGGCCTGCATATTTGGAACGAAAAGCCGCTCGGTTGGCTGGGAGTTGCTGGCGGACCGGTTATGGCATCTGCTGCCACCTTCGGCATCACAATCACAGGCAAAGGTGGTCACGGAGCTATGCCGCACCAGACCATCGACCCGGTAGTTGCAGCAGCCCAAATCATCAGCGCGGCCCAAACCATCGCATCGCGTAATACTGATCCGCAAAAAGCTTGCGTTGTTTCCTTCTGCTCGCTGCACGCCGGGGATGCCTTTAATGTTATACCTCAAACCGTGGAAATGAAAGGCACCATCCGCACATTTGAACCCGAAGTTGAAAAAATGGCTTATCAACGCCTGGAAGAAATAGTGCGGGGTGTTGGACAGGCTATGGGCTGCAACGTGGAAATGAAAATAACAAACATCACCCCTGCAGTCATCAATGACCCATTTGTTGCTAACGCCGTCAAACACGCTGCCCGGGTTACGCTCCCCGATCACCAACTGGACGAAAGCGGTCGTACAACCATGGGCGCTGAAGATTTCGCCTTCTACCAGCAAAAAATACCCGGCACCTTCTTCTTCGTTGGATCTACCAACCCAGAAAAGAACTTGGTCTATGCGCACCATCACCCAAAATTTGACTTTGACGAAGGAGTTTTACCTCGTGCCGCTGCCCTCATGGCTGCTGCAACTGTCGAGCTTCTCAATTCAAAATAAAAAAGTCGCCCCCGGTTTTATAAACCTAAACCGGCGGCGACTTTTTTATAGGAAAATCAACCACTTCAAATCTTGACTCGAGTTCGGCTTGGTGATATATTAATACTAATTATCCGATTAATCAATTATTGGAAATATCATGTCACCGCTGGAAACCCTTTCCGAATTCATGCGCTATCTGGCAGCTCACCCGCAAGCAGAAGAAAACCTGCCTGCTCTTAGTGCGTTAAGCGAAGAGTTGGGCATAAGTGTTGCCAGCCTGCGTGAGCAGCTTGAAGTGGCACGGGCCCTGGGTTTGGTAGAAGTTAAGCCGCGCACGGGCATCCGCCGACTGCCATTCACTTTCCTTCCATCAGTAAGGCAGAGTCTTGGATATGCAATGGCACTCGATCTTGGAAACTTCCAGTTGTTCGCCGATTTACGCCAAAACATCGAAGCAGCTTATTGGTACGAAGCGGTCGGAAAACTAACTGATGATGACCATACCCGCCTTAAAATGTTGATGGAGCGCGCCTGGCGCAAACTCGACGGCAGGCCAATTCAAATTCCGCATGATGAACATAAACAATTGCACCTGACCATTTATTGTCGCCTTAATAACCCCTTCGTAGCTGGAATCCTTGAGGCTTACTGGGAATCTTACGAAGCGATTGGGCTGAATGTTTTCACAGATTACAACTACCTCCGCAGCGTCTGGCAGTACCATGAAAAAATGGTCAACGCCATTTGCACCAAAGATTTCTCCTCCGGATATAAAGCACTCGTCGAACATACTGACCTTCTCGCCGACCTGCTTGGCCATCAACCGGTAAAATAACCAACACTCAACCCATTGAGGAGCTTATGACCCAACGTATCGTAAATGACTTTTCCATCGTGGTTGGTACTGCCAACGGTTCAGGTTCGCAAACGTCCAACTCAACGATTTTGCGCGCCCTGTTCAAGATGGGCATTCCAGTATCCGGAAAAAACCTGTTCCCCAGCAACATTCAAGGCCTGCCAACCTGGTATATCATTCGAGCCAGCAAAGATGGGTACACAGCCAGACGCGAAGAGCGTGAAATTGTAATCGCTATGAACCCTAATTCATTTGAAAAAGACCTTGCGAGCGTAATTCCGGGTGGAGCTTTTTTTTATGATGACTCCATCAAGCAGCCTATCGCCCGCGAAGATATTACTATTTACCCCATGCCCGTAAAACAGATCGTACGCAAAGACCCTGCCATCCCGGCCAATCTACGCGATATGATCGCCAACATGGTTTACGTAGGTGTTTTGGCGCAAATGATTGGCATCGATATGTCAGCAATTGAAGCAGCCCTGAGTTTCGCATTCAAAGGGAAACAAAAAGCGGTTGATCTAAATCTAAATGTAGCCAAAGCCGCTGCCGATTGGGCTCGTGAAAACCTGGATAAGAAGGACCCCTACTACGTTGAGCACATGGATTTGACATCTGACCTGATTATGTCTGATGGCAACACCGCTGCCGCCCTTGGTTCCATTTACGGCGGCGTTCAATTTGTGGGCTGGTACCCAATTACCCCGGCTACAAGCCTGGCTGAAGAGTTGAACGAATACCTTCCTAAATTGCGTAAGACTGCCGATGGTAGAGAAACCTACGCGGTTGTGCAGGCCGAAGATGAACTGGCTGCCATTGGTATGTGTATTGGCGCCGGTTGGGCGGGTTTGCGCTCGATGACATCCACATCCGGTCCTGGACTCAGTCTCATGACAGAATTTGTCGGCCTTGCGTATTATGCTGAAATCCCGCTTGTAATCTGGGATGTCACCCGCATTGGCCCCAGCACCGGCTTACCCACACGTACTTCACAGGGCGATTTAAAATTCGCTGCAAATATGGGTCATGGCGACACGGATAATGTCATCCTGCTGCCTGGCTCCGTCAACGAATGCTTCGAGTTTGGCTGGCGCGCCTTCGATGTAGCCGAGCGTATCCAAACCCCCGTCATCGTTCTGGGCGATCTGGATTTCGGTATGAACCAGTGGATGACCGAGCCATTTGTTTACCCGGATGTTCCTATGGATCGTGGCAAAACCCTATGGGAAGATGACATCAAGAAATTGACTGAACCCTGGGGCCGCTACCTGGACAAGGACGGCGATGGCATCACTTACCGCACCTTCCCTGGCAACCGCTTGCCAGGCAGCTCCTACTTCACTCGTGGCACAGGCCACGACGCCTACGCCAGATATACCGAAGACTCGGCAGTATGGGAAGCCAACATGGATCGTCTAAAACGCAAGTTTGAGACAGCCAAAAAGTATCTACCCGGGCCGATTATCGAGAATGTGGAAGGGGCAAGCGAAGGCATCATTGCATTTGGCTCTGCAATGCCCGCTGTTCTGGAAGCTCGCGACCTGCTGGTTGCACAAGCTGACAAGAAAACAAACCTGATGCGCATTCGCGCCATCCCCTTCTCAGATGAAGTAAAAGAATTTGTCCAAAAACAGGAAAAAGTTTTTATTGTCGAAATGAACCGTGATGGCCAGCTCTATGAAGAGCTTTTAATCGCAATGCCCGAATTCGCCATGAAATTCGTATCCATCGCTTACAGCGACGGCATGCCGCTCGCCGCCAAACGGGTCGTAACAGAAATCCTGGCAAAGGAGAATAAATAATATGACTGACAACCTTCCCATGGCCGGCGCCGCCGTACAGGTAAATCTTGCCGGACTTAGTAAAAATGATTATCGCGGCCTGCCCAGCACACTCTGCCAGGGCTGTGGACACAATTCCATTGCCAACCAGATTGTCACCGCAGCCTATGAAATGAATATCGTGCCAGAGAATGTGATCAAATTCAGCGGTATCGGTTGCTCCAGCAAGTCGCCCACCTATTTTCTCAATCGCTCCTTTGGCTTTAACGGTCTGCACGGACGTATGCCATCGATTGCCACCGGCGCACTCTTTGCCGATCATACCCTCAAAGGAATTGGTGTCTCGGGAGATGGTGACAGCGCAAGTATCGGCATGGGCCAGTTCAAGCACATGATGCGCCGCAATGTGGATATGGTCTACATTATCGAAAACAACGGCGTTTATGGTCTTACCAAAGGTCAATTTTCCGCCACTGCTGAAGTTGGTCTAAGTCTTAAGAAACAGGGTGTAAACCAATACATGCCGATTGATATCTGCATGGAGGCGATTGCTTCCAATGCCACCTTCGTTGCGCGTTCGTTTGCGGGCGATCCAAAACAGGTAAAAGAACTGCTCAAAGCCGCGTTTGCACATAAAGGTATTGCCGTGCTGGATATCATCAGCCCGTGTGTAACATTCAATAACCAGGATAATGCTTATCACTCGTATGCCTGGGGTAAAGATCACGAAGCACCTTTGCACGAAATTTCCTTCATCCCAGCCCGCGACGAAATCATGATCCCCGATGAGTTTGAAGCCGGAACTGTGCGCGAAGTGGAGATGCACGATGGTTCAAGCATTGTGCTAAAGAAACTGGAACAGGATTATGACCCAACCAGCAAGTTCCAGGCATTGCAAAAACTGGAAGAGGCTCAACAGAACAACTGGCTGATCACCGGATTGGTTTACCTGGATACCAAGAAACCAGCACTGATGGACAAATATAACCTGACTGACACAGCTCTCAATCGGCTAACTGAAGCTGAATTGCGCCCCGCGCCTGAAACCATCAAGAGCATCAACGCCTTAATGTTCTAGCTTATCTTCCAATAAAAGAAACTGGCTGAACGTGCCCCGTGCACGTTCAGCCAGTTTCTTTTATTGTTGGGAACAAACTTTCCCCAAACTTTGTTACAATGTCCATATGGAACCTATCCTTTATCGCACAGAACATGACCTGTTGGGAGAGCGCCAGGTACCCGCCGATGCTTATTACGGTATACACACCTTGCGAGCGCTCGAAAATTTCCCTATCACTGGCATCAGCATCAAAACCTACCCGGGACTGCTTGATTCCCTTGCCTACGTTAAAGAAGCCTGCGCTCTTACCAACCAGGAACTTGGGCTTTTGGACGAGGCGCGTTCGCGAGCAATATCAATCGCCTGCCAGGAAATTCGGAGCGGAAAACTTCACGATCAATTCATCGTGGATGTCATACAAGGCGGCGCTGGCACCTCAACCAACATGAATGCCAACGAAGTCATCGCTAACCGTGCCCTGGAAATTCTGGGCTTTGAACGTGGAAAATATTCAGAACTGCACCCGCTCGAACACGTAAATCTCAGCCAGAGTACCAATGATGTTTACCCTACTGCGGTAAAAGTCGCCCTGCGTTTTGAGATCGACCGGCTGGTCAACGCTATGGATATTCTGCGAATAGATTTCGACAAAAAAGCCATGGAATTCTCAAGCATCCTAAAAATAGGCCGCACTCAGCTCCAGGATGCCGTACCAATGACCCTGGGACAGGAATTCAGTACATACGCTGTAATGTTGATGGAAGATCAACAGCGCCTGCGGGAGGCTGCCCTACTGATTCAGGAAATTAACCTTGGCGCAACAGCCATTGGGACTGGTATCAATGCGCCTCCAGAATATGCATCTCTGGTTTGTATCCATCTCTCCAAGCTGACCGGCATTCAGTTCATCACCGCCGCCAATCTTGTGGAGGCTACCCAGGACGCTGGCGCATTTGTACAGCTATCAGGTGTACTTAAGAGGGTTGCTGTCAAGTTATCCAAGGTTTGCAACGATTTGCGCTTGCTTTCATCTGGACCGCGCGCCGGACTGGGTGAAATTAACCTACCGCCCATGCAAGCTGGTTCAAGCATCATGCCAGGGAAAGTCAACCCCGTCATTCCAGAAGTAGTTAACCAGATTGCTTTTGAGGTGATTGGCAACGATGTAACAGTTACTTTTGCTGCTGAAGCAGGGCAACTGCAGCTAAACGCCTTTGAGCCGATCATTGCACACAACCTGTTCAATAGCTTGATTTATCTACGCCAGGGCTGTCTTACGCTGGCAGAACGCTGCGTACGGGGCATTACCGCCAACCACGAACGCCTACAAGATATAGTAAGTCAGTCTATCGGCATCGTAACCGCTCTGAACCCGTATATTGGGTATGAAAATGCCAGTGCGGTTGCCAAAGAAGCGTATGCTACTGGAAAGGGCGTAGCCGAGATCGTGCTGGCCAGAGGTCTTTTAACCGTAGACCAACTCCAAGAAATCTTAAAGCCGGAAAACTTAACCCGCCCCGTAACTAAAGTGAATTAGAGTGGCAATCGAAATTACCCCAAACATCAGTCTTGAAGATAACGAGATCAGCCTGGATTTTGTGCGTGCCAGCGGTCCCGGGGGTCAAAATGTTAACAAGGTAGCAACTGCAGTGCAGTTGCGGTTCAATCTGCAGAACTCGCAGACTCTTTCAGCGGATGTTAAAGAACGTCTTATCCGGCTGGCAGGCAGCCGGATGACAGATGAGGGCTTTTTACTGATTGAGGCAAAGCGCTTTCGTACTCAAGAACAAAACCGGGCAGATGCTATCCAGCGGCTGGTCAACATGATTAAAAGCGCATTACATGCTCCCAAAAAACGCCGTCCCACTCGTCCCACTCTTGCTTCACAAGCCAAACGCATCCAATCCAAGAAACTACATGGTGCGACCAAAAAACTCAGGCAAAGCATCACAGGCGAATAACCGCAGCATGGTTTCAAGCGGCGTGTATGGGACAAGAGATCTTCTTGTCCTATATTTTTTCTCATCAACAAGGCTCACAACTCTGTGACATTCTTCAAGCGATTACCCAAACACAAACATGCGGATCTTTTCTTTACCCGTTTATATTATTTCTCATTTATAGGCGGAGTGGGCTTTTTGTCACCGTTCTTAAACTTGTTCTATGTCAGTTTGGGCTTCAGCGGAAAACAAATCGGCAGCCTTGCATCCACAAGCGCCATTGTCGGGTTATTCGCCGCACCGCTAATTGTCACCGAAATCGAGAAAAGGCCACAGGCTCGCAGCTTTTTACAAGTATTGCTGGTGCTGGGTGCTCTGAGGTACTTCATAATCGGGCAGCAAACAACCTTTCTGCCGATCATATTGATTATCATCCTGCAAGCATTGGTAACATCAAGCATATCTGCGCTTTCAGATGCAATAGTCGTCTCGGTCTTGCAAGAAAATGAAGCCGGGTACGGCAGTTTACGGGTCTTCGGCTCGCTTGGCTGGATTGTGGTCGTGCCAAATTCTGGATGGCTGATCGAAAAGCTTGGGTTTCAGGTATGCTTTGCCGGAGTTTGTATGGCATGGTTAACAAGGCCAAAAACACTTCAATTTCAGTCTCAGGAATAATTATGCGAAAACACTCACTCGCGGGTTTGTTGTCCGGGCTGGCTGCCGCCGCAATATGGGGCGGCATGTACGTTGTTTCCAAGGTGGTGCTGGATGTCATTCCGCCATTTACGCTGCTGGTCATCCGCCTCATATTGGGGTTCATCGCCCTGGCGCTGGTCATCCAATTGCGAGGAGGGTTTACGACCAGAAAAAGCCAGTTCTGGAAATTCTTTGGGGTTGGCGCAGTTGGTTATGGGGTTTCGCTAGGCTTTCAATTCGTGGGCACTCGTCTTTCCACTGCCGCAAATGGCTCGTTGGTTACATCTGCCACACCTGCCCTCGTTCTACCTTTTGCCTTTTTCCTGCTCAATGAACCCATCACACGCCGAAGGCTGATCGCAATCCTGATCGCCAGCCTGGGCGTTGTAGCAGTGATCGATCCACGGACCGCGCAATTATCATCGTCGCTATTCATGGGCAACCTTTCTTTGCTGGGCGCAGCCGTCACATGGGCGTTGTATTCGGTGCTGGTGCGCAAAGTCTCGTCCAATGCGGATATGCTGCAGGCATCGGCTATCATGCTGTTGGGTGGATTGCCGGTGGCCGTTCCGATCAGCGCCTGGGAACTGACAACACAGAGCGTGGGTACAATTACTCCCGGCATCATTGGCGGCATCCTGTTCCTGGGCATAATCTCCACCGCAATTGCCATGTTCCTGTGGAATTATGCCTTTTCGGAGCTGCCGGCGGCAGTGGCCTCGCTGACCTTTTTTGCCCAGCCTGTGGTCGGGACGCTACTGGGGTGGTTCTTCTTGAATGAAAAAATCACCCCGCTTTTTATTCTGGGCGGGGTGATGATCGGGGTTGGGATTCTTATATCAAGCAGGGAGTGAGGGCAGCCAGGGCTATAATTTTTCGCCGACGTTATGCAGCAGAGCCATGTTAGATGGCCGCACTGTGCTGACCGGGAAGCCACTGATAACTACCACCTGTTGACCTGGTTCCACCCAGCCGGAAGCTGTCAGTTTGCTGTCAGCCTGGTTCACCATTTCGCGCAGGGTGGATGACATGGGCACCAGGTAAGGTATCACGCCCCAGAGCAGCGCCATGCGTCCAAAAGTGGAAGGTGTGGGTGTAAACGCCAGGATGGGTACACGGGCCCGGGCTTTTGACATCAATTGTGCGGTGCGCCCGGTGTGCGTGAAGACGGCAATGGCAGCCACGTTCAAATCATGCGCCAGTTCACGCGCAGCGCGCGTCATCGAAGCAGCGTCATCACCAGTGGCGACCGCAGGTGGGTTGTAATGACCCCATTCTGCAAAGCTAGCTTCTGCCGAACGCACAATGCGGTCCATCATTTGCAGCGCTTCCAATGGGTAAGCACCGCTGGCAGTTTCACCCGAAAGCATGACAGCATCACTGCCATCAAAAATGGCATTTGCCACGTCAGAAGCCTCTGCGCGAGTAGGCAGCGGGTTTATAATCATCGAATCAAGCATTTGAGTGGCGGTGATCACAATCTTGCCGTTCTGATTGGCAGCCTGAATTATCCGCTTCTGCGCAATAGGCACCCGCTCGGGGGACATTTCAACGCCCAAATCGCCGCGCGCCACCATCACACCATCGGCCACATTCAAGATCTCTTCCAGGTTGTCGAGGGCCTCGGGCTTCTCGAGTTTCGCAATTACCAGGGGATGCGCGCCTTCTTCATCAATCTCTTCCATCGCATTGCGCACTCTCTGTACATCCTTCGCAGAGCGCACAAACGAAATGGCGACAAAATCGACATTTTGAGAAAGTCCAAACACCAGGTCTGCCCGATCTTTTTCGGTAAAACCCGGAATGGTCAGGCGCACACCTGGCAGATTGATGCCTTTATGAGAGGATAACTTGCCACCCACCTGCACCAATGCACGCAAGTGAGAGTGCCCGGTTTCGATCACCTTTAAGGCAAGATGCCCATCATCCAGCAAAATTCGATCTTCAACCGTGGCGCAGTCAAATAATTCAGCAAAAGCCACAGGGATCAGTTTTTCGTGGGTGGCTGGCGGTGTGACGCTTTCCGCATAAAGAGTAACAATCTCCCCTACAGCCAGTTCCAGCGCAGGGTTCAATATGCCTACCCGAATTTTTGGCCCCTGCAAATCCTGCAAAATTCCCACCGGGCTGCCGAGCTTGTCTGCCAGTCTGCGGATACAATTAATACGATCGGCATGTTCTTGATGGGTGCCGTGAGAAAAATTTAACCGGGCAACATTCATTCCAGCCCGGATAAACTGTTCCAGCATGATTTCTTGCATGCTCGACGGGCCAATTGTAGCAACTATTTTTGCTCTTCGTTCCATAAAATAATTCCTATCAAAATAAGATGCAGGGGCGCAGAGTCTGCGTCCCTGCAAGCAATTCTACACCTATAACCCCAAAATCAATAGCAAGTTACCAGCTCGTTTGTGCATTATCGCACTAGTCTTCTAGAGGTAATTCAATTCCTTCGCTTTGCTGGTTAACTCATCTCGGAACTGGGGATGCGCGATATTGATCAGAGCCTGCGCGCGCTGCCGGATGGTTTTTCCGTACAATTCAGCCACACCAAACTCGGTCACAACGTAACGTACGTGATTCCGGCTCGTAACCACACCTGCGCCCTGCTTAAGCATGGGAGCAATTTTGCTAAGAACTGTTCCATCACGCATGACGGAGGTGCTGGCCATAGCAATCACCGGCACGCCGCCTTTAGAGCGTGAGGCGCCGTAAATAAAGTCCAACTGCCCGCCCACACCTGAATATAACTTGGGGCCGATGCTATCTGCGCACACCTGACCGGTAAGGTCTACTTCGATGGCGGAGTTGATTGCCACCATGCGGTCATTCTGGGCTATGACAAACGGGTCGTTTACGTATTCGGTGCGGTGCAGCTCTATCAGAGGGTTGTCATCCACCCAATCATAAAGGCGTTTGGTGCCCAGGATGAACCCGGCAACTATTTTGCCTGGATGCAGGCTCTTACGCGCATTGGTAAGCACACCAGCTTCGACCAGATCAATTACCCCTTCTGAAAACAGCTCAGAGTGGATGCCCAGGTCTTTTTTGTTGAACAAATACTTTAAGACCGCATCAGGAATTGCGCCAATGCCCATTTGCATGGTTGCCCCATCCGGGATCAGGTCAGCGATAAAACCGGCAAGCTTTTCAACGGTTTCGCTGTCGCCCTCTTCAGCCATTGCCATTTCTGGAATGGGGTAATTGACAGGCACAACATAATTCAAACGGCTGACGTGAATGAATGAATCGCCGAGGGTGCGGGGCATACGCTCGTTAACTTCTGCGATAATAATCTTGGCAGATTCGGCAGCAGATTTTGTAAGACCAACTTCAACGCCCAGTGAGCAAAATCCATGCTCATCGGGAGGCGAAACATGGATTAGAGCAGCATCCAGTGGCAAAATCTTGTTTTTGAAAAGCAGGGGAAATTCTGAGAGCAAAACCGGGGTGAAGTCAGCCCGGCCCTCGTGGACAGCTTTGCGCACATTAGCACTGATGAACATGGTATTTACGCGCAGGTGGCCTTCCATTTCAGGAGCCACATAATCCGCAGGGCCAACCGTGAGAGCCTGGCAAATCTCCACATTATTGAGTTCTGGGGCGCGGCGCACGAGGGCAGCCAATACCGTTTTGGGTACCGAAACGTTGCCGGTTAAGAACAGCCTGTCACCAGAATTGATCGCTTTAACTGCTTCGTCAGCGGAAACCACCCGCGACTGGTAGATACTTTTCCAACTCATAATCAATCCCCTTCTTCGGCTGACCAGAGCTGTAAATGACGCAATTCGCCCTGGTATGTGTTCAGTGCATGTTCGATGGCCGGGTTATGGGCAATAGCATGCTCAATGCCATGATTGGCAACTTCTGAAATATACGGAATAGCCGCATTCACAAAAGAGTGGGTCGCGGTGCGTGCCACAACAGCCGGAACATTGGGCACACAGTAATGAATAATGCCCTCTTCCACATAGGTCGGTTGGTCATGCGTGGTGGGACGGGATGTTTCAAAACAGCCACCCAGATCGATGCTCAAATCCATTACCAACGAGCGCGGCTTCATTCTGGTCAATGTCTCACGCATCAGCACAATCGGAGCGCGTTCGCCGGGTACAAGCACAGCACCGACGACAACATCCGCATAAGCGCAAGCACGGTCGATATTGCGGCGAGTAGCAACCATAGTGATGGCCTGGGGCAAACGTTCGCAAACGCGCTGCAAGGCATTCACGTCCTTATCCAACACAGTAACATGCGCACCCATTCCCAAAAAGGCCCGTGCGGCATTGGTACCAGCTGTACCACCGCCAATAATAATCACCTCGGCTGGCGGCACCCCCGCCATGCCACCCAGCAAAATGCCCTTGCCACCGTAATTGGTCTGCAACAAACGCGCCGCAATCTGGGCCATCATCTGGCCGCCAATCTGGCTGAGAGGGCGAAGAACAGGCATGGAGCCATCTGGCAATTGGATCTGTTCATATGCAATGGTGTTGACCTTGCTGGCAAGCAAGGCTTCAACCCGATCTTGACGGCTGGAAGCGAGGTGCAGAAAGCCCATGAGGGTTGTACCCGGGTTCAACCACTGAATTTCTTCCTGCATCGGCCTGGCTAATTTTAGAAGCAGTTCAGCCCGACCAAAAGCCTCATGCGGGGAATAAACGATATGCGCCCCGGCGCGTTCATACTCACTGTCACTGAATCCAGCACCAAGACCGGCCTCATGTTCAATGAAGATCATGTGTCCCTGCTGGGACAGAATTTCGACCCCTGCCGGTGACATCCCTACACGAAACTCAAACGGCCGGCGTTCTTTCGGAATTCCTATGTTCATAGAACCTCCTGTAAAGGGGACGACTCCCTTAGCCGCCCCGCAAGTAAGGACGGTAATCAAAACCGCCCATAAAAATGGGGGCGACTCTTCCTAGAGCCGCCCCCATAAAACTTTACACCATTTGCAGAACTTCCCGGACAACTGGCAAAGCCCAATCGATGGTTGCTTTGTCAATCACCAGCGGAGGTGCGAAACGAATCACATAGTCGTGCGTTTCCTTCGCCAGTATGCCCTTACGCTGTAATGCCTCGCAGAAACGACGCGCTCCACCTGAAGCTTTATTCAGTTCAACCCCAATCAACAAACCACGTCCGCGCACTTCTTTAACATGTTTACTGGGTATCTCGGAAAGCTGCTCCATGAAGTAGTTCCCTAATTCAGTGGCACGCTCGGCCAGCTTCTCTTCCACCAAGATGCTGAGGGCTGCGCGGGCGATTGCAGCCGCCAGCGGATTTCCGCCAAAAGTGGAACCATGTTCGCCAGGGGTAAAAATGCCCAAAACAGCTTTATCCGCCAGTACAGCAGAGATCGGATAAAAACCGCCTGAAAGGGCCTTGCCGATCACTACCACATCTGGGCGAACATCTTCGTGGTGACTGGCAAACAGCTTGCCGGTACGACATAATCCAGTCTGGATTTCATCAGCGATGAATAGCACGTTGTTTTTCTTGCAAATCTCGGCCACTTTTTTGAGATAACCGGCCGGTGGGATGATGACACCACCTTCACCCTGAATAGGTTCCAGCATAACGGCGGCGGTATTGGGGGTAATCGCTTTTTCTATCGCGCCAGCATCACCATAGGGGACAGTGACAAATCCGGGGGTAAACGGCCCAAAATCTTCTCGATAGGACGGCTCAGTAGAGAAAGAAACAATGGAAATGGTGCGACCGTGGAAATTTCCGGCTGCGGTGATAATTTCGGCCTGGTGACGCGGAACGCCTTTGACAGTATAGGCCCATTTACGCGCCAACTTAAGCGCTGTTTCGACTGCTTCTGCACCAGAGTTCATAGGCAGCGACATTTCGTAGCCGGTAATCTCGGAGATTTCCTTGTAAAACAAGGGGAGCTGATCGTTGCGAAATGCGCGCGATGTGAGGGTCACCTTTTTGGCCTGCTCCAGCATGGCTGCCAGGATTTTGGGGTGAACATGTCCCTGGTTTACTGCTGAATAAGCAGAGAGGCAGTCCAGGTATCTGTTGCCTTCAACATCATAGACCCAAACACCTTCGGCTTTCTCAATCACCACATCCAGGGGATGGTAGTTATGAGCGCCATATTGTTCTTCAATTTGAATATATTCCTGCGTGTTCATGGTTGTTCCTCTCAAAATAGATAATTGGCTCGCCCCGAGCGCCACGCAGTCGAGAGGCATTTCTAGATAAAATTAAACAGGGTCAGGCTACTTCAAACAAACGCGCCAGCACAGCTTTTTGGGCGTGCAGACGGTTGTGGGCCTGCGGAAAGATCACGGAATGCGGGCCATCGGCTACATCGTCCGTGAGCTCGTGGTTACGGTGAGTCGGGAGGCAGTGCATGACGATGACATCTTTATCGGCTTCACTGACCAGCCGGGCATTGACCTGGTAGGGTGGGAATACCGCTTCGCGTTTGGCGGTCTCTTCTTCCTGCCCCATGCTGGTCCATGTGTCGGTATAGATAACTTGAGCACCTTTGACTGCTTCGTGGGGATCGGTTAAATAGGTAATTTTCGCACCGCTGGCCTGTGCCAGTTTCGCGCCAGTCTGTTGGGCAACCTGGGGCATGTCGTAGCCGGCGGGGTTGGCGATCGTGAAGTTCGCGCCCAGCATGACAGAAATGTGCATGAGGGAGACAGCTACATTGTTGCCATCGCCAACATATGTGACGGTCAGTCCTTTGAGGCTGCCAAATTTCTCAATGATTGTCTGGGCATCTGCCATGGCCTGGCAGGGATGGCTAAAATCGCTCAGGCCATTGATGACTGGCACAGAAGACCATTTAGCCAACTCAACCACATGCTCATGTTCAAAAACACGGGCCATCATGCCTTGCACATATCCCGAAAGCACACGCGATACATCCGCAATGGATTCACGTTTGCCGAGGCCAATTTCAGCCGGAGACAAATAGAGAGCATCGCCACCCATGTGGCGCATGGCCATATCAAAAGAGACACGTGTGCGCAGACTGGGTTTTTGAAAAATGAGAGCCAGCACCTTGCCCTTAAAAAGCGGTTTGTTGCCCCCCGCGAAATACTCTTTCTTAAGCCTGATCGCCAGATCCAGAATATCCTGAATTTCTGCCGGAGAATAATCGGACACATCGAGGAAATGTTTCATTAATGACTGTCTCCTTAATATTTTTTGCAATTTTTGCCATCAACCGGCAGTGAATTTTAACTAGCCAAGCAAGCTGCAACAAAGCAGGAGGCGTAGACTTTTACGCCCCGGATGGGTATGTAAATTGTATCACAAGGGTTTTTTTAGGGCACAGACCCTGTGTCACTGTGTGCACGTGACAATCGTACCCAAACGACCTGGTTCAGGTTTGAGCAGTGCGAATCTTTTTCCAGTAACGAACCAGCCCGTCCACAGACATGCCCAAAGGATTGGCGAGGGTGTACGCCTCAGCAACGAGAGGGTCCAAGCCTTCGCGGCTGGCTTGTTCATCCATCCAGGCCAAAAAGCTGTCTTTCAAAGTTTCGAGGGGCGGATCGCCCGGCATGTTACGGAGCAACCAGGCTTCGACTTCTTCCAAGGCTGTATGGATAGAATCGAGATGCCATTCCACATCATCAAAAATCCCAAAATGAGTGGGAGCAATACGCTTGAAATTCATTTTTCGCAAAGAAAGCAGAGTTTCGCGCCACTTTTCAAGGTTGAATTCCGGCGGCGGCATGGGCAAACGCAAATAGGGGTAACCGGGTATGCGCACCGCACCCACATCACCGCTAAAGCACAGGTCTTCAAACTGATAAGCGTAATGATGCTCGGCATGCCCAGGAGTATTAAGAGCACGAAAGCGCAGTTTACCCACCACAACCTCATCATTATCGTGTAAAACTGTCAGCTTTTCTTCTGGAACGGCAAGGAACTGGCCCCACAAAGTGTCCATGCGGTCGCCATAGATACGCCCGGCGCTTACCAGCAGCTTCTGAGGGTTGAGCATGTGCGGCGCGCCCACAGGATGAACATAAATCTGCGCGCCATGAGCAGCCAGGGCACCCGCTGCTCCAGCATGATCAAGGTGAATATGGGTAAGCAGCACATGGGTAACATCCTTCAAGCCGTAACCATGCGTTTGCAAGACAGATTGGAGCGATTCAAGCGTGGAGCCAGGTCCGGATTCGACCAACACAACGCCAGCACTGTGCTCCAGCATGTAGGAAGCAATGGCAAGCGGTCGTCCTTGAAAGTTTAAATCGAGAGTGTGGATGGGTGTGTTCGCCATGATCTATTCTCCTGCTGCCGGTGTATGGCGGCGAAGCCTGCCAATACCTGATCCAATTGAGCATTATTATACACTTTGCAAACTGGTACGCCGCGCTGCTCAAGCCTGGACGCCAACTCTTCGGAGCCTTCGGAGCCCCCGAAACTGTGCGCCATCAATAAGAGTATGATCGGACGCAGATTGCGGCGCTGAAGCATTTCGACCGCCAGAATGACTTCATCGTGCACAGAGGGGGTAATCAACACAGCGCTCGAGCCGAGCGGCATCTGAGGCGCTTGCAAATCCACCAGGCTGGCAAGCGGCAGGCTGCCCTCGGCTTTTACAAAGGCGAGTGTTTCGAGCACCTTACTTTCCTGCCGCTCACTTCTTTCGGCAGGAATGACAGTGTAGATGGGCCCATCAGTCACAAATCCAACTGCCCGGCGTTGGGCAACAAAGTAATGCGCGAGTGAAGCAGCGATACTGATGCCAAACTCCAGTGTGGAAGGCGGGATATGGATTTCAGGACGCCGGGTAAAAACCCAGTTGTCGCGCGCACGTGGCGGTTCATAGGGCAACTGCGATTGCACAATTCTCTGGGCGTCTAAAAATATCCATAATTCAGATTGCGGATCCTGTTCAAATTCCTTGACCATCAGCTTCCCACGGCGGGCAGTAGAGGGCCAATGAATACGCTTGAGGGCATCGCCGTGCATGTATTCACGCACGCCGCTGGCGTGGGGGGTCACATCAAATGATTTGCGTTGGATGGCTCTGCCACCCGGAAGCAGCCCAGCTGGTGATGGAAAGTCAGAAATTGGGATGATGAGAGGCAAAACAAGCAGTGAAGCCTGCGGCAGGAAAGTTTTGTGGATGGTAAAAAAACCAAATGGGTCACCTGAGCCAAGCGTGGTCGGTCCGAGCGGAAAAGCACCGCGCTGGGTAAGCCAGGTGCGCGCCATATAGGTACGGTTCTCTTTGCCCCCGACCCAGGTTAATACTTTCGACCCGGCGGCAGCAGGCAGGCTGCTTGCGTTTTGAATCTCTACAAAAAGGCGCGGCAAACGACTCGAATTAATTAACTCAAAGCTCTCTTCAAAAATATCACCGACGCTGGCGCGCAAGGAACGGGCATGGCGCACCAGCCGTAAATTTCGCAGGGAAATGCGTGTCCAGACCCAGGTGGCAAGAAGTAAAAACGCACCCATATATACCAGGCGCACGTAGAGGGCTGCGCCAGTGGTAGAAACCCCCAGCACGCCAACGACAAAGAGGAGAAAAAAGAGAAACCAGCCGGTGTTACGCATCAGGCTGAATAACTGCCACCTGGAACTGGCGCAGTAAGCAAAATCTCCTGCACAATGCGCTCAGCTGTTACTTCGCGCAATCGCGCAGCCGGGTTGACAATGATGCGATGTCCAAGAATTGGCTGAGCCAATGCCTTGATATCATCCGGAAGAACATAATCACGTCCATTGAGCGCAGCACGGGCTTGACCGGCGCGGAAAAGTGCCAATGAACCGCGCGGGCTGGCGCCGAGGTAGACATCGGTGCTGACACGGGTGCGGTGGGTAAGATCAATGATGTAGCGCTTTATGCTGGCTGAAACAAACACAGATTTTACAGCATCGGCGGCAGCGAGGATCTCATCAGCGGCAAAGATGGGCTGAATGGTTTCGATTGGGTGGCGCAGCTGCTGATCTTCCAATATCTTGATCTCATCCGATTGGCTGGGGTACCCGAGGCGAACTTTGAGCAAAAAACGATCCAACTGGGCTTCCGGTAGTGGGAAAGTGCCTTCATATTCAATGGGGTTTTGCGTGGCGAGCACAATAAATGGACGGGGGAGAGGGTGGGTAACCCCATCGACTGTGACCTGATGCTCATCCATGGCTTCGAGCAGGGCGGCCTGTGTTTTGGGTGTTGCGCGGTTGATCTCATCCGCCAGAACCACCTGTCCGAAGATGGGACCGGCTCTGAATTCAAAATTGTGATTTTCCTGGTTGAAAATGGATACTCCGGTGACATCGGAGGGAAGCATATCGGGGGTGAACTGCACGCGGTTAAAGGTGCAGCCCAGCGATTTTGCCAGTGTGCGCGCCATCACTGTTTTGCCTACGCCAGGAACATCTTCAATCAAAACATGTCCCTGGCAGAGCAAACCAATCACCACCAATTCGAGCGCGGAGTGCTTGCCAACCATTACTTTTTCAAGACTTTCAAACAGTTGTTCGCCAAATTGCTTTACGTCAGGCATGGTTTATCCCTTTGGATTGAATGTAATATGATTGTACGTGACTTTGGCGAGGTGAGCAAGCATCTAAAACTGACCACAGATTTAGCAGATTACGCGGATTTCGCGGATTTCTTTTTTGAAGGAGATGCGGTCATTTTGGTTGGGTGGGTGAAAAGCCGAACCGGAACCACAGATTTAGCAGATTACGCGGATTTCTTTTTGAAGGAGATGCGGTCATTTTGGTTGGGTGGGTGAAAAGCCGAACCGGAACCACAGATTTAGCAGATTACGCGGATTTCTTTTTGAAGGGTAAGCGATCATTTTGGTTGGTCGGCTTTTGGCGGGAGGAATTCTGGTTTCTTGGAGTGCAGGGTAAAGGGCGGCATAGCACAAAAACGCACAGAAACGCACA
>Ga0105047_10001002_pt1 | contig 49783 bp, 45 predicted proteins | sample MAT04_FD_78384 | JGI IMG/M metagenome (GOLD analysis project Ga0105047, IMG submission 78384) | Freshwater microbial communities from Lake Fryxell liftoff mats and glacier meltwater in Antarctica - MAT-04 (megahit assembly) | ecosystem: Environmental > Aquatic > Freshwater > Ice > Liftoff...
ACTTCGTCGGTTCCACGTAGGAACCCTCGCCAAACTCGTTCCAGCAGCAGACGACGCCCAGGCCCAGCGTCGTTGCGGGGTTGCGGCGAATGGTTTCGTGCGCGGCCTGCAGGTGGCGCGTGAACTGCTCGACGGTGGAGACCGACAGGTCGCGCCGCGGGTCCTTGCTGCCGCCCCAGGGCCGGCTGTCCCAGCCTGAACTCAATGGCAGCACGTAGGGCAGTTCGCTGCTGCTCATGAACCAGGCCCAGTGCTCACGGTAGACCTCGTCGAGTTCCTCGTAGCTGTGCGTGCCGCGCGGCTGCCCGCGCGTGCCCGCCATGCCGGCGCTGTAGTTGTAGACGAAATGCCCGCCATAGCCCCAGCGGCGCGCGTTATGCGTCACCGGGTTGGTGCCGCCGCCGGCACCGCCCAGCAGCAGCACGCCGGGCAGGCCGGCAGCCCGGGCAGCGGTCTGCAGCAGCGCAGTCAGGCGCGCATGCGGCAGGCCGAGGGCGACGGCGTTGCGCTCCAGGAGTTCGGGCGCCATCAGAAACACCAGCGGCCGGCGGTCGATCTTCAGGTACTCGGGGCGCACCAGATGCTCACGCACCAGGTGTTCGGCCATGGCCTGCAGTTCGGCTTCGCTGAACACCTTTTCGCCGTGGTTGGCCCACATCACGGCGTAGGGCACCCGCACCTTGCCCTTGCTGGCGGTATAGGCGTGCAGCGCGTGGTCGAGCACCGGGCGGCGGCCGTCCCAGTACCAATCGAAGACGACGAAGGAGATCGCGTGTTCGGCCATCCACGACAGGTGCTGCTCCATCACTGGCAACTGGCCCTCGGCGTACCAACCGAGCAGCGGCTCGCGCTCGGGGTAGCGCCTGATTGGCTCCCAGGGGCGTGGGTAGGCCAGGCCGAGGGCGCCTTCCTTCCAGCCGGGATAGTAGAAGACGCCGACGCGGGGCGCCGCTGGCGCACTCGGTTGCGCCGCGGTCAGCGCCGCCCAAAGGCACAGCAGCACGGCAAGCAGCCAGCGCGCCAACGGGCGACCGCGGCCCGTGTTCATGGCTGCGCGCGCTCGAAGTGCCGCCTCATGGCCGCCACCAGGACCGCCGCCGAACGCTGCCAGTCGAAGCGCTGCACATGCCGCGCTGCGGCCGCGACCAGGCGCTCGCGCAAGGGGGCGTCGGCAAGCATCCGCGCCATCGCCTGGCTCAGTTCGTCCACCGAGGTCGGATCGACGAGAAGCGCGCCGTCGCCGGCCACTTCGGGCAAGGAAGTGGTGTTCGAAGTGATCACCGGTACGCCGCTGGCCATCGCTTCGGCCACGGGCATCCCGAAGCCTTCGGCAAACGACGGATACACGAAGAGCCGGGCATGTCGCAGCAACGCGGGCAGCGCAGCGTCGCTGATGTTCTCGAGCAGGCGGACACGCGAACCGAGTTGCAGCCGCTCAAGTTCCTCGAACACCTTGCCGTAGCTGAAGTCGCGCTGCCCGACGATGACCAAAGGTGGCGCATCGTCGCCCAGCCGTGCGTAGGCCCGCAGCAGCGTCAGGTGGTTCTTGCGCGGCTCCAGCCGACCTACCGTAAGCAGGTAAGCCCCAGGCACCAGGCCCAGCGCCCGCACCTCGTCGGCGCCCTTCGCGCCGGGCTGGAAGCGCTCGAAGTCGACGGCACTGAAGGTGACACCCACGCGTTCCTTGTCCACGCCATACAGCCGCACCATCTCGTGCAGCGAGAATTCGCTGCCGGCGAACAGCACCGCCGCACGGCGCGCCGAGCGGCGGCCGGTCAGGCGCGACTGCCAGACGAAGAAGCGCGTGAAGTACTGCGGGTGCGTCTCGTACAAGATGTCGTGCATGGTGCAGGCGCAAGTGCCCGCCGCCACCAGCGGCAACCGATACTGCATGTGCAGCAGGTCGACGCCGTGCCGCCGGCGCAGCAGCGGCAACTGCACCGCCAGGCGCCAGGGCGCGGGGCGGTGGGGCATCGGCACCAGGCGAACGTTGTGCGCTCTGAATTCGGCGTGAGCCTGCCGCAGGGCATCGGTCTGTTCGAGAAAGAAGACGAACTCGATCTCCGGCGCCTGCACGATGGCGGCGCGGTACAACCCGACGAGATGGCTGCGTGAACCCTGGAAAATGCCGTCCCAGACGTGGAAGTCGACACCCACCACGGGACGCCTGCGCGGCACCGTGGTCATCGAGGCACCCCGTCGACCACCCGGCGCAGCGAGGCCCCGAGCCACTGCGCCGCGGCGGCCGGCGCATAGGGTGCGCGTGCCGCCACGCGCTGCGCGTCGGGCGCCGAAGTCGACGGTGCCGCCAACGCTGCTGTGATGGCCTGCGCGAACGTCGCTGCGTCGTCATGCACGTCGAAACAGGCCTGCGCGTCGGCGGGCAGACCCTGTACGCCGGCACGCGTGCTGACAAGCCGCGCGGCGCTGAACAGCATTTCCACGCTCTTCAGGTTGACGCCGCTGCCGGACTGCACCGGGTTGACGAGCAGGCGCGCCGCACCGGCAATTGCGGCGACCGACGGCGGGTCGACCAGCAGCGTGATACGCACGTCGCGCGCCGCCAGCCGCAGCACCTGTGCGCTCGGGCGCGAACCCGCGACGGCCACGCGCAGGTCTGGCTGCGGCAGCAAGGGCAGCACGCGGTTGACAAACCAATTGACGGCTTCGACGTTGTTGGGTGTGTTCAGGTTGCCGAAGTACACAACATCCCAGGCCGGCGCATGTCTGGCAGCGGCCTGCAGCTCGCGCTCGAAGCCGTCGTCGACAACGGCGGGCAGCCAGTGCACCCGTGCGTTCCCCTGGCGACGCCAATGCTCGGCGTCGGTCGGCGAGATGTCGTACACACACGCTGCGTCACGCACGGCACGGTTTTCCGTGCGCTGCAGCCCGATGCGGTTGGCCGCCAGACCCAGCCGCGACGCCCAGCCCGTGGCGCGCGCCTGCTGCTGGCCCATATAGACATGCTCGACGTTGTGGGAGCGGTAGACCCAGGGCACGGCCAGTTCGGCGGCCAGCCAGCGCACCGCCGCCACGCCGTACAGGCCGTCGAGCACCAGTACGTCAGGGGCAAAGGCCCGCGCCCAGGCCAGTGCTTCCGGCCGCCGCAGCGTGACCCAGCGCGCCGCGACATGCGAAGGCCAGCGCGGCAGATAGGCCATGCGCCGGATGTTCTCGCCGGGCGTACGGCGAATCCACGCCACGTGGTGGCTGCGGCAGGTCGCGCCGAGTTCGTCCCAGATGGCCTGTGCCACCGCGCCGTCGCGGGCCAGGTTGTGCCAGCTCAACAGAGCCAGTTCATGACCGGCGCCCTTCAGCATGCGCAAGCGGCGCCAGACGTCGATGCGCCCGCCGCTGTTGGCCGGTAGGGGCAGTTCCATGGGCACGAACAGGATCTTCATGCGCCGGGCGTCGCGGGGAGGGAGAGTTGCAGCGCGCCGCGCAGCGCCGCAGCGGCCTGAGACCAGCGCGCCCGCAGCGCCAGCTTGACGATGTCCCACAGCGCGGACACCAGCACGGTCGGCATGTAGAGCCGGTGGAAGCGCCAGGCGAAACGCAGTCGGTTGCGGAACAGGTAGTACAGCGACGACGGCGACCCACCCCGGGCGGCGGTCCCGGCCGAGGCCCCTTCCTTGTGATAGACGATGCTGCGCGGTGCCCATGCCAGCCCGAAGCGACCGGCCGCGCGCGCGGCCCAATCGATCTCCTCGAAGTACAGGAAGTAGTCTTCGTGCATCGGGCCCACGGTCTCGATCCACGCCCGGCGTGCCAGCATCGCCGCGCCCACCAGGCAGGCCATCTGCGCTTCCACCTCCGCGGGCTCCGATGGCACATCGGCCAACCGCGAAGAAGCGCCCAGGTGCCGCGTGCGCCCGGTCCAGCGCGCGTAGGCCGAACCGCCGAAGGCCTGCACGGTCCGGCGGTCGTGGGCGTAGACCAGCGTCGAGCCGCACAGGCCGATCGCCGGCTGCGCCGCCATGCGTGCCAACGCCTGCGCCAGCGCGTCCGGCGCCACCTCGGTGTCGTTGTTGAGGATCCAGACGTGCGTGCAGCCCGGGTCGCGCAGCGCCAGGCGCAAGCCGACGTTGTTGCCACCGGCGTAGCCGAGGTTGGCGCCGTTGGACAGCAGCCATAAGCTGGCCGCGGTGACGTCGGTGGCGTCGACGGCGGCGCGATCGGTGCATTGCAGGCCGGCACCCACGGCCAGGCGCAGCGCCGCTTCCAGTTGCGGCAGCGAGCCGTCGGTCGAACCGTTGTCGCAGACGATGATGCGCCCTGGTGCCGGTGCGGCCCGCAGCAGGCTCAGCACGCAGGCCAGGGTGTCGCGCCAGCCGTTCCAGTTCAGGACGACGGCCGTGCAATGCGGCGCCGGCGTCATGGCCTCACCCGCGATGCGTCGCAGTTGCCGCAGCCGGGCGGTGGATCATCAGCACCAACCCCATGCACATCAACAGCACCGTCTGCGGCGTGACGATCTCGGGCTGCGTGAAAGACAGCCCCATCATCGGCAGCCAGCTCGCCACCACGGCATGCCACATGGCCTGCGGCCCCACGCGCACCTGATGTCGCTGGCGGAAGGCACGCCACCAGGGCAGCAGCGTCAGCCACAGCATCACCGCCAGCGCCGGGATGCCCAGCTTCAACGCAACGAAGACGTAGCCGTTGTGCACGTAGCGCGTGTGTTCGGTGAAGGTGCGGATCTCGGACAGCCAGGGCCGGTACTCGCCGCCCAGGCCGATGCCGAACAGCGGCGACCGCGCAATGCGCGCCGCCGAAGCCTCGTTCTCGAGCCGGCGCCAGCCGCCCGAGGTGCGGATGGCGCCCTCGTCGGCAACGCTGACGACGCGGCTGACGACCGCTTCGATCACCTCCGGCCGCACCATCGCCAGCGAGGCCAGGCCCAGCGCGCCCAGCACCACCAGCGCACTGCCCAGCAGTGCCGCGCGGCGCAGGCCGAGCACGACCCCGCACATCAGCACCGCCAGGATCGACCAGGCCCACAGCGCGCGGCCGAAGTTGACGTAAAGCGCGGCCGAAAAGAGCAGGATCAGCGGCAGCGCCAGGAAGAGCCGGCGGCCGCCGCGGGTGGCCGTCACCATCGCCCAGGCCAGCCCGACCATCACGAAGGCGTAGCCCTGCATCTGCACGCGGGTTTGGTCGTTCTCGATCACGCCCAGCGTCTCAAGTCCGCCGACGCGCCCTTCGCGCGCGATCTGGATGCCGAAGAAGTACTGCACCAGCGCGATCATCGACACCGCCACCGCCATGAACACCATCACGCGCGCCAGCCTGGCGCCCCCCGGCGGCTCGCGCATGGCCAGCCAGTACAGCAGCGGCAGCCACAGCCAGTAGAGGAAAGCGCGGCCGTCGCGGTAGATGTAGGGCACGGTGTTGCCGAAGACCCCGAGCGCCAGCGCCAGCGACAGCAGCACCAGCGCCATGAAGGCGACGAACGGCCGCAGTTCGCTGCGCGGCAGTACCACGCCTGTGCCGGCGTTGACCATCCTGAAGACCAGCAAGGCCAGGCTGAACGCAGTCATCACGTCGGAAATCTTGAAGTCGGGCGAGATGATCAGCGCCAAGGCGTAAGCGCCGATGCCGGCCCAGGGCGCGAACCACAGCAGCAGCGGATAGCCGATGGCCAGCGCCGCACCCACGACCAGCCACCAAGGCAGGAAGACACAGACCAGGCCGAGGAAAAACGCGACGAAACCGGCGGCACTCCAGAACAAGCCCTGCCCGAGCCAGCGGCGCAAGGGCCAGGCCGACACCGGCGGCAGGCTGAAACGCTGCGCGAAGATCGTTACGGCGTTCATGTGTCGCGGTGCCTGCGCATCAGAAGCGCCGCACCGGGCGCAAAAGCGCCATCCAGCGCGGCTCGCTGGTGGCCTGGATCAGCGTGGCCCCCCCTGTGCCGACGCGTTGTTCGGTAGGGACACTCATGGCTGCTGGCCCCCGTCGAGTTGCGCGGGCTGCCGTGCTGCACTCGTGGAAGGCGCCGACACAGCAGCGGCGCGCGCCGTCACGGCGAACTGCAGATAGAGCATGTCCTGCATGCCGCTGGGCAGCGCCCAGCGCGCCAGGCGCTGGCGCAAGGGGCGGCCCTGCCAGCACGGGTTGATGCCCTGGGCCGTAACCACCTCATAAGCGGTTTCCTGCAGCGAGCGCACAAGGCTGCGCTGCGTGAAGAAGCGCAGGTGGGTGTGGTCGCGTATACCTTCATCCTCGTAGCGCCAGTCTGCCTCGAAGAGATAGTGCTTCAGATGCGGCCAGTAGCGGACATTGGGCACCGAGGCCACCAGCACGCCGGCCGGTGCGAGCAGACGCAGGGCCAGTTGCAGCGCGAGCCGATGGTCGGGGAAGTGTTCGAGGCTGTCGTTGAAGACGATGGCGTCGAAATGGGCCTCTGGCAGGCCGAGGCTTTGATCGAAGAAGCCGTGCAAGGCGTGGTCCAGCACCTTCGAGGCCGTGGCGTGGGCCGCCGCGTCGGGCTCGACGCCCCAGACCTCGACGGCCGGGCGCTCGCGCTTGAGCGCGGCCGAGAACGCCCCCGCACCACAGCCTACGTCGAGAACGCGCCGCGCAGCGGTCGGCACGAAAGGCAACATCTCGGGGCGGGCATTGTTGTGGTAGCCGTCGGCGGCAGCGCCCACGGGCGCAACATCATCACCCGCCGCCCAGGGAGCGGCAGCGGCTTTCAACCCGGAATCGGACCGAACGTTCATCGCGGGCCCAGTCCTGCACGCCGCAGACCCAGCAGTTGCGTGCGCTCCAACGGTGACAGCAAACGTGTCCAGGCGTAGGCGGAAAACGCCACGACGCCGACCACGGCCACGGGCAGGGCTTGAGCCCAGGTCGAGGGCCAGGCGCCTGCGGCCAGCAGCGCGGCCGCCAGCAATGCCGGTGGCAGTGCGGCCTGCCAGTCCATCTTGCTGAACGTCACCCAACGGTAGGCCAGCCAGAACACCACAGCGGCATCGATGGCGTTGCGCAAGAAGGCTGCGAAAGCGGTGCCCACGATGCCGAAGCGCGAGGTCAGAAGCCACAGGATGGCGATGAACAGCGGCAGCTCGACCATGTGCAGCTTGGCCATCCAACGTGGCTCGCCGGCCGCCTGGATCAGCATGGCCGGGCCCTGGGCCAGCGCATTGAGCAGCACACCAACGGCGAGTATCTGCATCACGGTGGCGCCCTGCTCGGCGATCTCGTGGCCCAGCCACAGCTCCAGACCCGGCCGCGCCAGCACGACGAACAGGAAGATCACGGGAACCATCAGCACGAACAGGACGCGCACCGAGTTTCCCATCAGGCTTTGCGCCTGGGCCGAGCCGCGGTCCACGCCCGAGGCCAGCGGGAACAGCGTGGCGATGATCGCCGCAGGAATCATCATCGACTTGCTGACCACGTCATAGGGCGTGGCGTAGATCGCGACCGCCCGCATCGGCACCAGCACGCCCAGCAGCAGCCGATCCAGATAGCTGAGCACGGGGCCGATGATGTTGGAGACGGCGATCCAGCCGCCCAGCCTGAAGAGCTCGCGCGTGGCTTCGGCCGTCGGCAGATGCAGCCGCAGTCGCCATGCGCACTGTCGGGCGCACACCAACGCATGCGCCAGCGTGCCCAGCACGCGCAACGCCAGCACCACCGCAACCACCACGTCCAGCCGGCTCGACCACATCGCCACCAGCACCGGCCCGAGGTAGCCCGCCACACCCAGCGCGATGCGGATGAGGTTCAGGGCCTTGAAGTGCTGGTGCGCGCTCAACAGACCGCCGAAGCCCGTGGTGAGCATGACAAACGGCAGCGAAGCCGCCAGCAGCATCGTCGCCGGCACGGCCTCGGGCACCAGTTCTGGCGGCAGGTGCAGCGCCGAGTTCACGAGCCAGGCGCTGGCTGGTGCCAGCAGCGCGGCCAGCGCCAGGCCGAACAGCGTGAGGAAGAAGAGGGCTGCGTGCGCGCTGGCCTGGGCACGCGGCGTGTCGCCCGCGGCCAGATGCGCGGCCACCGTGCGCACCAGCGCGCGGCCGATGCCGAAGTCGAAGATGCTGGCGTAGCCCACCAACACCCACACCAGCGTGATGAAGCCGAAGCGATCCAGGCCGACGAGCCGGATCAGCAGCGGCAGCGTGAGCACGCCCACGACCAGCGGCGCCAACTGGCCTGCGACGTTCCAGGCCGTGTTCGACAGCAGACGCGAGCGCCCCGCCATCAAGCCCCCTCGCCGGCGCGCAGGTGTCTTGGCGGCAGGCCCGGCAGCGAGCGCATGGTCGGCAGCACACGGAAGTCGGGCCGGGTGCGGAGCTCAGTCACCGGGCACGCCGATGACACGCGCCAGCACCGGCGGCGACATCGCCCGTGTCATGCCGCTGAAGAAGTCCTGGTGCAGTGCCCAGGATTTCTCGGCGTCGCGGTCGATGTTGGAGATGCGCACCAGCATGCCGTCGGCGATGTAGCCGGCGATGCCGAAACGCAGCTGTGCCAGCTTCTGTTCGCCCGGCCCGAGCGCGATGCGGTCGCCCACCGTGACCCAGTAGCTGATGGGCTCGATGCGGCCACCCTGGCGCGCCACCAGCTGGCGTACGCGCACGGCCTGGTCGGCGGCCTGCAGGCGCGCCTCGTGGTTGGCGACGACCTCGAAACCCTGCGCCGGGTAGCAGACCTCGGGCCGGTGGGCGCGTGTGCCGTCGCTCTGGTCGCCGCCGTAGGCCACCGACAGCATGATGCGCTGGCCGTTGCGCTGGTTGACGTAGGTGCGCGTGAGCACCTGGTTGTAGAGCTTGTCGAGCAGCGCCTGCGTGTCGGGCGAAACCAGCTGCACCGGCTGGCGGGTGTCGACCGCCCAGTCGCCGAAGGTCTTGGGGAACATCGCCTCGAGGTCGACCTTGGCCTGCGTGTCCGACAGGTGCTTGGTCGGCCGCCAGGCCTCGCCGGCGACGAAGGCGACGACCATCAGCAGCAGCGCCACCAGCGCCTTCACGCGCGCGGCGCTCATCACGCCGCGGCCCTGCCCTGCGCGGGGATGAACAGTCCCAGCAGCTTGTCGGTGACGAGCATCAGTATCAGCGCCACCATGAACAGCACGATGCCGGCAAAGCCATGCACGAAACCCTGCCCGGCGGCGTCGCCGTAGTGGTAGGTGACGAGCACCAGGATCATCACGCGCACGATGTTGGCGCAGAAGGCGATGGGAATCAGCAGCACCGCCAGCGCGACGTTGCGGCGCACGCTGGTGTAGTTCATGAGGTTCATGTAAAGCATGCCCAGTGCCTCGAGCGTGAACATGCTGTTCAGGCCGGCGCAGGCGTCGGCCACCATCAGCTGGTAGGGCCCGACGGTGAGCAGCACGCCCGAGCGCCCGACCGGGTAGCCGATCAGGTAGAGCAGCTGGCTGGCCACCGCCGACACGGCCGACTTCAGCGGCGCGGTGACAGCCGCCACCAGCGCCTCGGGCAGCGGGATCATGAAGACCAGGAAGAAGAGCGGGAACCACACCGCCTTCAGCGCGGCCGGGCCGCGGAAGATGAGCAGAAACGCGGCGATCAGCACGATCTGCGAGCTGACCTGCGACGAGATGATGTGCTGGCTGATGCCGAACGCGAACATCGCCATCGCCAGCAGCAACAGGCCCCAGCCCAGCACCGGCTGCGGTCGCGCTTCGAGTGCGGCAACGACATGCCGCTTGGCATACAGCAGCCAGGCGCTGACGGCCAGGATGATGGGGCCGTGGCCCTGCTCGTCCGACGCCCAGATGGTGCGGCTGAGCTCGAGGTAGGTCGGCACATAGAGCAGCGCGAAGCCCAGCACCAGCAGGCCGAAGGTGACGGCATCGAAGCCCGCCGGCCACAGGGGCTCGCGGCCGCGGGGCAAGGCAGGCTCAACGCTCGAGGGCTGCACGGCCGCCATGGTTCTGGTGCCTTGCCGCGGCCTAGAACTCGTTGACGACGACGCCGGCCAGCCGCACGGCGGTACCGTCCATCGACGCCATCAGGTCCTGCAGTGCTGCCACACGCGACTGGTGCTTGCGGGCCAGCACGATGGCCGCACCGCAGCGCGCCGAGATCACCGAGGCGTCGGCGCCGCTGCCGGCTGCCGGCGTGTCGACGACGACATGGTCGAACTTCGACGCCAGCTCGCGCATCAGCAGGCCGAAGGCCGGTCGCTCGACCAGTTCGAGCGGGTTCGGCGGCGTCGTGCCGGAACACAGCACGAAGAGCCCGGGCACGCCGGGCACGGGCTGGATGACGTCCTTGTCGGAGCGCCCGGACAGGATGCCGGACAGGCCGCTGTGGTTGTCGAGGCCGAAGACCTCGTGCTGGCGCGGGCTGCGCAGGTTGGCGTCGACCAGCAGCGTGCGCCCGCCACCCAGCTGCGCCAGGCTGACCGCCAGGTTGGCGGCGAAGAAGGTCTTGCCGTCGCCATGGTCTGCGCTGATCACGGCCAGCGCCTTGCGCGGCGCGTGCTCGGCCCACACGCGCATGATCACCTGGCTGCGCAGCGCGCGGAAGGCCTCGGCCTGGGTCGAGAAGGGCTGGTTCAGCGCCACCAGTTCGGGGCAGTCCTTGCGGTTCTCTTCGGGCGCGTAGGGATAGTGGAACTGCTGCGACAGCGCGTACAGCACGTCGTCGGTGGTAACGAGCTTCAGCGCCACGGCGGCCTCGCCGAAGCGCACGCTCTTCTCGCGCTGGTAGGCCAGCACGCTCTCGACCTGTTCGGCCGACAGGTTGCGCAGCTCGCGGATGATGTCGCCGATGGAGCGGTCCTGCGCCGCGGTCTCGTCGAGTTCACCTCGCGCGGCGGCCGGCACCGCTTGCTCCGGTGCGGCGTCGAGGACGCTCGCCGCGTCGAGCTCGGAATCTCGGAACTTCGCCATCAGGCTTCCTTGGGTTCGGGCAGGGTCGCCAGCAGGCGCTGCCGCATCGGCTGCGCCGCACGCCCGCCCAGGCGCTTGGCACCCGGGCGCGGCAGCACGCCGATGACCGGCAAGCCAAGCGCAGCGACGACGTCGTCGAGCGCGCGCACGCGGCGGTCGCGCAGCTCGAGCCCGAGCACCACACCGGCGGCGAGCAGCGCACCGACGAAGACCGACAGCAGCAGGTTCAGCCAGACCTTGGGGAAAGCGTGCTCGAGAGGCGCCGTGGCCTGCGTCAGCACGTTGACGTTGCTCTGCGTGGTCTGGCTTTCCAGGCTGGTCTGGTTCAGGCGCGCGAAGATCGCGTCGTAGGCGCGCTGCGCGTTCTCGACGTCGCGCTGGATCACCGTGCCTTCATCGCGCACGGCCTTCATGCGCAGCACCTTGGCGCGCTGGGCCTCGAACTGAGCCCGGGTCTGCCCTTCGCGCTGGCGGTTGATGCTGTTGCTGACGCCGACGCCCGAGGTCACCTTGGCAGTCTCGGCATCGACCCTGCGCCGCAGTTCGGCGATGTTGGCCTTGACCTCGCCGACCTGCGGATGGGCGTCACCCAGGCGGGCGCTCAGGCCCTGCAGCTGGCCCTCGGCACGGCTGAGATCGGCCTTCAGCGCACCGATCACCGGGTTGCCCAGCACTTCCTGGATGCGGTCGCCCTGCGTCGAGTTGGCCTGCACCTGGCGGCTGGTCGAATCGGAGGCCACCGCCTGCAGCTGAACGAGCTGCGACGACAGCTCGTTGAGCCGCGAGTTCTCGACGTCGAAACGCTCGTCGGTGGCGAAGATCGAGTTCTCTTTCTGGAAGGCCGACAGGCGGCTTTGCGACTTCTCCAGCGCCTCGCGCGCTTCCTTGGCGCGCACGTCGAAGAAGCCGGCGTACTGACGCGCCGGGTCGACGCGCAGTTCCAGCGTGGTTTCGATGTAGGCCTGCACGAAGGCGTTGGCCAGGGCCGCGGCAAAACGCGGGTCCTGTGCCTTGTACGAGATGGTGATGACGCTGCTCTCGCGCGAGGGCAGCACGTCCATGTTGCGCTGGAACAGGTCGACCAGCCATTGCTCGACAGTGCCTTCGCCCTTGGTTTCCTGCTCCCACTGCGTGCGCACCTGCGGGCTCTCGGACAATTTCAGGTTGCGCACCACGCGCAGCGCCACGCGCTCGCTCTTGATGACGTCGGCCTGCGTGGCCATCACCGCCGGCGGCGTGGCCGCGCCGTAGAAGGCGGCGCTGATCGGGTCGGGCTTGAAGTCGACGACGACCGACGCCGTGGCACGGTAGCTCTTCGGCAGCAGCAGGCTCACGACGAGCGTGGTGGCCACGGTCAGCCCGAGCAGCAGCACCGCCACCAGCCAGCGTGCACGGAGGATGGAAAGGAACTGCCCGAAGCTCATCTGCTCATTCCCTCTAGAAGAGGCTCTCGCGCACGAAGACGACATCGCCCTCGCGCAGCTTGTCGGTCATCGCGGCTTCGAGTTCCTGCACGGCGCCGTCGGCGCCCTTGCGGTGCACGCGCATGCCCTTCTGGGTGCCACGCGCGGTCAGGCCGCCTCCGGTGGCCAGGGCCTGCAGCAGCGTCATCTCGCGCTCCAGGCGCATCGCGCCGGGGCGCTGCACTTCACCGTAGATGTAGACCACCGGCTGGCGGTCGACCCAGACGGTGTCGCCGTTGACGATGAGCACGTCCCTGTCGCGGCCGCCGGGGCTGAAAAGCAGCGGCAGGTCGACCTCGACACGGTAGGGCCGGCCGTCACGCGTGCCGATCAGCACCACGAAGTCGGCGCCGCCGGGCGCGGTGCCGCCGGCGGTGGCCAGCAGGTCGGTCAGGCGCATGTCGCTGACTTCGATCGGGTAGCGGCCGGGCCGGTTGACCTGGCCCAGCACGCTGGCCTGGTTGCCGCGCACCTGCAGCAGCACGATGTTGACTTGCGGCTGCTTGACGAAGTTGCCGTTGCGCAGGCCGTCGGCGATGAGCTGCTCGGCCGCCGGGATGGTCAGCCCGCCGAGGCGGATGCTGCCCAGCAGCGGGTAGGACACGACCCCGCCTTCGCTGAGGCGCGTTTCCAGCGACAGGTCGGTGTTCTGGAAGACCATGATGCGCAGCACGTCGCCGGCGCCCAGGCGGTATTCACGCTGCACCGGCGCAGTGCCGGTGGCAGGCTGGGCCAGCGCCGCCAGCGGCGGCGTGGCCAGCACGAGCGCGCACAGGGCGCCGAGCAGCGCCCGAAAGAACGGCAGTCTCGACATCACTTCAGGCCCATGCCCTTGCTGATGTCGGTCGCCGACAGGCCCTCGCTGGCGGCGGGCGCCACGGCTGGCGCGGCGGCGCCACCGGCGGCCGGTGCCGACGCCGCGGGCGTGGCGAACTTGCCCACGTACTCCAGCTTCGCGGCGGCGCGCAGCGCCTTGACGTCGTCCTCCACCAGCTTGCGCTTGCGTTCGTTCGTCAGGTACTGCTCGATGGCCGGCCGGGCCTGCTCCTCGCTGACGGGCTGGCTGCGCGAGCCGGCCAGCACCACCACCTGCGCGCCGTTGGGCGTCGGCACGATCAGCGCCTGGCCGTCCTTCATCCGCGCGAAGGTGTCCAGGCTGTTCAGCGGCAGCTGCTCGGCAGCACGCACGGCCTGGTTGCCGGTGAAGCGCAGTTCCTTGGACTTCAGGTACTCGACAAATTCGTTGATGTTGCTGGTGGCGGCCAGCTTCTCGCGCAACTCAGCCACCTGTGCCGGCGTGGCCTCGATGGCGATTTCCTGGATGCTGTAGACACGGCGGTCGCGGAACAGCGCCGGCTTCTCGTCGTAGTACTTCTTGATCTCTTCGGGCGTCGGCTTCGGCGCGGCCTCGCCGACCTTCTCGGCGTAGGCGCGGGCCAGGATCTCGCGCCGCGCGGCCTCGAGCTGCTGCACGACACGGGGGTCGCGGTCGAGCTTCAGGTCGTCGCCCTTCTGCAGCGCGAGCTGCTGGTCGATCAGACGTTCGAGGATCTGGCGGCTGGCGGCGTCGGCCTGCTCGGGTTTCAGGCCCCGCTGCTGCTGCAGCACGAAGTTGATCTGGTGGACGGTGACCTCGTCCTTGTTGATCTTCGCCGCCGTCTGGCTGGCACCCTTGTCGCCGCCACCGCCGCCGCAGGCGACGAGCAGCGCGGCACTGGCCAGCACAGCGAACAGGCGGGCGGCGTTGCGGGGCTGGAAAATCTTGTCGGACAAGGTCGGGTTCATGCGGTCGGTCCTTGGGTGTTCGCGGTCGTGCGCGCCCGGCGGGTGCGTGCGCTTCAACAGGAGGGCAGCGGGCTCATGTGCTCCCGGCTTGCGGCGGCCGAGTGTAACCGCTGCCCCCTCGGTAAATGACCCGCCGACAGCCCCCGAGGAAGGGGTTCCGGCACGGCACAAAGTCACGACAGCGACTGCACCCGTGCCAGTTTCCAGCCCCGGCCCGCGGCCTTGACGTTGGCCAGCAGCCAGAGTTCGCGGAAGGGCGCCGCGGCGCGTTCGTGCTGCTCGCGGATCAGGCCCGAAAACTCGACGCTGGCGATCAGCGCTTCCTGCAGATCTTCGAGCGACAGCAGGCGCGCGTCGAGCTGCAGCACCTCGGTGCGGTTGGGGCCGGGGCCGCGCAGACTGAGCTGGTGGCGCAGGTCCTCGAGCAGTGGCGCGGTGGCCAGGTGGCCCAGCGCACCGAGGTCGGCGCGGTCCCAGGCCGCCTGCAGGTGCAGGAAGCTCTGGCGCGCCAGCTGCATCAGCTCATCGACCTCGACGCCCCCCGGCGGCGGCGGCGGCAGCGGCGACGCCGCGGGCGCATGCACACGGCGCAGTCGCGCCGCATTGCGCAGGCGCCGCAACCGGTTCAACACTTGATGCCCACGTGCAAGGCGACGATGCCGCCGGCCAGGTTGTGCACGTCGACATGGCCGAAGCCCGCACCCTTCATCAGGCCGGTGAGCGTGGCCTGGTCGGGGTGCATGCGGATGCTCTCGGCGAGGTAACGGTAGCTGTCGGCGTCCTTTGCAATGAGCTTGCCCATCAGCGGCATGAACGTGAACGAGTACCAGTCGTAGGGCTTCTGCAGCAAGGGCGCGGGTTTCGAGAATTCCAGCACGAGCAGGCGCCCGCCGGGCCGAAGCACCCGCGCCATCTCGGCCAACGCGGCTTCCTTGTGCGTCATGTTGCGCAGTCCGAAGGCCACGCTCGCGAGGTCGAAGCTGCCATCGGCGAAAGGCAGGTGCTCGGCGTCGCAGGCCGCCGTCGGCAGCACCACGCCTTCGTCGAGCAGTCGGTCGCGGCCGACACGCAGCATGGCCTCGTTGATGTCGGTGAGCACCACCCGGCCGGTCTCGCCGGCGGCCTTGGCGAAGGCACGTGCCAGGTCGCCGGTGCCGCCGGCGATATCCAGCACCTTCATGCCCGGCCGTACCGCGGCCACGGCCACGGTGTAGGCCTTCCAGGCACGGTGCAGGCCCAGCGACAGCACGTCGTTCATGAGGTCGTAGTTCGTCGCCACCGAGTCGAACACACCACGCACGCGGCCGGCCTTCTCGTCCTCGTCGACGGTCTGGTAGCCGAAGTGGGTCTGGGCCATGGCGTGTTCTGCTTCTCGGTTCAATGGGAACTGCAGGCGCCGCCGCTGCCGGCCTTGACCATCGGCGCGTCGCGCTCGATGCCGGCGGCCTGCAGGCGTTCTTCATAGCGCCGCCAGCGTTCGGCTTCTTCGCTGCCCAGCTGGTAGAGGTAGCTCCACGAGAAGATGCCGGTGTCGTGGCCGTCGGAGAAGCGCGGCTGCACAGCGTAGTGGCCGACGGGTGTGATCTCGACGATGCCGACCTCGCGCTTGCCGGTCTGCAGCACCTCTTGTCCCGGGCCGTGGCCCTGCACCTCGGCCGAGGGCGAATACACGCGCATCAGCTCGAAGGGGATGCGGAAGATCTTGCCGTCGTCGAAGCCGATTTCGAGCACACGTGTGGCCTGGTGCAAGGTGAGGGCGGTGGGTTGGGGCGTGGTGTCCATGGGTCGATTACACCAGCACGCGCTCGATGCCACCGGCATTGGCCTTGGCCACGTAGGCCTGAAGCCAGTCCTCACCCAGCAGCACGCGCGCCATCTCGACGACGATGTAGTCGGCCTCGAGCAGGCCGCTCTTCATGTCGTCCTCGTAGCGCTGCAGGCCCTGCAGGCAGCTCGGGCAGCTGGTCAGGATCTTCACGTTGGCCTGCGCCGCGGTGCTCGGCGCCGGGTTCTGCGTCACGGACTTGGACATCAGGGCGCGCAGCGCGGTTTCGCCCTTCTTCAGCTCTTCTTCCTTGCGGAAACGGATCTGCGTACTGATGTCGGGGCGCGTGACGCCCAGCGTGCCGCTCTCGCCGCAGCAGCGTTCGTTCTTCAGCACGTTGGGGCCGACCAGCGCCTTCACGGTCTTCATCGGCTCCTGCAGCTTCATCGGGCTGTGGCAGGGGTCGTGGTAGAGGTAACCGGCGGCGTTGTCGGCGCTCAGCGTGATGCCCTTTTCGAGCAGGTACTCGTGGATGTCGACGATGCGGCAGCCAGGGAAGATGTCCTCGAACTTGTAGTCCTGCAGCTGGTCGTAGCAGGTGCCGCAGCTGACCACCACGGTCTTGATGTCGAGGTAGTTCAGCGTGTTGGCGACACGGTGGAAGAGCACCCGGTTGTCGGTGATCATCTTCTCGGCCTTGTCGAACTGGCCGCTGCCGCGCTGTGGGTAGCCGCAGCACAGGTAACCGGGCGGCAGCACGGTCTGCACGCCGGCGTGCCACAGCATGGCCTGCGTGGCCAGGCCGACCTGGCTGAACAGGCGCTCGCTGCCGCAGCCTGGAAAATAGAACACCGCCTCGGTCTCGGCCGTCGTGCCCTGCGGGTTGCGGATGATGGGAACGTAGTCCTTGTCCTCGATATCCAGCAGCGCACGCGCAGAACGCTTGGGCAGGCCGCCCGGCATCTTCTTGTTGATGAAGTGAATAACCTGTTCCTTCAGCGGCGCCGTGCCCAGCGTGGCCGGCGGTGCATCGGTCTGGCGGCGCACCAGCGGCCTGAGCAGGCCGTTCACGAACCGCTGCGCCTTGAAGGCGACGCCGACCATGCCCGCACGCATGAACTTGATGGTCTGCGGGTGGGTGGCGTTGAGGAAGAGCATGGCCACGGCCTTGCCGGGCCGGAAGCTCTGCTTGCCCATCTTGCGCAGCAGGTTGCGCATGTTCATGGTGACGTCGCCGAAGTCGATCTTCACCGGGCAAGGGCTCAGGCACTTGTGGCACACGGTGCAGTGGTCGGCGACGTCCTCGAAGTCTTCCCAGTGCTTGACGCTGATGCCACGGCGCGTCTGCTCTTCGTAGAGGAAGGCCTCGATGAGAAGAGAAGTGGCCAGGATCTTGTTGCGCGGGCTGTAGAGCAGGTTGGCGCGCGGCACATGGGTGGCGCACACCGGCTTGCACTTGCCGCAGCGCAGGCAGTCCTTGATGCTGTCGCTGATGGCGCCGATGTCGCTCTGCTGCATGATGAGCGACTCGTGCCCCATCAGCCCGAAGCTGGGTGTGTAGGCGGCGCTGAGGTCGGATGCACGCACCTCACCGGTGTTCGCGCGCAGCAGCTTGCCCTTGTTGAAGCGGCCCTCGGGGTCGACGCGGCGCTTGTAGTCGGCAAAGGGCGCCAGTTCGGCGTCGCTCATGAACTCGAGCTTGGTGATGCCGATGCCGTGTTCACCGCTGATCACGCCGCCCAGGCGCTTGGCCAGCGCCATCACGCGCGCCACGGCCTCGTGGGCCGTCTGCAGCATGACGTAGTGGTCGCTGTTGACCGGGATGTTGGTGTGCACGTTGCCGTCGCCGGCGTGCATGTGCAGCGCCACCCAGACGCGGCCGCGCAGCACTTCCTGGTGGATGCGGCGGCACTCGTCGAGCAGTGGCTTGAAGGCGTCGCCTGCCAGCAGGGCCTGCAGGGGCTTGAGGATCTGCGTTTTCCACGACGCCCGCCAGCGCCAGTCCTGCAGCATCGCGAAGCAGGTCTCGCCGGGCTGGCCGTCGTCACCGGGCTGCACCACGTCGAGCTGGTCCAGCCAGTGCTGCCACACGGCACGCACCTCGGCCAGCAGCGCCAGTGCCTGCTGCACGCGGTCTTCCAGCAGCTCGGCGCCGGGCAGTTCGCCGGCGTCTTCGCCGCGGCCTAATGGCAATCCGTTGGGCAGGTTGCCACGGCGGAAGAAGGCGGCCAGCGCATCCACCAGTTCGAGCTTGTTGCGCAGGCTCAGCTCGACGTTGATGCGCTCGATGCCGTCGGTGTATTCGCCCATGCGCGGCAGCGGGATCACCACGTCTTCGTTGATCTTGAAGGCGTTGGTGTGCTTGGCGATGGCGGCCGTGCGCTTGCGCTCGGACCAGAACTTCTTGCGCGCGTCGGCGCTGACGGCCGTGAAACCTTCGCCGGCGCGTGAATTGGCGATGCGCACCACCTCGCTGGCGGCGCGCGCCACGGCGTTTTCATCGTCGCCGACGATGTCGCCCAGCAGCACCATCTTCGGCAGGCCCGAAGCGCTCAGCGCACGCTTGCTCTTGGTGGCGTAGCCGACGGCCTTGAGGTAGCGGTCGTCCAGGTGTTCCAGGCCGGCCAGCAGCACACCCTGGTCGGCCAGCGAGAACAGGTAGTCCTTGATCTCGACGATGCTCGGCACCGCGTCCTTCGGGTTGCCGAAGAACTCCAGGCACACGGTACGGATGTGGCTGGGCATGCGATGCACGATCCAGCGCGCGCTGGTGATGAGGCCGTCGCAGCCTTCCTTCTGGATGCCCGGCAGCCCGGCCAGGAACTTGTCGGTGACGTCCTTGCCCAGGCCTTCCTTGCGGAAGACGCGGCCGGGGATGTCCAGCTGCTCGCTGCGCTCGAGCTTCTTGCCCGTGGCGTCGAAGTACTTCAGCTCGAAGCTGGCGACGGCCACGTCGTGGATCTTGCCCAGGTTGTGGTTCAGCCGCTTGACTTCCAGCCACTTCGCGTCGGGCGTGACCATGCGCCAGCTGGCCAGGTTGTCCAGCGCCGTGCCCCACAGCACCGCCTTCTTGCCGCCGGCGTTCATCGCGATGTTGCCGCCGATGCAACTGGCTTCGGCCGAGGTCGGGTCGACGGCAAAGACGAAGCCCGCCTTCTCGGCCGCGTCGGCCACCCGCTGCGTCACGACACCGGCTTCGCTGGTGATCGTGGCCACCGGCGCACTCAGACCCGGCAGCGTGACGAGTTCCACCTCGCCCAGGGCTTCGAGCTTCTCGGTGTTGATGACCGCGCTCTGCCAGGTCAGCGGCACCGCGCCGCCGTTGTAGCCGGTGCCGCCGCCGCGCGGGATGATGGTCAGGCCGAGTTCGATGCAGCCGGCCACCAGCGCGGCCATCTCGGCCTCGCTGTCGGGCGTGAGCACGACGAAGGGGTACTCGACGCGCCAGTCGGTGGCGTCGGTGACGTGCGAGACGCGGCTGAGGCCGTCGAACTTGAGGTTGTCCTTGGCGGTATGGCGACCGAGCACGCGGCGCGTGGCCTTGCGCAGGTCCCAGACGGCGCGGAATCGTTCGGCGAAGTTGTCCACCGCGCCACGCGCGGCGGCCAGCAGCTCACCCACCAGCGCGTCGCGCTGCACGTCGGCGGCGGGGTCGCGGCGTTTGGCGACCTCGCCCAGGCGGTGGTTCAGCGCCTCGATCAACATCGCCCGCCGCTTCGGGTTGTCGAGCAGGTCGTCTTCCAGGTAAGGGTTGCGCTGCACCACCCAGATGTCGCCCAGCACCTCGTAGAGCATGCGTGCGCTGCGCCCGGTGCGGCGCTCCTGGCGCAGCAGGTTCAGGATCTCCCAGGCGCGCACGCCCAGAAGGCGCAGCACGATCTCCCGGTCGGAGAACGAGGTGTAGTTGTAGGGGATCTCGCGCAGGCGGACGGCGCCGGTGTCGGCTGCCTCGGTGCGCGTGGCCTGGATGAGCGGCAACGGTGCATTCATAGGGTTATCGAGAATGTAACGCAGGGGCCGGGTCAAGCCGCCTGCAGGGCCAGCCCGGTGCGGCGGGTTATCCCCGTTGCCGCAGGGCAACCATCCGTGACAGAAACGGCACTGTCATGCAGGCCGACCATACTTGCGGGCTGCCTTCCATCCAAAAGACTGCAGGAGAGACCATGCGACTCAAGTTCTTCAGCCCCGCCGTGCTTGCGGCAGCGGCCTTTTTTGCGCTGCCCGCCCACGCCCAGACCGAGATCCAGTGGTGGCACTCGATGACCGGCGGTCTGAACGACTGGGTCGTCGGCCTGGCCAATGATTTCAATGCCAGCCAGAAGCAATACAAGATCGTGCCGACCTACAAGGGCCAGTACGCCGAGTCGATGACCGCCACCATCGCCGCCTTTCGCGCCGGCAATGCGCCGCACATCGTGCAGATCTTCGAGGTCGGCACGGCCACGATGATGGCCAGCAAGGGCGCCATCGTGCCGGTGGGCAAGGTGCTGACCGACGCCGGCTACAAGTTCGACCCCAAGGCCTACATCCCGGCCGTGGTCGGCTACTACACCGCGCCCAACGGCCAGATGCTGAGCTTTCCGCTCAACAGCTCGACCACGGTGCTGAACTACAACAAGGACATGTTCAGGAAGGCGGGCCTGGACCCCAACAAACCGCCGCAGACCTGGCCCGAACTGGCCCTGGCCGCAGCCAAGCTCAAGGCCTCGGGCGTGGCCTGTCCGTTCACCACCAGCTGGGTCGGCTGGACGCAGCTGGAGAGCTTTTCGACCTGGCACAACACCCTGTTCGCGAGCGAGAACAACGGCTTCGGCGGCACCGGCGCGCGGCTGGTGGCCAACAGCCCGCTGCACGTGCGCCACATCGAGAACCTGGCCAACATGGCCAAGCAGGGCCTGTTCGTCTACCGCGGCCGCGACAACCGCGGCGACGCGCCGTTCTTCTCAGGCGAGTGCGCGATGGCCACGGCCAGTTCGTCGACCTACGCCAACATCAAGAAAAACGCCAAGTTCGACTTCGGCATCGCTTCGCTGCCCTATTACCCCGACGTGCCCGGCACGCCGCAGAACACCGTCATCGGCGGTGCTTCGCTGTGGGTGATGTCGGGCAAACCGGCAGCCGACTACAAGGGTGTGGCCGCCTTCTTCAACTACCTGACCGCGCCCGAGGTGCAGGCCAAGAGCCACCAGGCCACCGGCTACCTGCCGATCACGCTGGCGGCGCTGAACCTGACCGAGAAGTCGGGCTTCTACAAGGCCAATCCGGGCACCGATACGGCCGTCAACCAGATGATCCGCAAGACCACCGAGAAGTCGCGCGGCGTGCGCCTGGGCAACATGCTGCAGATCCGCGCCATCATCGACGAGGAACTCGAGCAGGTCTGGGCCGGCAAGCAGGGTGCCAAGGAAGCGCTGGACGCCATCGTCAAGCGCGGCAACGAGCAGCTCGAGCGCTTCGAAAAGGCGAACAAGGGCTGAAGGCCCTTGTTCGTTTCGCGGTAACGCCGATAGGTGTCACCGCCAAGCGAACGCGCCCCCAATGACCGTAGAAAAACGCGTCCGGTTCAAGAGCTGGTGGCTGCCCTGGGTGCTTGTCGCGCCGCAGATGGCCATCGTGCTGGTCTTCTTCTTCTGGCCCGCGGGGCAGGCGCTGGTGCAGAGCCTGCTGCAGGAAGACGCCTTCGGCACCAGCAGCGAGTTCGTCGGCCTGCAGAACTTCGTGCGTCTGTGGCAGGACGAGTCCTACCTGGCCTCGTTCAAGACCACCGCGGTGTTCTCGGTTCTGGTGGCCGGGCTGGGGCTGACGATATCGCTGGCGCTGGCCGTGATGGCCGACCGCGTGGTGCGCGGCGCCGGCGTCTACAAGACGCTGCTGATCTGGCCCTACGCCGTGGCGCCGGCGGTGGCGGGCGTGCTGTGGCTGTTCATGTTCGCGCCCTCGGTGGGCATCGTCAGCTTCTGGCTGCGCTCTGCCGGCATCGAGTGGGACGCGCTGCTGAACAGCCGCCACGCGATGACGCTGATCGTCATGGCCGCAGTCTGGAAGCAGGTCTCCTACAACTTCCTGTTCTTCCTGGCCGGGCTGCACAGCATCCCCAAGAGCCTGGTCGAGGCCGCAGCCATCGACGGCGCCGGCCCCTGGCGGCGCTTCTGGACGGTGCAATTCCCGCTGCTCACGCCCACCACTTTCTTCCTGCTCGTCATCAACATCATCTACGCCTTCTTCGACACCTTCGCCATCGTCGACGCGGCCACCTCGGGCGGGCCGGGCAAGGACACCGCGATCCTGGTCTACAAGGTCTACTTCGACGGCTTCAAGGCGCTCGACCTGGGCGGTTCGGCGGCGCAGAGCGTGGTGCTGATGGTCATCGTGATCGCCTTGACGGTGGTGCAGTTCCGCTACGTCGAGAAGCGCGTCAACTACTGAAAGGCTCGGGTCTGAACGATGGTCGAGAACCGCCCTTTGGCCGACACGCTGGCGCATCTGGTGCTGTTGCTGGGTGTGCTGATCGTCGCCTTCCCGGTCTACATCACCTTCATCGCGAGCACGCAGACGGCCGAGGCCATCGTGCAGAACGTGCCGATGTCGCTGCTGCCCGGCGACCAGCTGATACCGAACTACACGCGGGCCCTGGTGGGCAGCAACACGCAGGGCGGCAGCAACCCGCCGGTGGCGCCGATGATGATGGTCAGCCTGATCACGGCGCTGGTGATCGCGGTGGGCAAGATCGCCATCTCGCTGCTCAGCGCCTTCGCCGTCGTCTACTTCCGCTTTCCGCTGCGCAACTTTGTGTTCTGGATGATCTTCGTGACGCTGATGCTGCCGGTGGAGGTGCGCATCCTGCCCACCTACAAGGTCGTCTCCGATCTCGGCATGCTCAACACCTATGCCGGGCTGACCATTCCGCTCATCGCCTCGGCCACCGCCACCTTCCTGTTCCGCCAGTTTTTCCTCACCGTGCCCGACGAACTGGTCGAGGCCGCGCGCATCGACGGCGCGGGCCCGATGCGCTTCTTCTGGGACGTGCTGCTGCCGCTGTCGCGCACCTCGATCGCGGCGCTGTTCGTGATCCAGTTCATCTACGGCTGGAACCAGTACCTGTGGCCGCTGCTGATGACCACCAGCGAAGACATGTACCCGGTGGTGATGGGCATCAAACGCATGATCACCGGCGGTGACGCCGCCACCGAGTGGAACGTGGTGATGGCCACGGCCATCCTGGCCATGCTGCCACCGGCGCTGGTCGTCATCCTGATGCAGAAGTGGTTCGTCAAGGGCCTGGTCGACACCGAAAAGTAAAAACGAGACATGGGCGCCATCGCACTCCGCAACGTCGAGAAGACCTACGGCCACGGGCCGAAGGCCGTGAAGGTGATCCACGGCGTTTCCGCCGAGATACCCGACGGCGAGTTCATCGTCATCGTCGGGCCCAGCGGCTGCGGCAAGAGCACGCTGCTGCGCATGGTGGCGGGGCTGGAAGAGATTACCGGCGGCGAGATCGACATCGGCGGGCGCGTCGTCAACAAGCTCGAGCCGGCCGAGCGCGACATCGCGATGGTGTTCCAGAACTACGCGCTCTACCCGCACATGAGCGTCTACGACAACATGGCCTACGGGCTGAAGATCGCCAAGCTGCCGAAGGCCGAGATCGAGACCCGCGTGCAGAAGGCCGCCAGGATCCTGGAGCTGGGCGGCCTGCTCGACCGCAAGCCGCGCCAGCTGTCTGGCGGCCAGCGCCAGCGCGTGGCCATGGGCCGCGCGATCGTGCGCCAACCGCAGGTCTTCCTCTTCGACGAGCCGCTGTCCAACCTGGACGCCAAGCTGCGCGCCGCCACCCGGCTGGAGATCCGCAAGCTGCACGCCGAACTCGGTGTGACCTCGCTCTTCGTCACTCACGACCAGGTCGAGGCGATGACGCTGGCGCAGCGCATGATCGTGATGAACGCCGGCCGCATCGAGCAGATCGGCACGCCCGAACAGGTCTACGGCCAGCCCGCCAGCACCTTCGTCGCGGGTTTCATCGGCAGCCCGCCGATGAATCTGCTGCACGGCCAGGCCGAAGGCGCGCGGTTCACCATCGACGCTGCCGACGGATCGGCAGCGCCGCCACTCTCGTTACCCGCAGCGGCCCCGCGCACGGGTGCGTTGACGCTGGGCGTGCGGCCAGAACACGCCGAACTGCGGCCCGACGGCGCGTGGCCGCTGAAGGTGGAGATGCTCGAGATGCTGGGTGCCGAACGCCTGGTCTACGGCCACCTCGGCACCACCCTGTTCACGCTGCGCCTGGACGCCACGCTGACGCCGCCGCGGCCCGGCGACACCGTGCCGCTGCACGTGTCCCGCGAGCACCTGCACTGGTTCGACCGCAGCAGCGGGCAGCGCCTGGCATGACACGGCCCTGGCCGCTGCCTTTCTGGATCGCCCACCGCGGCGCCGGCAAGCTGGCGCCCGAGAACACGCTGGCCGCCTTCCGCGTCGGCGCGGCCCACGGCTACCGTGCCTTCGAGTGCGACGTGAAGCTCAGCGCAGACGGCCTGCCCTTCCTGCTACACGACAGCATGCTGGACCGCACCACCGACGCCCGCGGTGTGGCAGGTGACCGGCCCTGGGCCTCGCTGTCGCGTCTGGATGCCGGGAGTTGGCACTCACCCGCCTTCGCCGGCGAGCCGCTGCCCAGCCTGGACACCATCGCCGACTTCGTGCAGCGCAATGGCCACGCGCTGAACCTCGAGATCAAGCCCACGTCGGGCCTTGAACACGCCACCGGCGCGGCGGTGGGCGCGGCCTGCGCGCGTCTGTGGCCTGGCGCGGCGCCGCAGCTGCTGCTCAGTTCCTTCGAACCCGAGGCTTTGCGTGGCGCGCGCGACACCGCGCCGGCGCTGCCGCGTGCATTGCTGCTCGACAAGCTGCCGCCGCGCTGGTTCGAACTGGCCCAGGAACTGGGCTGCGTGGCCGTCATCACCCAACACCGGCTGATGGGTGCCGGCATGGCGGCGCAACTGCACGGCGCGGGGCTGCGAGCGCTGTGCTACACGGTGAACGTCCCTGCCGAGGCGCGGCGCCTGCTGGCGCAGGGCATCGACGGCCTGATCACCGATGCCGTGGACCGTTTTGCGCCGCAGGATTTCGCCGTCATCGAAAGCAGCGGCGCCGGCTAAGCGGTCTTCAAGCTGGTGGGTTGCGGACCTCGGCCTCAACGCCCAGCCACTCCGACTCCCGTTCCTGCTCGGGCAGCGACCTCAAGCCCCGGATCAAGGGCAACCGCCAGGCCACCACCACCAGCAGCACCGATACGCCACCCGCAAAGACCAGCGCCGCGCGCAGGCCCAGGTGGTCGCCCAGCCAGCCACCCAGCAAGGCACCGGGCGCAGCGGCCAGCAGCGTCAGCCAGCGCATGGTGGCCGTCATGCGCCCCAGCAGCGGCGCCGGCGTCACCGCCTGGCGCAGCGCCAGGAAGTTGATGAAGATGAACACCGCACCGGTCGTGAAGCTCATCAGCATCAGTGCAAATGCCGCCACGCCCCAGGCGTTGGCCGGCGCCGCCGCCAGCAGCAGCCAGCCGGCGCCGCAGATGGCGTAGCCCACCACCAGGCAGGGCCCGGGGCCGATGTGCTGGCTGACCCGCCGCCCGAGCACGCTGCCGGCGACGGTGCCCACGCCCATGCCCATGTAGCACAGGCCCACGGCGTGTTCGCTCAAGCCCAGCGTGCGCGTGGCGAAGAGGATCTGCACCGTGACCGCGGCGTAATGGCACATCTGCCACACCGCCATCAACACGCCCAGCGTGAGCAGCAGGCGGTTGCCGGTGACGAAGCGCAGGCCGACGCCGAGGTCGCGCCAGAAGTGGCCTGCGGGGCGCGGCTCGCGGCGTTCGGCGATGGGGATGCCGCGCAGGATGAGCGCCGAGCCCAGCAGCAGCACCGCGTTCACCAGCAGCGCCAGCGGCGCACCGAAAATCTTGATCAGCGCCCCGGCCAGGCCCGGCCCGACGACCTCGGCGCCCGAGGTCGCGAGTGCGTTCTTGGCATGCGCCTCGACCAGCCGTTCGCGTGCCACCACCTGCGTCAGCACGATCTGCGCCGCCGTGCCGGCCACGGTGTGCACGGCGCCGAGCATGAAACCCACGATGTAGAGCCAGCCCATCGACAGCCAGCCCAGCCACCAGGCCAGCGGCACGCTGGCGGCGGCCACGCCGATGAGCGACTCGCCGACCACGTAGACCGGCAGCTTGCGCACGCGGTCGAGCCAGACGCCCGACGGCAGCGACAGCAGCAGAAAGGGCAGCAGCTCGATCGCCGTCAGCAGGCCCATCTGGGTCGGCGTGGCCTGCAGCAGCACTGCCGCGGTGAGCGGCAGCGCCAGCATCATCACCTGGTTGCCGAAGGAACTGGTGAGGATGGACGTCCACAGCCGCCGGTAGGCGGCGTCGCGCAGCAGGTCGTCCGCGGGCAGGGTCGGCAGGCGCGAGAGCAGGCGTTGGAACAGGGGACGCTCGGCCGGTAGCGGGTCAGGACCGGTAGTCGGCGTTGATGCTGACGTAGTCGTGCGAGAGGTCGCAGGTCCACACCGTCGTCTCGGCCGCACCGCGGTGCAGGTGCACCCGCACCGTGATCTCGCTCTGTTTCATCACGCGCTGGCCGTCGGCCTCGCTGTAGCTGGGCAGCCGCCCGCCCTGTTGCACGACATGCACGTCGTCGAGGAAGAGGTCGATCAGGCCCTGGTCGAGATCGGCGATGCCGGCGTAGCCCACCGCCGCCAGGATGCGGCCGAGGTTGGGGTCGCTGGCGAAAAAGGCCGTCTTGACCAGCGGCGAATGCGCGATGGCGTAGGCCGCCAGCTTGCACTCGGCCTCGTCGCGCCCACCCTGCACGCACACGGTGATGAACTTGGTGGCGCCTTCGCCGTCGCGCACGATGGCCTGCGCCAGGTGCTGCGCCACGGCAACCACGGCGTCGCGCAGCGCCCGCCCGTCGGCCGAGCCCAGCGACGTGATGGGCGCGTGGCCGGCCTGCTGCGTCGCCATGACGACGAACGAGTCGTTGGTCGAGGTGTCGCCGTCGATCGTGATGCGGTTGAAGCTGGCGTCGGCCGCGTCCTTGGCCAGTTCCTGCAGCAACGCAGGCTCGATCACCGCGTCGGTGGCCAGGAAACCCAGCATGGTGGCCATGTTCGGACGGATCATCCCGGCGCCCTTGCTGATGCCGGTGATGGTGACGCTTCGACCGCCGATGCTCAGCTGGCGCGACGCGGCCTTGGGCAGCGTGTCGGTGGTCATGATGCCGGAGGCGGCTTCGTCCCAACCGCCCGGCTGCAGCGCGGCCAAGGCCGCCGGCAGGCCGGCTTCTATGCGCTCGACCGGAAGCGTCTCCATGATGACGCCGGTCGAAAAGGGCAGCACCTGCGCTGACTGCACACCCATCAGGCCGGCCAGCGCGGCACAGCTGCGGCGGGCCCGCTGCAGCCCGTCGGCGCCGGTGCCGGCGTTGGCGTTGCCGGTGTTGATGACCAGCGCGCGGATATCGGCGCCGCCGGCCAGGTGTTCGCGGCACACCTGCACCGGCGCGGCGCAGAAACGGTTCTGCGTGAAGACGCCGGCCACCGCCGTGCCGGCATCGAGCGCGAAGACCACCAGATCGCGCCGGTTGGGCTTGCGCACACCGGCCATCGCAACGCCGATACGCACGCCGGGTACGGCCAGCAGGGCCTGGGGGTCGGGAGCCGTGAGATTGACGGGCATGGGGGCACTCGTGCTGCGGTGGGAAGGCCTGGTGATTGTAGAGAGCGCCCTTTCCGCCAGCAGGACTGGCGCCATAACGAAAAACCCCGCCGCAGCGGGGTGGGTTCAGAGCCGGACCGGCGGGCCGATCAGCGGCTGCTCGTCAACCTGGGTGCTGGCGGCGCGACTTCCCAACCGATGTCCTGGAACAGGCGGTAGGTAAGGTCTTGCGGCGGCAGCACCGACTGCGTCAGATCGCCGTTGATCGCCGGCTCCATCAGCTGGTTGCGCGACATGCTGGTGTCGAAGTGCGACACCGACGAACCACTTTGGAACGGGTTCGGCGCATACATCTGGGCGCGGCCCAGCGCGTCGGCACCGGCGTACTGGTTGATGACCAGGCCAATGGAGGCAAAAACCCCCGAGCCCGTGCGTGAACGCCGCTTCAGCGCTTCGCGCAGGTTGTTGCCGTCGTTCAGGAAGATGCGCACCGCGGTGATCGTGATCGTCGGGTCGGAGCCGCCCAGGCCGGCCGGGGCCACGGCATTCTCGACCGCGTTGTCGGAAATCAACACCGCCTTGGCACCGGCGTTCTGCGCGTTCTTCACCTTGACGGCGAAGCCGCAGGTGCCGCGGGCTATCAACGCCACGCGGCCATTCACCGCAGCGGCGTTGGCGGCGTTGAAGGGCTCGCAGCCCGCACCGGCACCTGCAGTCTGCTCGTTCACCGGCATGACCTCACCGAACACTGGCGTGCCGCCGATGGGGGCGCCGAAACTGGCCTCGCCGACGCGGTAGGTGCCCGCCACGGGGCCGGCAGCAGGGCCGCTGATAGTCACGCCGGCCAGGCCAAAGCGCAGCACGCTCGGGATGGCACCGGTGACGTTGGCGCCCGTCCAGACCAGCTTGTCCAGGCTGATGGCCGAAGCCACGCGCTCGGCGCTGGTCATGTCCTTCCAGAGCTTGCCGGTCACGCTGCCGAACAGGAAGTGGTCCCAGATGGCAGGAAACTGGTTGGGCGCCGTGCCCAGGAAGTTGCCGGTGGTGCCGCTGGTAAAGGTCTGGAAGCCCAGGCCGTGCCCCATTTCGTGCTGCAACACGGCGACGAAGTCGATCGCGGTGCCGTGGTTGCCGTCCAGGCCCAGATAGAAGGGCGAACCCGGCAGGCAGTTCGCGTTCAGACCCAGGTTGACGTTGAAGTTGGCGTTGATCTGCGGCGTATTGGCAGTGCCCTGGTAGATGCCGGAGATGCGGTTGGCCAGCGCGTACGAATACCAGGTGTTGGTCTGCGGCGCGTTGGCGAAGTTCGCGAACACCTGCGTCGCTCCGGCGCTGCCCAGCACACCCGAGGTGGCCGAGCAAGTCAAGGCGCTGAACTGCGCGTTGATGATGATGGGCTGGTTGCTGGTGAGCGTGGCGCCCCAGATGTTGGCCGCGTAGGTAAAGGCGATCAGCCGTTGTTCACCGAGCGTGGCGCCGGTGTTGCCGCCCACCGCCGAAGCCGGCGTCGTGTCGTTGAAGCCGACGCCCGCGGCGTTGATGTTGTTGATGATGATGGTGGCGGCCGCATGGGCCTGGCCCACGCCAGCCAGCGCGCCGACAAACGCGGCAGCGCCCAGCAGGGCCTTCACGGAGAGACGCTTAACGGACATGGGACTGCTCCTTCGACACCTGGCTGACACGCTTGGCAAAGGCCGGGGCCTTCAGGGCCTGCTGGGCGGCTTCGGTGCCGTTGACGCAGACCATTTCGATGCTGCCGTCGGCATTGCGACGGGCCACCGTGTACACCATCGTCGAAGCATCGAGCTCCTGGGCGATGCTGCCGTCGGCCAGCTTCTCGGGCTGCGGGTTGGCGCGGCCGCTGAGCATGCCGACCTTCTGGCCGCGTGCGGCGGCCTTCATCGACGCTGCCATGTTGGCGCGCGCCTGGGTGGCGTTGTCGGAACGCACCTGCACGTTCTGGGCGTGCGAGGCGGCGGCCAGCATCAGGCCGACCCCGAGCAGCGTGGCGAGGGAAGTCTTGCGCATGAGTTTCATGTGTTTTCGTCCTTCAAGCAGTGAAGCGGCGGCGCAGCAGCAGCGCCGCCACGCCCAGGCCCATCAGGCCATAGGTGGTGGGTTCGGGAACGGCGGTGACGGCCATGTCGTCGATGCCGATGTAGTTGCCGGCGGTGGCCACGTTGGACACCACGTAGCGGAAGGCCAGTCGGCCGGTGGTCGGCACGTCCAGGCCGAATAGCGAGTAGCTCAGGTTGACCCAGCCGGTGCTGGACGAGGCCTGGAAGCTGCCCAGCAGGCTGCTGAAGTCGCCCACGCTGCTGGCTGTGGCGCCGACGTCGGTGCTGGCCCCGTTGGCGCTGAAGCGCACCTCGACCCGGTCGAGGAAGCCGTCACCCGCGGTTCGCGCCAGGAAGGACACGATGCTGCTGGCGTCGAGCGTCAGCACCGGTGTGAACAGCCAGTTGCTGATGGCGCCGGTGGCGTTACTGGTGCCCAGGAAGTTGGCTGCGACATAGGCGTCCGCCGCGCCCGAAGCCGCTGCAAAGATGCCGCTATTGCCCTGGAACCAGCTCGTGCCGACGGGGGCCGTGCTGTTGTTCGCCTGCACCCAGCCCGAGGCCGTGAGCCCGGCGACATCGTTGAAGCTCTCGGAGAGCACGGTGTCGGCCTGCGCACCGGCGGCGGAGGCCGCCAGGACGAGCCCGGCGATCAGCTTTTTGCTTGTCAATTCACACCTCTGGAGAAGGAAGGTAATGAACGACGATATGCACGTGCCGGGCCCGCTTCAACCCGCGACTGCGGGGGGAGCTCGTTAACCCTGAAAAATCCGCCCACCGGGCGGGCGTGCCGGGGCCGGCAACCCGGCGTCAGGCCAGACGGCCGTGGCAGGCCTTGTACTTCTTGCCGCTGCCGCACGGGCAGGGGTCGTTGCGCCCCACCTTGGGCAGGTCCTGCACCACGGTGTCGGGGTCGGCCACCTGTGACACGCTGCCGTCCTCGTTGGGGTGGGTGTAGGTCACGTTCGACAGCTGCCCAGCCTGCGCCCCCAGCGCCTGGGCGGCCTCGGCCACCTGGTCCTGGCTCTGGATGCGCACCGTCATCAGCACGCGGGTGACTTCCATCTTCACCACGTCGAGCAGCTGGCTGAAGAGCTCGAAGGCCTCGCGCTTGTATTCCTGCTTCGGGTTCTTCTGCGCGTAACCGCGCAGGTGGATGCCCTGGCGCAGGTAGTCCAGCGCGGCCAGGTGTTCACGCCAGTGGCTGTCGATGGACTGCAACAACACCATGCGCATGAAGGGCGTGAACTGCTCGGCGCCGACGAGTTCGACCTTGGCCTTGAAGTGCGCGTCGGCGGCTGCGACGACCTTGTCGGCGATGTCGTCGTCGGTGATCGAGTCGCTGCCTTCCACCGTCGCCTTCAGCGCCACCTCGAACTGCCATTCGTCGCGCAGCAGGCGCTCCAGGCCGTCCAGGTCCCACTGCTCTTCCAGCGTGCCGGCGGGTACGTGGGCGCGCACGATTTCCGTCATCGCGCTCTTGCGCAGGTTGCCGATCTGCTCGTCGAGACTCGTGGCCTCCAGGATCTCGTTGCGCTGCTGATAGATGACCTTGCGCTGGTCGTTGCTGACGTCGTCGTATTCCAGCAGTTGTTTGCGCACGTCGAAGTTGCGCGCCTCGACCTTGCGCTGCGCGCTCTCGATGCTGCGGTTGACGATGCCGGCCTCGATGGCCTCGCCCTCGGGCATCTTCAGGCGGTCCATGATGGCGCGCACGCGGTCGCCCGCGAAGATGCGCATCAGCGGGTCGTCGAGCGACAGGTAGAAGCGCGATGCGCCGGGGTCGCCCTGGCGGCCCGAACGGCCGCGCAACTGGTTGTCGATGCGCCGGCTTTCGTGGCGCTCGGTGGCCACGATGCGCAGCCCGCCGGCAGCCGTCACCTGCTCGTGCAGCGCCTGCCACTCGTCCTTGAGCTGCTGCGCGCGCACCTGGCGCTCTTCATCCGACATCGCCGGGTCGGCTTCCAGGAACTGGACCTGTTTCTCGACGTTGCCACCCAGCACGATGTCAGTGCCGCGGCCGGCCATGTTGGTGGCAATGGTGATGACACCCGGCCGCCCGGCCTGGGCCACGATCTCGGCCTCCTTGGCGTGCTGCTTGGCGTTCAGCACCTGGTGCGGCAACTTGGCCTTCTTCAGCAATTCGCTGATGAGTTCGCTGTTCTCGATGCTGGTGGTGCCGACCAGCACAGGCTGGCCACGTTCGTGGCAGTCGCGGATGTCGAGCGTGACGGCGTCGAATTTTTCGTTCGTCGTCTTGTAGATGAGGTCGTTGTCGTCCTTGCGGATCGTCGGCCTGTTCGGCGGGATGACGACGGTTTCCAGGCCATAGATCTCCTGGAATTCATAGGCTTCGGTGTCGGCCGTGCCGGTCATGCCGGCGAGCTTGCCGTACATGCGGAAGTAGTTCTGGAAAGTGACCGAGGCCAGGGTCTGGTTCTCGCTCTGGATTTGCACGCCTTCCTTGGCCTCGACGGCCTGGTGCAGGCCGTCGCTCCAGCGCCGGCCCGTCATCAGGCGGCCAGTGAACTCGTCGACGATGATCACTTCGCCGTTCTGCACGACGTAATGCTGGTCGCGGTTGTAGAGCTGGTTGGCCCGCAGCGCCGCGTAGACGTGGTGCATCAGCGCGATGTTGGCCGGGTCGTAAAGGCTGGCGCCTTCGGGCAGCAGGCCGGCCTCGGCCAGCAGTTGCTCGGCCTTCTCGTGGCCGGATTCGGTGAGGAAAACCTGGTGCGACTTCTCGTCGACCGTGAAGTCGCCGGCGTCGATGACACCTTCACCGGTGCGGATGTCCTCTTCGCCGATCTGCTTCTTCAGCTGCGGGACGATGGCGTTGATGCGCACATACATCTCGGTGTGGTCTTCGGCCTGGCCGCTGATGATCAGCGGCGTGCGCGCCTCGTCGATGAGGATGGAGTCGACCTCGTCGACGATGGCGTAGTTCAGGCCGCGCGCGACGCGGTCGCGCGTCTCGAGCACCATGTTGTCACGCAGGTAGTCGAAGCCGAACTCGTTGTTGGTGCCGTAGGTGACGTCGGCGGTGTAGGCGGCCTGTTTCTCCTCACGCCCCATGCCGGGTACGTTGACGCCCACCGTCAGGCCGAGGAAGGTGTACAGGCGCCCCATCCATTCGGCGTCGCGCCGGGCCAGGTAGTCGTTGACGGTGACCACGTGCACACCCTTGCCAGCGATGGCATTCAGGAAGACCGGCAGCGTGGCCATCAGCGTCTTGCCTTCGCCGGTGCGCATTTCGGCGATTTTCCCCTGGTGCAGCGCGATGCCGCCGCTGAGCTGGACGTCGAAGTGGCGCATCTTCAGCGTGCGTTTGCCACCTTCACGCACGACCGCGAAGGCCTCGGGCAGCAGATCGTCGAGCTCGGTGCCGGCGGCCACGCGCTGGCGGAACTCGCCGGTCTTGGCGCGCAACTCGTCGTCGCTCAGTTTTTCGAACTGGGTTTCGAGCGCGTTGACCTGGTCCACGATGCGCCGGTAGGTCTTCAGCAGGCGTTCGTTTCGGCTGCCGAAAATCTGGGTCAGGATCTTGGGAAACATGCGGCGTCGGGCTCTCGGGGTTCAAGGGCGGTGCAGGGGTGCAGGGGCCACGCGCATCGGCGTCGCCTGCCAGGCCCGTCGACGGGTCCGTCAACGGGTCGGGCAGGCTTGAGCAGGTCCATGTGGGGTCGCTGCGCCGGTCTGCAACATGGGCGGGCCGGCGTGCTTCACACGCCGCGGCCCCGCTGTGCTAGGTCGAACACAAAGCATTCAAGTTTACCACCCGGCCCCGCACCGGCCGGGCCGGGGTGTTGCGAGCCGCTCAGCGACGGCGTGCCGGTAGCGCCGCCTGTGGCGCCAGCGGCCCGGCCAGGAAACGTGCCGGATCCTGCGGCACGCCGTCCACCAGCACCTCGAAGTGCAGGTGGGCGCCGGTCGAGCGCCCCGAGTTGCCCACCTGGGCCACCACCTGGCCCCGGCGCACCAGCGCACCCACCGGCACGGCGATGGAAGCGCAATGCGCGTAGCGCGTGACGAGGCCGTTGCCGTGGTTGACTTCCAGCAGCTGCCCGTACTCGGGATGGACCTCGATCGCCGAGACGATGCCGCCGGCAGCGGCGCGGATCGGCGTGCCGACAGCAGCGGGAAAGTCCAGGCCAGTGTGCAGCGCCGAGCGGCCGTTGAAGGGGTCGCGGCGGAAACCGAAGCCCGAGCCGAGGACGACGTCCACCGGCATGGCGCTGGGCACCATCAGCGCCGCCAGCCGGCTGGCCAGCAGGCGCGACTCGACGAGGGTTAAGAAGTCGGTGTTGAAGTCGGCCACCTCATCCAACCCCGACACCAGCCGCTGCAGCTGCTCGAGGCTGGGGCTGGGCAGCGGCACAAACGGCCCGCCGCGCCCGGCATCGGCCGCCGCCGCGCCGGATGCCGGACGGTGCGGCGGGTGGAGCTCGTCGACCTTCACGCCGGCCAGTCCCTGCACACGCTCGCCCATGGCTTCCAGGCGCACCAGCTTGGCCTGCATCTCGCCCACCTTCTGCGCGATGGCGTCGAGGTTGTCGCGCATGAATCGTTCGCGCTGCACGAGCTCGTCGCGCACGATCAGGCGCACCAGCGGGCTGACCACGGGCCAGCCTTCGCGTGCCGCCTTCAGGAAGACGAAGTGATAGACGGTGCCCGACAGCCCCAGCAGCACCGCCATCAGCACCAGCGCACCGAGCGCGAGCTGCCAGCGCGTGAACTGAAGTACCCGGGTGTGGGCCAGGCGTCCGTGGGTGATCAGCAGTTGCATCTCAGCACCCAGGCCGCGGCGTCGCGGCGGGTTCGCAAGGCAGCTGCGGTTTGCATGGCGTGGACATTTAGACTCCCCTGAAGATGAGCACCCCCGGCCTCAAGGACCAGACCGTCGCCGCCGCGCTGGGCCGCAGCGAACCGTTGACCGGCCTGCTGCAGCGGGTGCGCGAGTCGAAGGCCCGGCTCGACGTTGTGGCACCGCTGTTTCCCACGGGCCTGGCGGGCGGCATCCGCGCCGGCCCGCTGGACGATACGGCCTGGGTGCTGCTCGTTTCGAATGCTGCCGCAGCCGCCAAGCTGCGCCAGATGCTGCCCGCGCTGGAAGGCGCGCTGCGTGAACGCGGCTGGCCCGGCCCGCCGATCAAGATCAAGGTGCTGCCGCGGGCCTGAAACGGCCCGCACCGCACGCATCAACACACTGTGGTGCCGGCTGTCCGAATCGAACGGACGACCTTCCGCTTACAAGGCGGGTGCTCTACCAACTGAGCTAAGCCGGCGGCCGGAAAAGATTGTAGGTGGCGGCCGTGACGCTATTTCACGCGCTTGAGCGTCGGGCGGCCGCCGGCCGGGCCGGCAGGTTCCGGCGGCATGTCGGTCGGCGGTTCGGGCGCCGGGCTGGCCGGCGGTGCCTGGGTCTCGCTGCTGGCCAAGCGCAGTCCGCGCACCGGTGAGGCTGCGAGGGCCGGTTCGGTGCGCGCCCCGGCATCGGTGGGCACCGGGAAAGCCATGCCCTGGCCATTCTCGCGCGCGTAGATGGCCACCACGTGGTCGACTGGCACGCGGATCTCGCGCGCCACGCCACCGAAGCGCGCCTTGAACTCGATGAACTCGTTGCCCAGCTGCAGCCCCGAGGTGGCCTCGAAGCCGACGTTGAGAACGATCTCGTTGTTCTTCACGTACTCCATCGGCACCTGCACGCCTGGGCCGACATACACCGCGAGATACGGTGTGAAGCCGTTGTCTGTGCACCAGTCGTGCAGCGCGCGCAGCAAGTAGGGCCGCGTCGAGGTGCCCTGGTTATCGCCGTCGGAAGACGTTGCCATCATTCTCGATTCCGTCAAGCGGACGCCGCGGATCCAGCTTCGCCGGGCCGCTGGCGTCGCCACCTTGAGGGGGAGTGGCGTGAGCCGCTCCGGGGGTGGCTCATTTCCGCATGACCTTCTCGGACGGCGTCAGCGCCTCGATGTAGGCCGGGCGCGAGAAGATGCGCTCGGCGTACTTCAGCAGCGGCACGGCGTTCTTCGACAGGTCGATGCCGTAATAGTCCAGGCGCCACAGCAGCGGCGCGATCGCCACGTCGAGCATGCTGAAGTCGTCGCCCAACATGTACTTGTTCTTCAGGAAGATGGGCGCCAGCTGCGTCAGGCGGTCACGGATCTGGTCGCGCGCCTTCTCCAACTGCTTCTCGGTCGCCTTGACGCTGCGGCCTTCGAGCAGGTTGACGTTGCTGAACAGTTCCTTCTCGAAATTGAACAGGAACAGACGCACGCGGGCGCGCGCCACCGGATCGCCCGGCATCAGCTGCGGGTGCGGGAAGCGCTCGTCGATGTACTCGTTGATGATGTGCGACTCGTACAGGATGAGGTCGCGCTCCACCAGGATGGGCACCTCGTTGTACGGGTTCATCAGCGCGATGTCTTCGGGCTTGGCGAAGATGTCCACGTCGCGGATCTCGAAGTCCATGCCCTTCTCGAACAGCACGAAGCGGCAGCGGTGCGAATAGGGACAGGTCGTTCCGGAGTACAGCACCATCATGGCGTCAGGCCTTTCTTGCTTGCTTCAATCTGCCAACGGGGGACGGCAGCGTCCCAAAAACAAAACGCAGTGGGGGCCGACGGCTCCCACTGCGCTGCAGGCCCGGGGCGAGCCCCGACCCTGCACAAAGCTCTACTTGATGTCTTTCCAGAACGCCGCGTTCAAGCGCCACGCGATGACCGTGAAGAAAGCCAGGAAGATCAGCACCCACACGCCCAGGCGCACCCGGTCGGCGCGGTTGGGTTCGCTCATCCAGTGCAGGAAGGCCACCAGGTCGGCCACGGCGTGGTTGTAGTCGGCGGGGCTCATCGTACCCGGCGTGATCTGCTCGAAGCCCTTGAAGACGTGCACCGACTTCGCCGGGTCGTGCGGGTCCTTCTCGTCGGCGTAGACGGCACGCTGCTGGCCCTGCAGTTCCCACAGCACGTGCGGCATGCCGACGTTCGGGAAGGCCAGGTTGTTCCAGCCCGTGGCCTTGGTCTCGTCGCGGTAGTAGGTGCGCAGGTAGGTGTAGAGGTAGTCGGCCCCGCTGCCCTGCTCCGAGGAACGCGAACGCGCCACCAGCGTCAGGTCGGGCGGCTGGGCGCCGAACCAGGCCTTGGCGTCCTTGGACGACAGCGAGGTCTGCATGGTCTCGCCGACCTTGGCGCCGGTGAAGATCAGGTTGGTGCTGATCTGCTCTTCGGTCAGGCCGATGTCGCGCAGCCGGTTGTAGCGCATGAAGGCCGCGGCGTGGCAGTTCAGGCAGTAGTTGGCGAACAACTTGGCGCCGTTCTGCAGCGCAGCCATGTCGTTGGCGCGCTCGGTCGGGAACTTATCCCACGCGACGCCACCGCCTGCGGCCTGGGCAGAGCCGCAGAACATCAGCGCGGCGAAGAGAGACAGGAATAGTTTTTTCATGAACAGAAGCTCCGCCGGATGCCTAGTGGGCCTTGAAGACCACGCGGTCGGGCACGGCCTTGAACTCACCGATGCGGCTCCACCAGGGCATCAGCAGGAAAAAACCAAAGTAGAACAGCGTGCCGGCCTGCGACACGAAGGTGCCGACGTCCGAAGGCGGCTTCACACCAAGGTAGCCGAGCACGGCGAAGTTGACGATGAACACGCCATACAGCGCCTTGTTCCAGCCCGGGCGGTAGCGGATGGACTTCACAGGGCTGCGGTCGAGCCAGGGCAGCGGGAACAGGATCATCACCGCCACGCCCATCACCACCACGCCCCAGAACTTGGCGTCGAAGGTCTTCAGCAGCACGGCCAGAACCAGCGCACCCACCAGCGGCGCAAACTTCCACAGCCCATCGAAGCCCCCCTTCAGGAAGGCCAGGATGCCGGCCACGCAGACCAGGCCGGCGAGCACGTTGACCATGTCGTCCGTGACGGCGCGCAGCATCGAGTAGTAGGGCGTGAAGTACCACACCGGCGCAATATGCAGCGGAGTCTGCAGCGGGTCGGCCGGGATGAAGTTGTTGTACTCGAGGAAGTAACCGCCGAACTCGGGCGCGAAAAACAGGATCGCGGTGAAGATCATCAGGAACACCGAGACGCCGACGATGTCGTGCACCGTGTAGTAGGGGTGGAAGGGAATGCCGTCGAGCGGGATGCCGGTCTTCGGGTCCTTCCTGGCCTTGATCTCGACGCCGTCGGGGTTGTTCGAACCCACGTCGTGCAGCGCCAGCAGGTGGGCCACCACCAGGCCCAGCAGCACCAGCGGCACGGCGATGACGTGGAAGGCGAAAAAACGGTTCAGAGTGGCGTCGCCGACGACGAAGTCGCCGCGGATCAGCAGCGCCAGGTCGGGGCCGATGAAGGGGATGGCAGCAAACAGGTTGATGATGACCTGGGCGCCCCAGTAGCTCATCTGGCCCCAGGGCAGCAGGTAGCCCATGAAGGCCTCGGCCATCAGGCACAGGAAGATCGCGACGCCGAAGATCCAGACCAGTTCGCGCGGCTTCTTGTAGCTGCCGTAGATCATGCCGCGCCACATGTGCAGGTAGACGCAGATGAAAAACGCACTGGCCCCGGTGGAGTGCATGTAGCGCACCAGCCAGCCCCAAGGCACGTCGCGCATGATGTACTCGACCGACTCGAAGGCCTTGGCGGCATCGGGCTTGTAGTGCATCACCAGGAAGATGCCGGTGACGATCTGGATCACCAGCACCAGCAGCGACAGGCTGCCGAAGAAGTACCAGAAGTTCATGTTCTTCGGAGCGTAGTACTCCGAGAGGTGAACCTTGTAGGCAGAGAACAGGGTCGGAAACCGGTTCTCGAGCCACACCGTCGTCTGCGTCAGCGCCGACGAACCGGCGGGCGCTTCCTTGAATTCAGCCATCTTGACCTCGAGGTTCTTGGGTTACTGCTGAAACGCTTCGGCTCAGGCCTTCTTGTCGTCGCCGATCACCAGCGTGGTGTCGGAGAGGTACATGTGCGGCGGCACTTCGAGGTTGTCGGGCGAAGGCTTGTTCTTGTACACACGGCCGGCCATGTCGAAGGTGGAGCCGTGGCAGGGACAGAAAAAGCCGCCCGCCCAATCGTCGGGCAGCGAGGGCTGGGCGCCGGGCTGGAACTTGTCCGAAGGCGAGCAGCCCAGGTGAGGGCAGATGCCCACGCCGATGAAAAACTCGGGCTTGATCGAACGCAGTTCGTTCTTGGCGTAGGCCGGGATCGGCAGCTGCTTGCGGTCCGAGTGGGGGTCAGCCAGCAGCGGATCGAGCTTGGGCAGAGCGGCCAGCTGCTCGGGCGTGCGGCGCAAGATCCACACCGGCTTGCCGCGCCATTCGACGGTCATCTTCTCGCCAGGCTGCAGTGCGCTGATGTCCACCCGCACCGGCGCGCCGGCAGCGCGTGCGCGTTCGGACGGCGCAAAGGTGCTGACAAAGGGCACAGCCACCGCAGCGCCACCGACGGCACCAGCGCCACAGGTGATGGCGATCCAGGTGCGCCGGCTCTGGTCGACGGTGGGTTCGACGATGGCGTCGCTCATGAGCTTCCTCGGTATGCTGCAAGGGTTCGGGTTAACTTGGAATTCTAGCCGAGGCGCCTTCGCGAGACTGACACGCGGCCACCCCGCGCACTGCTCGGCCATTGACGCGGCGCCGCCACGCCTCTACCGTGCGGCCCGCCACGATGCCCCGAGGCGGCCGCAGCGCCCCCGCACGACGACACAGGAGAGAGCACCCCATGAGCTTCAGCTCGGAATTCAAGGAATTCGCCCTCAAGGGCAACGTCATGGACCTCGCCGTCGGCGTGATCATCGGTGGCGCCTTCGGCAAGATCGTCGATTCGCTGGTCGGCGACATCATCATGCCAGTCGTGGGCCAGATCTTCGGCGGGCTGGACTTCAGCAACTACTTCTTCGCGCTGTCGGGGCAGACCGCGACCACGCTGATCGAGGCCAAGAAGGCCGGCGCGGTGTTTGCGTACGGCAGCTTCATCACCATCCTGATCAACTTCGTCATCCTGGCCTTCATCATCTTCCTGATGATCAAGCAGATGAACCGCCTGAAGCGCGAAGCCCCACCGCCTGCCCCCGCCGCCCCGGCGCCGACGCCCGAGGATGTGCTGCTGCTGCGCGAGATCCGCGACGCGCTCAAGCGCTAGGCCCGCTGGCAGCAGGCCCAGCGCCGGCGCCCGACGGGGGGATGCCGCATACTTGAAAGCCTCCCTTCGGGTTGCGTTCTGGCAACCTCGCCCTTCATGAAGCCGAACCCCATCCATCGCCTGCCTGCGCCGCTGGAGGCGGCCATCCAGCGCCTGAAGATGGCCGCCAGGCAGGCCGCCGAACGCACCGTCGAGAGCCTGGGCCTGGCCGCCCTGGCCGCCCACCACGCCTACCAGCGTGACGGCCTGCTCGAGGCCCAGTTCGAGCTCAACCGCAAGTCGGCGATCTTCGCGCTGACCTTCAACGACGCGCTCGACGAACGTGTTCTGCGTGAACTCGGTGCCCAGGGCGGCGCCGGCCCCGCCGCCACGGTCCCGGCGCCGGGTGCCGCCGCGCCGGCCACCGATTGGGGTTCGCTGAGCCTGGTCGAGGACAAGGAGGTCGAGGCCCAGATCTCGGCCGAACGTTTCGGCATGGAGGTGGCCCAGGCCTGCGAGTGGGAACTGCGCGAGCTCGAGGGCTACGTCAGCGCCCTGCTCGGCGACGCCGGCGGCGCGCGCGACCGCAACCCGTTGCGGCCCGACATCGTCGGCTACGCCGTGATCCGCGGCGTCGACGCGCTGTCCGAGCGGCCCGAGGTACGCAAGGTGCTGTCGGCAGAGTTCAGCCGCACGCTGAACGCCGTGCTGCGCCAGACCTATGGCGACATCGTGGCCGACCTGCGCCGTGCCGGCGTGCAGCCGCTGGGCCTGATGGTGCGCCACCGGCCCGCGCGCGGCGGCGGCACCTCGGTCAGCGGCAGCGAAGGCGAGGCCCAGAGCCATGCCGATGGCCTCGGCGCGCAGGAGGCCGCGGGGGGCGACCGCGGCCCCGGCGCGCGCGCCGGCTTTGGTCCTGGCGACGCCGCGCGGCGCACCGGCCCGGGCTTCGGCGCGTCCACGCGTGCCGGCGCCCACACCAGCCGCGGCGGCATGTCGTCCGGTCACCACGGCACGCCGCTGGGCCATGTCGACCCGGCGCTGATGTCGCTGATCCGCCGCCTGGCCTACGACGGCGGCGGTGGCGCCACCGGCGGCAGCGACGGCTATGTCAGTGCCTACGGCGACGATGGCGGCGCCGCCATGGCGCTGCCGCAGAACCTGATCCACGCCCACCGCGACGAACTGCGCCAGGCCTCGCGCGGCACGCTCGATCACATGGTGATCGACGTCATCGGTTTCCTCTTCGACCAGATCCTGGCCGACCCCAAGGTGCCGCCGCAGATGGCGCGCCAGATCGCACGCCTGCAGCTGCCGGTGCTGCGCGCCGCGCTGGGCGACCCGAGCTTCTTCTCGTCGCGCAAGCACCCGGTGCGGCGTTTCATCAACCGCATCGCTTCGCTGGGCTCGGCCTTCGAGGACTTCGGCGACGCCGGTGCACAGGCCTTCCTGGGCAAGATCAAGGCGCTGATCCACGAGGTGGTGGAAGGCGACTTCGACCAGATCGAGCTCTACGAACAAAAGCTGGCGGCGCTGGAGGCCTTCACCAGCGAACTCGCCGGCAGCGACAGCCCCGACCAGGGCGCCACCGCCGCGCTGCTCACCGAGAAGGAAGACCAGCAGCGTCTGCGCCAACTCTACGCGCAGCGTGTCGACGGTGATCTGCAAGGCGTGCAGGCGCCGCCTTTCCTGCGCGACTTCATCAGCCAGGTCTGGAGCCAGGTGCTGCTGCGCGGCGCCGAACAGGACGGCGCCGAAGGTGCACTGCTGCAGCGCCTGCGCAACGCCGGCCGCGAGCTCTACCTCAGCGTGCAGCCCAAGCCCACGCCGGCGCTGCGCAAGGCCTTCCTGGCCCAGCTGCCCAAGCTGATGCAGGAGCTGACCGAGGGCATGAACCTCATCGCCTGGCCCGAGGCGGAGCGGCGCAAGTTTTTCGGCCTGCTGATGCCGGCCCATGCCGAGGCGCTGAAGAACACCAGTGGCAGCCAGCTCGACATCAACCTGATGGCGCGCCAGGTGGACGGCGCGCTGCGCAAGCCGCCACCCACGCGCGAAGACCTGCGCTCGGCCAGCCTGCCCGTGCTGACCGAAGAGGTGCCCGCGGTGCAGTTCAGCGCCGACGAGGCGAAGCGGGTCGGGCTGGTGCAGGAATCGGCGGTGAACTGGAACGGCGTGGTCGACATCGACATCACCGCGCAGGCCGAGGCGGCCGAGGCCGCGGCGGCATCACCGCCGCTGCCCGGCCTGCCGACGCCCACCGAACCGGCCGAGCCGACCGAAGGGCGCGCGCTGGCCGAGCACCTGGAGATCGGCTTCGCCTACCAGATGCACCTCGACGACAAGTGGCAGAAGGTGAAGTTGACCCACATCAGCCCGGCGCGCAGCTTTTATGTCTTCACCCACGGCGGCCGCCACCGGAAGATGGTGTCGCTGACGCAGCGCATGCTGACCCGCCTGTGCGAGACCGGGCGCCTGCGTGCCTACGAAAGCGCCTACCTGATCGAACGCGCGACGGCGCGTGCCCGGCGCCAACTGGCCGCCCTGGCCAGCGCACCGGCCACCCGCTGAGCTGCCGCGTTCAGCGCGGCGCGGCGGCCTGCACCAAGCGGCGCGCCATGCGCAGCGCCGCCACCAGACTGGCCGTGTCGGCCAAGCCCCGGCCCGCGATGTCGAAGGCCGTGCCGTGGTCGGGGCTGGTGCGCACGAAGGGCAGGCCCAGGGTGACGTTGACACCCTGCTCGACGCCCAGGTATTTCACCGGGATCAGCCCGTGGTCGTGTGTCATCGCCACGACGAGGTCGAACTCACCGCGGCGCGCACGCATGAACACCGTGTCGGGCGCGTAGGGGCCGCTGGCATTCAGGCCTTCAGCCACCGCGGCCTGCACCGCCGGGCCGATGATGTGGATCTCCTCGTCGCCGAAGAGCCCGCCCTCGCCGGCATGCGGGTTGAGGCCGGCCACCGCGATGCGCGGCGGCCCGTCGCACCAGGCCGCCGCGGCCTGGTGGGCGATGCGCAGCGTCTGCAGCACGGCGTCGTAGGTGACTTCGTCGATGGCGCGGCGCAGCGACAGGTGGATGGTGACCAGCACCACGCGCAGCTCGTGGTTGGCCAGCATCATGCGCACCGGCGGCGGGCGCGCACCGGGTGCGGCCGCCAGGGCCTGCAGCATCTCGGTGTGGCCTGGGTAGGGCACGCCGGCGGCCGAGAGTGCTTCCTTGTGGATGGGCGCCGTGACGATGCCTGCGCCCTGCCCGGCCAACATCAGCCGCACGGCTTCTTCGATGCAGCGCGCTGCGGCCGCGCCGTTGCGCGCGTCGATCTGCCCCAGGGGCAGCGCCGCCAAGCTTTCGGGCAGACCCGGTGGCCGCAGCACCGGCAGGCAGCCCGGGGGCACGTCGGCCAGGTCTGCGGGCGTGTTGATGACTGCCGTCATCGGGCTGCCGGCGCGGCGCAGCACTGCCGGGTCGCCCAGCACCACGGCGTCGGCCAGCTCGCCGGCCTGGAAGGCGCGCACGATGATCTCGGGGCCGATGCCGGCGGCGTCGCCCATCGTCACCAGCAAGGGCTTCATACAGCCCCCAGGGCGCAAAACGCGCCCGCCCCCCGAGGGGGAGCGAGCCGTCTTGGGGCGGCCCGGCGCCGGCTCATGCAGCCCCCACGGCGCAAAACGCGCCCGCCCCCCGAGGGGGAGCGAGCCGTCTTGGGGCGGCCCGGCGCCGGCTCATGCAGCCCCCAGGGCGCAAAACGCGCCCGCCCCCCGAGGGGGAGCGAGCCGTCTTGGGGCGGCCCGGCGCCGGCTCATGCAGGGTTCTCCACCTCGATGAACTGGTGCTCCAGCCCGCACTGCGCCGCGACGAACGCCGCCACGGCCGGCGCGCCGTAACGTTCGGTGGCGTGATGGCCGCAGGCGATGAAGGCCACGCCGGTTTCGCGTGCCAGGTGGGCCTGCGGCTCCGAGATCTCGCCCGTGAGAAAGGCATCGGCACCGGCGGCGATGGCGTCCTCGAAGTAGCCCTGCGCACCGCCCGTGCACCAGGCCACGCGGCGCAGCGGGCGGCCGTCGCCGGGCACCAGCAGCGGCTCGCGGCCGAGTTGCGCGTGCGCCGCGGCCACCAGCGCCTGCAGGTCAGCCGCCGCCGGCCCGATGAAGCCCAGCGCCTGCTCGCCAAAACGTGCGTCGGCCACCAGGCCCAGGCGGCGGCCGAATTGCGCGTTGTTGCCCAGTTCGGCGTGGGCGTCCAGCGGCAGGTGGTAGGCGAAGAGGTTGAGGTTGGCCGCCATCAGCCGCCGCACGCGCGCGGCCAGCCAGCCGGTGAGCCGGCCGTCCTGGCCGCGCCAGAACAGGCCGTGGTGCACCAGCAGCGTGTCGGCGCCGGTGTCTATCGCCGCGTCGATGAAAGCCAGGCTGGCAGTGACCCCGGAGGCGATGCGGTGCACACGGGGCGCGCCCTCGACCTGCAGACCGTTCGGCCCATAATCCTTGAAGGCTTGCGGCTGCAACAGCATCTGCAGGCAGGTTTCGACTTGATCCCGATCGGCCATGGCGCCCATTGTGGGACACCCTGGGATCCCCGAGAACACTCCCGATGTGGCGCAGAACCTGGCTCGTCTTTTCGCAAGCCGTCACGGTGGCCGTGGCGGCGCTGTTCGTGGTGCTGACCTTCAAGCCCGAGTGGCTGCCTGGCGGGCGCGCGGGCGTGGTCGGCACGGTGCTGCCGGCGCCGACGCTGCTGCAGGTAGCCCCGGCACCCGCGGCCGGCGGTGCCGGCACGGGCTACGCGCTGGCGGCGCGCCGCGCGGCACCGGCGGTGGTGAGCATCAGCGCCACCAAGATGAGCCGCAACCCGCACGCCGACGACCCGCGCTTCAAGTTCTTCTTCGGTGAAGGTGGCGCGGCGCAGCCCCAGGTGGGTCTGGGTTCCGGCGTCATAGTCGCGCCCGAGGGTTACTTGCTGACGAACCACCACGTCGTCGAAGGCGCCACCGAGATCGAAGTCCAGCTGGCCGACGGCCGCGCCACGCGCGCCCGCCTCGTCGGCAGCGACACCGAGACCGACATCGCAGTGCTGAAGATCGACCTCGACGCGCTGCCCGTCATCGCGCTGGGCGACGTGCGCGCGCTCAGCGTCGGCGACGCGGTGCTGGCCATCGGCAACCCCTTCAACGTCGGCCAGACCGTCACCGCGGGCATCGTCAGTGCGCTCGACCGCTCGGAGGCCGGCGTCTCGCGCTACCAGAACTTCATCCAGACCGACGCTGCCATCAACCCCGGCAATTCGGGCGGTGCGCTGGTCGACGCGCAGGGTGCGCTGGTAGGCATCAACACCGCCATCTTCTCGCGCACCGGCGGCAGCCTGGGCATCGGCTTCGCGGTGCCGGCGGACACCGCACGCCAGGTGATGGAACAGCTGATCCGCGACGGCAAGGTGCGCCGCGGCTGGATCGGCGTCGAGCCGCGCGAACTCTCGGCCGAGCTGGCCGAGGGCCTGAACCTGCCCGTGAAGAGCGGCGTGCTGATCGCCGGCGTGCTGCAGGACGGCCCCGCCGGCAAGGGCGGCCTGCGCCCCGGCGACGTGGTGCTGCAGGTGGGCGAACGGCCGGTGAAAAACGTCAGCGAGCTCTTTGCAGCGGTCGCGGCGCTGCAGCCCGACACTGACACCTTGCTGCTGACCCAGCGCGGCGGCGAGCAGGTTCGGGTGAAGATCAAGGTGGGCGAACGCGCTGCCGGCACATCGCCCAACCGCTGAAGCGGAAAGCCCGGCGCCCGCGGCGCGCTACAGCATCAGCGCCAGCCGCTCCAGGATCAGCACGGCGAAAAAGCCGAAGGCCGCCAGCACCGTCCATTTGACGATGACCAGGCCGCGCTGCCGCCAGACCACCTGCCCGGTGCCGATGTACATCGCAAAGCACAGCAGGCCGCATACCAGCAGCAGGCCGAAGACGAGGCGGAAGAGCAGCATCACCAGGCCGGCGCCAGTTCGGCGAAACCGCGCGGGGCTTGCTCGTCGTGGTCGAAGCTGACGACCTCGTAGGCCGTCTCATCGGCCAGCAGCTTACGCAGCAGCTTGTTGTTCAGCGCATGGCCGCTCTTGTAGGCGACGTAGCTGGCCAGCAGCGGCTTGCCGGCGATGTGCAGGTCGCCGATGGCGTCGAGGATCTTGTGCTTCACGAACTCGTCGTCGTAGCGCAGGCCGTCGGCGTTCAGCACGCGGGTGTCGTCGATGACGATGACGTTTTCCATGTTGCCGCCCAGGCCCAGGCCGCGGGCCCGCATCATCTCGACGTCCTTGGTGAAGCCGAAGGTACGCGCCCGTGCGATGTCGCGCTTGTACTGCCCGGCCGAGAAGTCGAATTCGACGCGGCGCCCGGTGGCGTCGACCGCCGGGTGGTTGAACTCGATCTCGAAGCTGAGCTTGTAGCCGTGGAAGGGCTCCAGCCGCGCCCACTTCAACAACGGGCCTTCGCCTTCGCGCACTTCCACCGGCTTGAGCACACGCAGGAACCGCTTGGGCGCCCGCTGCAGTTCGATGCCCGCGCTCTGCAGCAGATAGACGAAGCTGGCGGCGCTGCCGTCGAGGATGGGCACCTCTTCGGCGGTGATGTCGATGACCAGGTTGTCCAGCCCGAGGCCGGCGCAGGCCGACATCAGGTGCTCGATGGTCTGCACCTTGGGCGCACCGGGATCGCCGCCGGGGCTGATGGTGCTGGCCATGCGCGTGTCGCTGACGGCGAAAGCGTCGACCGGAATGTCGACCGGCACCGGCAGATCGGTGCGGCGGAAGACGATGCCGGTGTCGGGCGGCGCCGGGCGCAGCGTCAGCTCGACCTTCTGGCCGCTGTGCACGCCAACACCCACGGCGCGGGTGATGGCCTTGATCGTGCGTTGCTGGATCATGAGGTGGATTGTCCGGCATCGCTGCCGCCCTGCGTGGCGGCGGGGGCTCGAGCCGGGCGCCGTCAGTCCAGCAACGGTCGGTCGCTCTCGTCCTTGAGGGCGACGCCGCTTCCACCCCGGCGCCGCGCCATGCCCAGCAGCCAGGCGATGCGGTGCGCGGCGGCGGCCATGTCCAGCCCCTCGGGCCGGATGTTGCTGACACAGTTGCGCATCGCGTCGCTGCAGCCCGGGCGCGGCGCCCAGGTGAGGTAGGCGCCCAGGCTGTCGGGTGAACTGAGGCCGGGCCGCTCGCCGATCAGCACCAGCGCCGCGCGCGCCTGCAGCAGCGCGCCCACCTCGTCGCCCAGCGCCACGCGGCATTGCTGCACCAGCACGATGGGCCCCGGCGCCTGGCCCTGCGCTTCCAGCCGCGGCCGCAGTTCCTGCAGCAGCGGCAGGGCGTGGGTGTGCACGGCCAGCGCCGACAGACCATCGCCGACGACGATGGCCAGTTCGCAGCCGCCAGCGGCCAGCGCCGGCAGCAGCGCCGCGCTGCGTGCCGACAGCCGGCGCCCGAGGTCGGGCCGGCGCAGGAAGCTGGCACGGTCGGGGGCTGCGCTTTCCAGCACCAGGGTCTCGAAGCCGTGATGCTGCAGCCCGGCCACCAGGGTGGCGGTGTCGAAGGGCAGGTGCACGGCGTCGCGCGCCAGCGCATGGGCGAGTGAAAAGCGCAGCCACTCGGCGGTCGGCAGGCTGACACCGGCGCGGCCCAGTGCGATGCGCGCCGCGGTGTGCCGGCGCAGCGTGAACCAGGGATCGGGCGCGCTCACCGCGACCCCAGATGCGCCAGCAAGGCATGCTGCGTGGGAGCGGGCAGCAGCCGGCCCGCGGCGTCGCTCAGGCCCACGCCCGCCAGCCAGGCCTCGAACTCGGGCGCACGTTTGAGGCCCAGCAGGTCGCGCAGCACGGCGGCGTCGTGGAAGCTCGTGCTTTGGTAGTTCAGCATGATGTCGTCGGCGCCTGGCACGCCCATGATGAAGCTCACGCCCGCCGTGCCCAGCAGCGTCATCAGCGTGTCCATGTCGTCGCTGTCGGCTTCGGCGTGGTTGGTGTAGCAGACATCGCAGCCCAGCGGCACGCCCAGCAGCTTGCCGCAGAAGTGGTCTTCCAGCCCGGCGCGGACGATCTGCTTGCCGTCGTACAGGTACTCGGGCCCGATGAAGCCGACCACCGTGTTGGTGAGCAGCGGCGAAAAGGCGCGTGCCACGCCGTAGGCGCGCGCTTCCATCGTCTGCTGGTCGACGCCGTGGTGCGCGCCTGCACTGAGCGCCGAACCCTGGCCGGTCTCGAAATACATGACGTTGTCGCCCACCGTGCCGCGCCGCAGCGACAGCGCCGCCTGCTGCGCCTGGCGCAACAGGCCGAGCGTGATGCCGAAACCGGCGTTGGCCGCCTCGCTGCCCGCGATGGACTGGAACACCAGGTCCACCGGCAGGCCGTCGTCGATGAGCCGCAGCGTGTTCGTCACGTGTGTCAGCACGCAGCCCTGCGTGGGGATGGCGTGGCGCTGGATCACCTCGTCCAGCAGGCGCAGCAGGTCGCCGATGGTGCGCAGGCTGTCGCTGGCCGGGTTGATGCCGATCACCGCGTCGCCGCAGCCGTACATCAGACCGTCGAGCAGCGACGCGGCGACGCCGCGCAGGTCGTCGGTGGGGTGGTTGGGCTGCAGGCGCACGGCCAGGTGGCCGGGCAGGCCGATGGTGTTGCGAAAGGCCGTGGTGACGTGGCACTTCTTCGCCACCAGCAGCAGGTCCTGCACACGCATCAGCTTGCTGACGGCGGCGGCCATCTCGGGCAGCAGGCCGGGCGCCAGTGCGTGCAGCGCGGCCGGGCTGGCGGCTTCGCCCAGCAGCCAGTCGCGGAAGTCGCCGACGGTGAGATGGGCCACGGGCGCGAAGGCCGCCGCGTCGTGGCTGTCGATGATCAGGCGCGTGACCTCGTCGGCCTCGTAGGGCACCACGGTCTCGTTCAGGAAGTGCGTCAGCGGCAGCTCGGCCAGCGCCAGCCGCGCGGCCATGCGCTCGGCGGCCGTTGCGGCGGCGATGCCGGCGAGTTGGTCGCCCGAGCGTTGCGGCGTGGCGCGCGCCAGCAGCGTCTTCAGGTCGTCGAAGCGGTGCACGCGGCCGCCGAGGGTGTGTTGGAAGCGCATGGTCCGGTGGGGGAGGGTGCAGGCCACTATCGCAGCGTCGGCCGCGCGCCGCAATGGCCACCGGGGCCGGCCGCATGCCGTTCAGAATCGACGCCATGTCGACACACCAGGTCGTGACCCTGGGCGCCGGCATGTCCGGCCTCGCAGCTGGCGCCTCCCCTCGCAGCGCAGGCGGCGCGGCTGCGGACGATGGACGAGGTGCAGCGACGCCGCCAACGGTGGCTGGACACCAGGCCCGAGGGGATGCGGGCCTTCAACGACGGACGGCAGGCGCTGGGCGCAAGGCCTTCGACGACATCGCTTTTTTGGCTGAAGACGGCCCTTCGGCACCCCGCACCAGCCCCGCAAACCGGGCCGCGCCCCAAGCTGTGGCCTAATCGCGGGTTCGACCCCACATTTTCGGAGCCATTCCATGGCCAACAAGATCAGAACCGAAGCCGATGCCCGTGCCACCCCGCGCCCGCCCGCCCCCAAGGGCGTGACGCTTACCGTGCACAAGGGCCAGAAGCGCAGCCTGGAACGCGGCGTGCACACACGCAGCAAGAAGAACCCCGGAAAGCGCCCGAAGAAGGGCGGCTGAAGCCGCAGGTGCCGGCCCGCACGGGCTTGGCGCACCTGTGGCCGGCCTGGCGGCGCGGCGCTCGGCGCGCCGGCGCGCACTTCCTGACGCACCGCTGCGTCGGGTAGCACCCCCAGGCCTTCGGCGCCATAGAGCGCACCGATGCTTCGCATCACCGAACTCCGACTGCCGCTGGACCACGCGGAAGCCGCGTTGCGCGCGGCGGTGTTGTCACGCCTGGGCGTCACCGACGCGGCGCTGAAGGCCTTCACGGTTTTCCGCCGCGCGTGGGACGCGCGCAAGAAGACGGCGATCATGCTCAGCTATACCGTCGACTGCGAGGTCGAGGGTGAAGCCGCCGTG